>JFJP01005289.1_pt1 | contig 76587 bp, 68 predicted proteins | sample 431651 | NCBI WGS metagenome assembly JFJP01 (sample SAMN02602958, study PRJNA72255) | Microbial mat metagenome, whole genome shotgun sequencing project. | biome: fresh water; feature: sink hole; material: water; isolation source: purple microbial (photo- and chemosynthetic) mats found in... | reverse complement strand
ACGTACTATCGATCATTCAGCAATGGATCATCAATACCCGCATGGGTGTGCCGCCGCAGTTCAATTTGCCCAAATTCAAGTGACCCCCCGAAGGTAGGTACCCCCCCGAAGCGCCTGCGGCGCCTCCCCCCAGGGGGCGATACCAGTGGCCCGGCAAAGCCGGTTCCACGGTATCCCTGGCATAAACTCCCCCTCGCTCCACAGTTTCTTATGCTTGCGCGTCATCACGATCCTATTGTTGCCATAGCTACGGCCGCGGGGCGGGGGGGCGGTGGGGATTGTGCGGGTTAGTGGCAAGTCGTTCGGGGTGTTTGTGAATGCTCTGCTGGGGCGGGACTTGCGTGCGCGTGAGGCGACCTATTTGCCGTTCTGCGATGCCAGCGGTGCGCCGATCGATCAGGGACTGGCTCTTTTTTTTCCGGGGCCCCATTCGTTTACCGGTGAAGACGTGCTGGAACTGCAGGCGCATGGCGGGCCGGTGGTTTTGCAATTGCTGGTGGCGCGCTGTCTGGAAGTCGCCGCTCAAACGGTGGCGGATACGGGACTGGCTGTGCTGCCAGGTCTGCGTATCGCTGAGCCGGGGGAGTTCACCGAGCGAGCCTTTCTGAACGACAAAATCGATCTGGCCCAGGCCGAGGCCATTGCCGACCTGATTGACGCCAGTACCGAAACCGCAGCGCGCAGCGCGACACGGTCGCTGACCGGTACTTTTTCGCGCGAAATCCACGTTTTGAGCGAGGCGCTGATACGGTTGCGTATGCTGGTCGAGGCGACCCTGGACTTTCCCGAAGAGGAAATCGACTTTCTGCAGCAATCGGATGCGCAGGGGCAACTGCTGGCGCTGCAAACGGGGCTGTTGGGTGTCTTGCGGCGCGCATCGCAAGGTGCTTTGTTGCGCGAGGGCATTACGGTTGTGATCGCCGGACAACCCAATGCAGGCAAGTCCTCTTTGCTCAATGCACTGGCAGGGGCTGAACTCGCCATCGTGACGCCCATTGCTGGTACCACGCGCGACAAGGTGCAGCAAACCATTCAGATTGAGGGTGTGCCTATCCATGTGGTGGATACCGCGGGCCTGCGGTCCAGCGACGATGCGGTGGAGCAGGTGGGCATTGCCCGTGCCTGGGAAGCCATCGAGGGTGCAGACGCGGTTGTCTTTTTGCACGATCTGACACGCTGCGATGCTGTTGATTACATAGCTGCTGACGCAGCTATAGCGAGCGCTATCACCGAAAAACTCTCTGCAAAAGTGCCGGTGATCGAGGTGTGGAACAAGGCCGATGCGGTCGATGCGGCGCAACCTCTTGCGGGCATTGTGCTGTCTGCCAAAACCGGCGTTGGCATCGAGACTTTGCGCACCCAATTGCTCACATCGGCGGGCTGGCAAGCGCCAGAGTCGGGGGTCTTCATTGCCCGCGAGCGCCATCTGCACGCCTTGCGGCGGGTCGAATCACACTTCCATGAGGCAGCCATACACCTCGGACAGCGGGCGCAGGCACTGGACTTGCTAGCCGAAGAGTTGCGCCTGGCACAAAACGCCTTGGGTGAAATTACCGGGGAGTTCACCTCGGATGATTTGCTGGGCGTGATCTTCTCCAGGTTTTGTATTGGCAAATAGAGTCCACTACACTTGGGTTTTCTGACGCACCTGAAAGCAGTCACGATGTCTATGTTCAACTGGTTTTTCAGAAAGCAGCCTTCGCAAGTGCAGGCCCCGGCCGAAAGCTCGGGGTTGGGACACACCGATGCCACCGTGCCATTTCGCCATTCCGACAAGGGTTCGGCCAAAATGCCCGCGGCACCGAAACCGGGCAGCGCGGCCAATCGTCGTGGCGAACGCCTGGAGCGTCGGGAATTGCTCTACACCGTGGTGCGGGAGTCCATGACTACGGCCGGCGTGTTGTCGTCTGGCTACAAGTTCAAGGTGCTGTCACTGGATTCGCGCGGCGTGCAATACCTCATCATGATGGACCTGGCCAGTGATTACGCGGCAGAATCGGCACGTTTGGCAGAAATGGAGAACCTGATCGCCCACAATGCCAAGTCTCGTTATGGCATTCTGGTGACCTCGGTGTACTGGCGGGTCAATGAGCAGGTCACTGCGGGACTTTCGCGCGGTAGTGCGCCAAGCTCGGCGCCAGCGCCGCTCAGTGCAGCTGCTGCCGCGCCGGTGAAAACCGCAGCTTCACCGCTTTATGAGCCGCTGGAGGCCGACGAGGTGGCAGCTTTCAAGAAGGCACTGGCTTCTGCGGCATCCCCGCAAACCAAGTCTGCACCGGGAGAAATTGTGCACTCCGGGCGCCGCAATCCTGCGCCCTTGCCTGACTTTCAAACGACGGAAATAGACGACCGCGGTTCACCTCTGAGCGGCACGCAATACGGTGAACTGCGTTAGTGCCCGGCAAAATCCACCAGGGTAAATAGCGCCAACCCTGATTCCCGCAGCTTTTGTGAACCGCCGAGTTCCGGCAGGTCAACGATGGCGGCACCCTCCATGACCTGCGCTCCCAGGCGCTCCAGCAGCTTTTTGCCAGCCATCATGGTGCCTCCGGTCGCAATCAGATCGTCGATCAGCAACACCCGGTCACCTGCCTTCACCGCGTCCGTGTGCAGTTCCACGGTCGCACTGCCGTATTCGAGTTCGTAGGTCTCCTCAACGGTGGTGAAGGGCAATTTCCCCTTCTTGCGAATCGGCACAAATCCGATGTTGAGTTCGTAAGCCACGACGGCTCCCAGAATGAAACCGCGCGCATCCAGCCCTGCCACCACATCCGGTCGCATGCCGGGATCCATGTACCGGTGTACAAAGGCGTCAATCAGCACGCGAAACACCTTGGGTTCCTGCAACAGTGGCGTGATATCGCGAAACTGTACGCCCGGTGCCGGCCAGTCGGGCACGGTCCGGATGTGGTCACGCAGGTACTGGTTGATGCTCTGGTGTTGCATGGTGAACCTATCCTTTGAGTAACTTTTGCTCCGCCAGCGCCAGCGCTTCGGCCTGGCCCGACAGCACCAGCGTGTCGCCACCCTGCAGCACGGTGTCGTCGCCGGGGTCGGCCTTCTTGCCATTGCTGCGCCGGATACTCAGCACCCGGATACCGACGGAATGCAGGGCGAAGTAGCCCAACGTACGCCCGGTCGTTCTGGCCGCTGTTGGCAAGGTGAAGGTGGACAGCCGTTCGTGCTCCAACTCGTCGACCGAGTTGTCGTCCACGCCGTGGAAATAACCGCGTAACAGATCGTAGCGGGCATCGCGTTGCTCCTGCACAATGCGCAGCACGCGGCGCATGGGTACGCCCACCAGGGCCAGTGCATGGCTGGCCAGCATGAGCGATCCCTCGATTGCTTCAGGCACCACTTCGGTGGCCCCTGCCTCCTGCAACTTGGCGAGGCTGTGGTCGTCCTGGGTCCGTACGATCACAGGTACCTGGGGCGCGTGCGCCTGTGTGTGGCTGAGCACCTTGAGCGCTCCAGGAACATCGAGGTAGGTGATGACCACTGCACTGGCACGCGCCAAGCCGCTGGCCATCAGGGCCTGCAAGCGGGCTGCGTCACCAAACACCACGGAGTCCCCAGCCGCAGCGGCCTGGCGCACACGGTCCGGGTCCAGGTCCAGCGCCATATACGGAATGTCCTCTTTTTCCAGAATGCGTGCGAGGTTCTGGCCGCAACGGCCATAGCCACAAATGATGACGTGCCGGTTGGCATTGATGGATTTGCGCGCAATAGTGGTCATCTGCAACGACTGTTGCAGCCACTCACTGCTTACGACTTTCATCACGATGCGGTTGCTGTACATCACGATGAAGGGAGTGACCAGCATGGACAACACCATGCTGGCCAGAATCGAATTCATCAGGGCCGGTGGCACCAGCGCATTCTTCTGCGCCAAGGTCAGCAGCACAAAACCGAACTCGCCGGCCTGCGCAAGGTACAAGCCGGTGCGCAATGCGGTTCCGGAACTAGCACCCAAGGCTTTGGAAAACAGCGCCACCAGCAGGGCCTTGCACGCCGTCGGAACCACCAGCAACAGGAGTACCAGAGGCCAGTGGTCCATCACTTCACGCCAATCCAGGAGCATTCCGATGCTGATGAAAAACAGGCCCAGCAGTACATCGTGGAAGGGCCGAATGTCGGTCTCCACCTGGTGCTTGTATTCGGTCTCTGAAATCAGCATGCCGGCAATGAACGCGCCCAACGCCAGGCTTAACCCCGCAAGTTCCGTCAGCCAGGCCAGTCCCAGCGTGATGAACAGCAGGTTCAGAACGAACAATTCCTCGCTCTTGCGGCGAGCCACAATGGTCAACCAGCGCCGCATCACTGCCTGCCCGCCCACCAGCAACACAGTGATCAATGCCGCCGCCTTGAAGGCCGCGAGCATCAATGCCTGCCCCATGTTGTCGCCTGTGGACCCCAAAGCAGGAATCAGCACCAGCAGGGGTACCACCGCCAGATCCTGGAACAACAGCACGCCCATGACACGCTTGCCGTGTTCGGACTCCATCTCCAGGCGCTCCACCATGAGCTTGACCAAAATGGCCGTGCTGCTCATTGCCAGTGCGCTCGAGATCGCCAGCGCCGTTTGCCATGACATGCTCCAGAGTTGCGGGGCCGCCGCGGTGATGCCGATCACGACCAGGGTCGCTACCAGCATGGTCGCTGTCACCTGCAACAAGCCCAGCCCGAACACGTGCTGGCGCATGGCACGCAATTTGGGCAGATTGAACTCCAGGCCAATGACAAACATCAGGAACACCACGCCGTACTCGCCCAGATGCTGAACGCTGGCGGCATCCTTGGACAGAGCCAGTGCATTGGGGCCAATCACCACACCCACCGCAAGGTACCCCAGCATCGGTGGCAATTTGAACGAACGGCACACCACCACGCCGAGCACCGCAGCCAGCAGGTAAAGAAGAGTGATTTCGAGTGCGCTCATGCCTCCATACTAGCAAGAGCTGAGACGGTCTATAAAATGCCGCCATGCGAGCAACCGTATCCATCACCGCCAACGCGCCATCCCAGCGAGCCATCGCGCTGGCGCAGGAAACACTGGATATCGAAGCGGCTGCGATTCTGGGGTTGAAAGACCGTATTGGCCAGGCGTTTGCCGACACCGTGCAGCGGGTTCTCGCGTTGCAGGGGCGTGTGGTGGTCATGGGCATGGGCAAGAGCGGGCATGTGGGCCGCAAGATTGCTGCCACGCTGGCATCCACGGGCACTCCTGCCTTCTTTGTGCATCCGGGTGAGGCCAGCCACGGTGATCTGGGCATGGTGACGCCGGTAGACCTGGTTTTGGCCATTTCCAACAGTGGCGAATCCGAGGAAATGGCGGCCATTCTGCCGCTCATCAAGCGGCTGGGGACAGCTCTGGTGGTGATGACGGGTAACCCGAACTCGACCATGGCGCAGCACGCCGATTTATGGCTTGACACCGCTGTTGACAAGGAAGCATGCCCCCTGAATCTGGCGCCTACCGCTAGCACCACCGCGCAACTGGCACTTGGCGATGCGCTGGCGGTGGCCTTGCTGGATGCCAGGGGATTTCGCGCCGAAGACTTTGCCCGCTCCCACCCGGGTGGCGCACTGGGGCGCAAGTTGCTCACCCACGTGAGTGATGTGATGCGCAGTGGCGAGGCTGTCCCCCGTGTTCCTGCACTGGCCAGTTTCAGCGACCTGATGCGCGAAATGAGCGCCAAGGGCCTGGGCGCGACTGCGGTGGTCGACGATGCGGGGCATGTCCTGGGTATCTTCACCGATGGCGATTTGCGTCGTCTGGTAGAACAGGGTGCCGATTTACGCTCCAAGACGGCCCGGGAGGTAATGCACCCCAGTCCCTGCACCGTGGATCAGCACGCGTTGGCAGTGGATGCGGCGGACCTGATGGAGCGCAAGCGCATCACCAGCGTACTGGTGGTGGACGAGGCCAACTGTCTGTGCGGCGCGGTCAACAGCAACGACCTGATGCGGGCCAAGGTCATATGAGTACTCCGTCCCGGACAGCCACCCTGCCGGTTCTGTCGTTTGCACCCGAATTGCTCCTGCGTGCGCAACCCGTCAAAGTGGTGTTTTTCGATGTCGATGGGGTGCTGACCGATGGCGGTCTGTATTTTTCCGAGGCTGGGGAATCCTTGAAACGTTTCAGCACGCTGGACGGCCATGGTCTCAAGATGCTGCAACCGGCCGGCATCACCCCGGTGGTCATTACGGGGCGAGATTCCAAACCACTGCGATTGCGCTTGCAGGCCCTCGGCATTGAGCATGCGCATTTTGGTTGCGAAGACAAGCGACCGGCCGCGCAGCAGACACTGGCTCGCCTGGGGCTGGACTGGAGCCAGGCAGCCGCCATGGGGGACGACTGGCCCGATCTGCCGGTGATGCAGGCCAGCGCCTTCGCTTGTGCCCCCCCCAACGCCCACGCTGAAGTGCTGGCTGCCGCGCACTTTGTGACGCAATCGTTTGGAGGACATGGCGCTGCCCGTGAGTTATGTGATCTGGTGCTGGTAGCCAGTGGTCACTACCGGCGCTTGCTGGAAAGATACACCCAACCATGAATCTGGTCCGAGAGCTCTGGGACCGCTTCCTGCTGTACCTGCCGCTGACCGTGATGGTGGTGCTGGCGCTGGGAACCTACTGGCTGGTTCACACCACACCTGCCACCAGCAGCCCGGCTGCTCCCAGCGCAGTGCGCCATGAACCCGATTACTTCATGCGCGGGTTTTCACTGCGCACCTTCGATGCGAGCGGGCGTATGCGCACCGAAGTCACTGGCGACGAGGCGCGGCACTACCCGGATACGCGCTGGGTCGAGATTGATGGCATTCGCCTGCGCTCTTTTGACGAACAGGGTCGCCTGACAACCGCCAGTGCCCGCAAGGGACTTACCAACGAAAACACCACCGAAGTGCAGTTATTGGGCAACGCCGTAATCGTGCGCGAGGCTGCTACTGGGCCGAACGCACAGGCCATACCGCGCATGGAGTACCGCGGCGAGTTTCTGCACGCCTTCACCAAAAGCGAAAAGATTCGTTCGCACAAGCCGGTGGAGCTGATTCGTGGACGGGACCGCTTCAGTGCCGATTCCATGGAGTTTGACAACGTGGAGCAGGTGCTGCAGTTGACTGGCCGGGTGCGGGGCACCCTGGTGCCGGGCAAGCCCTAGAGGCACGGCGCTATCATGGCTCAACTGGTATTCATCACCGGCGCTTCCAGTGGATTGGGGCAGGCCCTGTCTTGGCGTTACCACCAGGCCGGCTTTGATCTCGCGCTCGTGGGTCGTCGAGTCTCAGAGATAAAAACATGGGCCAGCGCCCGTGGAATAAGCGCAGAACGCTTTCAAATTTATAGCGCCGACGTGTCGCAAATCGACAGCATTGTGGCGGCGGCTACGAATTGCTTGCGCTGCCAGGGGGTTCCTGATGTTGTGATCGCGTGTGCCGGTTTCAGTACCGGAATGGACACGGCCTACCGCGAGGATCTCGATGTGATGGCGCGCACGTTCGCTACCAACAACGTCGGTATGGCTGCCACCTTCCATTGCTTCGTGCAACCGATGGCGCAGCGCGGCTCTGGCACCCTGGTGGGTATTGCCAGTGCGCATGGCATCCGGGGCATGCCGGGGCATGGCGCTTATTGCGCCAGCAAGGCCGCGGTCATCAGCTATTGCGAAGCCCTGCGCGGCGAGTTGCGCGCCAGCGGCGTGAAAGTTGTCACGCTCAGCCCTGGGTACATCCAAACACCATTGACCGAGAAAAACGCGTACTCCATGCCGTTTCTGATGCCGGCCCAAGACTTTGCAGAGCGCGCGTTTCACGCAATTGAGGCCGGATGCAGCTACCGGGTCATTCCATGGCAGATGGGTGTGGTCGCCAAACTATTGCGCATACTTCCAAACGCACTGTTCGACAAGATTTTCGCCGGACGTCCGCGCAAGCCACGGTCTGCCGACTCCACCTGAGCGGAACTCCAGGCAACAAAAAAGGGCCCGAAGGCCCTTTTTGTCTGGAAATTCAATTCCGGGTTGCTGCTTAGTAGCTGCTACGGCCACCGCCGTAACCACCACCGCCGCCGCCACCGCTACGGCCGCCACCGCCGCCGTAACCGCCGCCGCCGCCAGCGCCACCACCGTAGCCGCCACCGCCACCGCCGCCACTACGGCCGCCGCCACCGAAACCACCACCACCGGTGCGGGGAGGGCGTGCTTCCATGGGACGCGCTTCGTTGACGACCAGACCGCGGCCGCCGAATTGTTGGCCATTCATGCCGTTGATGGCAGCCTGTGCCTCAGCGTCACTGCCCATTTCCACAAAGCCGAAGCCTTTGGAGCGGCCGGTGTCACGTTCCATCATGACCTTGGCGCTGGTAACGGAACCGTGTGCAGCAAAGGCTTGTTGCAGATCTTCGTCACGGAAGGAATAAGGCAGGTTGCCTACGTAAAGTTTGTTGCCCATGAAGGACTCCTCAAAATAACTCTCAAAACGCGATGGAGTCCAAACCCGCAATCAACAAACCAATGAAGACTTAAAGCAGACGCGAAACTGGCAGATCACCGCAAACCCGTACACCGATTTCACGGCAATACTGATTCATTATGCGATAGTTTTTCGGGGTTTGCTAATTTTTATTTTAATTTTGCATGGCTTTCGGCCAAATCGTCTGATTCTGTATAGTTTCGCCACTTTTGCAAACTGTTGCGCAGACTCAACAGCTGGCGTTTCAACCATGGGCAGGTGCCACAAATCACCATGTGCAAGGCGAAACGATCGGTGTGGCCTTTGTGCACTAGGGGTAAACCCGCGCTACAGCAAATTAATTGATAGTGCTGTAAGAATGCCCTGTCTGCAATGACTCATGCTGAGGCAGCAGGACCACGCACCATTGCGCTGTTTTGCCGGTTCCATTGACAGCAACCCGACCTTTCCCTCAAGGAGTACCCCCATGAATCAACGTGCAATGATCGCCGCCACCGCCGCGAGCCTGATGTCTCTGGCCATGGTGGCAACACCTGCCGCCGCGCAGGAAAAAGAAAAGTGCTTCGGCATCGCCAAGGCCGGGCAAAACGACTGTGCCAACATCTTTGGCACACACTCCTGTGCCGGCCAGTCCAAGGTCGATATGGACAAATCCGAATGGAAGTATGTCGCCAAGGGTACATGCAAGGACATGAAAGGCCTGACCCAGGATGAAGCGAAGAAGTTGAAGAGCTAGTCGGCCGGCCCACCACACCGCACCATGTATTCCCCGGCCGCGCCAACTGGTGTCCACTGCGCGGAGCGATACGGCCTGGTAGATGTTGGCATCGGCTGGCGGCAGCCCCATTACGCGGCGCTGCTTGAGCAACGGCCCGCCATCGACTTTCTCGAAGTGCATTCGGAGAATTTCTTTGGCGCAGGCGGTGCGTCACTGGCCGTGCTTGAGCGGGGCCGAGCGCACTACCCGGTGAGTCTGCACGGCGTCGGGCTCTCCTTGGGCTCGGCGAACGGGTTGGACCCCTGGCATCTGGATCAGCTCGCACACCTGGTTGAGCGCATCGATCCGGTGCGTGTAAGTGATCATGCCTCGTTCGCCCGCGGTGTGTTGCACGGTCAGGCGGTCCACGCGTCTGACCTGTTGCCCATTCCTTTCAGCACCGAAGCACTGGACGTGATTTGTAACAACGTCGATCGGGTGCAAAACCGGCTTCAGAGGCGCTTTCTGGTGGAAAACCTCTCGGCATACATCACCTGGCAGGTGCCGGACGGCGAAGATGCGCTGGCCGAAACCGAATTTCTCGGGGCGCTGGCGCGCCGTACCGGCTGTGGCCTGTTGGTGGATGTGAACAATATTTACGTCAATGCACTCAACGCCGCCAAGGGCGGTGTGTGCGCAGACCCTGAGGTGGCGTGCCGCACCTGGCTCGATGCCATTGGCCCTGAGGCCGTGGGCGAACTGCATCTGGCCGGCCACTGCCATGTGCAGGATGCCCATGGCGAGATCTTTATTGATGACCACGGCAGCCGGGTTTGCGATGCCGTCTGGCGGCTGTACCGCCACGCCATCGCGCGTTTTGGTCCCGTGCCGACGCTGATCGAGTGGGACACCGATGTTCCTTCACTGGACGTTCTGCTGGATGAAGCCGCCCACGCGCGCCGGGCTTGCGAAAGTCAGGTACCGGAGATGGCGCCATGAGTACCCTGGCAAAGCAGCAGGAGCTGTTGCTCGATGCCCTGTTTGCGTGGCCCGCTCAGGATGCTATGAAAAAACTAGCTGCTCACGCAATTGGGACGGGCGTAAGAGGCCTAAAAGCCTATCAAACCAATGGCCATATGTTGGCCGAGCGAGCCTTGCTGGCGGCCTATCCGGTGGTGGCGCAGATCATCGGACCGGAAAGCTTTGCCGATCTGGCACGCGCCCTGTGGCACGCCCATCCTCCGCTGCGCGGCGATCTGGCGCAGTGGGGCGACACTATACCCGTGTTTCTGCAGTCAAGCTCCCAACTGCACGATGCGCCGTACCTGACCGATGTGGCGCGTGTGGAATGGTCGCTGCATGTTGCCGCCACGGCTGCTGACGGCGTCGCGGACCCGGCCAGTCTGGCCTTGCTGACCACCGACGACCCGGCAGAACTCACGCTTGCGCTATCCGGTGGGTGGGCAGCAGTCCATAGCGACTGGCCGGTCGCAAGTATCCTGTCCGCCCACCTGGAGGGTGCACCGTCGTTTGCCGAAGTGGGCCAGCAACTGAACGAGCGAATCCGGCACGATGTGTTGGTGTGGCGCAATGGCCTGCGTCCCTGCGCGCGCTTGGCCCTGCCCGGTGAATTCCCCTGTCTGCAAGCCCTGTTGGCAGGCCGACCATTGGCACAGGCATTGGACGACGCGCCTGCGTTGGACTTTGGCACCTGGTTTCCGATGGCCTTCCAGACCGGCCTGGTGCTGGCGGTATCGAAAAACCGCACCCAATAGCGAGCGTTTCATGATGTCAACTACCCACGCGATGAACCCAACTTCATCAATTTCCCTGGCTAAATGCAGCTTCTCGCCGCTGTACAAGGGGCGTGGCGCTCTCCTGCGGGCAATCTTTGGCAGCGGGCGTTGGTCCCTGGACGCGCTGCCGAAGGCGAAATCGGAGTAACCTTTCGCCATGAAAAGTCCGTTGGACACCAACGTTCCCCAGATTGACAGCCACCTTGGGTTGTGGCCGCGGCGTATTGGCAGGCGGCTGGCGCTGGGTTTTGGTGCACTGGTGGTTCTGATGCTGCTGGTGCTGTCGCAGGCTGGTCTGCAATTGCGTCTGGTTAGTGACGTCACGCAGCGTTTTGCCAATGGCGACATGCAGCGCCTCTTGCGGGTGCAGGCGCTCTCCCTGCAAACCGAAGGGGTGGGCAGTGCCCTGATTCGACTGATGAATGCGCCGCGTGAAAACCGGGTGCAGGAGTATGCGGATGTAGATGAGCGCAACCGTCGCATCGACGGCATCATCGAGTCCCTGAGCAACGAACTCAAAGACTCCGGACAAGAGGAAACCCTCAAACGTTTGCGTGTCTGCCGCGCCAACTATGCCGATGCCTTTGAAGCCACGGTCGATCAGGTGGAGGCGGGCGACCTCGAGGCGGCAGCGCGCGCGCTCAATGAGCAGATCAACCCGGCACTCAAGGCCATGCTGCTGGAGTCCAACACCCTGCTCGCCCGTGAACGCGAGCGCATCGAAACCCAGCTCGAAGATGCCCAGCGCCAGTTTCAGGAGGTGGCGATGTGGGTGATCGGTCTGTCCCTGCTGCTGGTCGCGTTTGCAGGGTGGCTGGCGTGGCGTACCACCCGCAGTGTGGTGGAGCCGCTGGCAGCGCTTGAAACTGCTGCGCGCAAGATTGCCCAGGGCGACTATGCCAGCCGGGTAGCCGTCACCGGTACTGAAGAGGTTGACCGGGTCGGCTTGGCGCTCAACACCATGTCCGACGCGGTGCACCACCGCGAGCAACAGATCGTGCAGCAGGCGTACCGCGACGCGTTGACGGGGCTGCCCAACCGGGCGGCACTGCTCAACCCCGTGCATGGCACTGCCACATCCTACGATTCGCTGGCGCTCATCGATCTGGCGCGCCTGAAGATCATCAACGAAACCCTGGGCTATGCCACAGGCGACACGCTCATCAAGGAATTGGCATCGCGCACCAATGGTGTAGTGCAGGCGGCGGCGCAGGCCGGGCTGATCGGGCCGGATGCCATGCTGGCGCGCCTCTCCGGCGGCACCTTTGCCGTGGCTTGCACAGCGCCTGACCGCGCCGCCATGGAGACCCTGCGCGAAAATCTCGAGCGTTCTGCCAGCGAGGCCGTCCAGTGCGGCGACCACCGTGTGGATCTTGGCGTTACCTGTGGTCTTGCCGATTCTGGTGAGATGGATTCGTCGACAGCAGTGCGCACGTTGATGCGTAACGCCGAGGTCGCCTTGCACACCGCCAAACGCACTGCCGTCGGACATGCCTGGTACAGCGAAGCCCAGGAGGCGGCGCGCTTGAGCCATTTGAATCTGGTGTCCGATTTGCGCCAGGCGGTGGCCAGTTCGCAGTTGCAGATGTGGTTGCAACCCAAGTTTTCGTTGCGCACGGGGCAGGCGATCGGCGCTGAAGCATTGGTGCGCTGGCAGCACCCGACACGGGGCTTCGTTTCGCCGGCCGAATTTGTTCCGTTTGCCGAGCAAACTGGCTACATCACCATGGTGACCGACTGGATGTTGCGCGAAGCCCTTCGCACCCTGCGCGCGTGGCAGCCGCTGCACCCGGAACTCAGTATCGCCGTAAATGTCAGCACCCGCGATCTGCAGGACGCGGGCTTTGCCCGGCGGGTCGAGCGCATGGTCGGCGCCAAAGGGGTCGACCCCAGTCGGCTGAGACTTGAAATTACCGAGAGCGGTTTGATGGAAGATGCGCAGAAAAGCGTGGATCTGCTCAACGCACTACGCACGACAGGTGTGCCGCTGTCGATTGACGACTTCGGCACCGGCTACTCGTCACTTGCCTATTTGCAGAAGCTCCCGGTGAGCGAGCTCAAGATCGACCGCAGTTTCATTGACGGTATCGACGCGTCGCCCGGTACCCAGAAGCTGGTCAAGGCCATGATCGAAATGGGGCACGGCCTGGACCTGTTCGTCACCGCAGAAGGCGTCGAAACCCAGGCCGAGCGCGACACCATCACCGCGCTGGGTTGCGATGTGATGCAGGGATACTTCGGCAGCCGACCCTTGCACGGCGCTGCACTTCAAGCATGGTTTGATGCTCTGGCGCCCGTCCAGCAAGCGTAAATAGCTATCGTTTGTATAGCGTTCACCAGTTCACTTCACGCGCGGGCGTTGCGCTGATTTTGTGAATGGACCGGTCGACGCCATCAAACTTTTCTTCCTGACATGCGCGTTTACCTGGTTCTTGCGCCGTTTTTTTAAGACACATACCGCATGCTTTGCCACCGCATCAACCCCAATCTGTACAGCGCGTACGGCAATGCAAAAGCACTCAACAAAGCGATCACACAAGTGCTCGTCGAGTAGGCAGCGGAAATCTCTGCCGGGTTGAACACCAAGAACGCCACCGAGTAGAAGAAGAGCAAGAGTCGCAGGAAGAATCCGCCTTTCACGAATTGCTTGTCTTTGCTGGGATGCATCGCGAACATCAGCATGCCAAACGAGCAAATACCCAGACATGTGATCAAGCCAGCAACCATCAATGTCTTGGCGGAAATCCCCATCCATAACGAGACTCCCAAGAGCGGCAGCAGGGTCATGCAGGCACCAGCAACCCAGATCCCGAGAAATCGCACCGCAATCCAACGGGGAAGTGTCCATCGTGAATGCTGTCCTGGCAGCAGCAGAAGTCGCCCGGCCGTAGCCGAAGTCACCGCATTGATTCCTGCTGGCAACAGCGCCATCACGGTCAGCGGGTACCACCAAAGAAAGTCAAGCTCCTTGGGGAAAACACCCTGTCCGGCCACACTGGAGTCGGAGATTGTGAAAAGAGTGGTGACCCCGATGACCATCAAGCCACTGATCACAAACCCCATCGGCCCGTAGCTGAGCAACATGGGATGGAAGGCAATGAGTTCCGATTTCAGTGCCTTCCCGTCCCTAGCCGCAAGGTGTCCCAAGAACCGCTCGCTGCCACCTTCTAGACTGGAAAAGCCCTCGCGTACTGCATCAGGCGTCGGTCGCCGGGGATGCAGGAATCGCACATAAACGGGCCACAGAAGTGGGCCAGTAAGTAGACACAGAATGTCCGACAGACGTAGTTGCGTACCAGGCGCAATTGGAAGCATCAAGAGGTGCCGCGCTTGATCATTGTTGGCCGACACCACGACCAACGCAAGCACCGCCAAAGTCAGGGAAAAAATGACAGTGGAAGCTCGGTTCTGAATGCGCTTGCCTTGGTACCCAATCGGAGCAAAGACGGTCAGCAGGAATCCGATTCCCATCGCTCCGTAGGTAAAAATCGGAATCCAGCGCATCGAAACACCAAAGACATCTCTTCCGTACGCGATTGCGACAACGCTCAAAGTCAAGAGTGCCAACGTGCCTAAGGCCAAGGCGACGGTTGCGCCCATCAACCTCTTTGTATAACGAGGGAGTGTGAGCCGAAGGTGCCTATTGCTCATTTGCACTATCGGCAGGGAGAAGGAGAATCCGGCGAGACATCCGATTACTGGAAAGACTCCCAACGCCGACGGATTTAGATGTTGGATTGGACCGAACTTTGATTCGAAATACCAAGTCATCCAGAGCATCCCCGCTGGTATTGCGAGTACAAAGAAGGCAATTCCAGGTACCAGAAAGCTCACACGCCAGAATTCCCTGAAGATTGCCAGGTATGGTTTCACGACATCACCTCAACGAAGATTTCATCGAGATTCATGGTGGTCAGAGTTGCGGATTGTGCAATTGAATTGCGATCAAACTTGCGAACGTCCACCACCGCAGTCACCTGGCCATTCTGGTAGCGCTGGGCGATCAATCCTTTTTGGGGCAAGAGCGCTTCAGGCAACCGCACCTTTTGCAGACTCTCTACGGCAACATCCCACTCCTCAGAAATCAGAATCGTCCCCTCTTTCACCAGAACCAGGTGCGTGATGATCCGCTCCAGGTCTGACAGAAGATGGCTGGAAATGACAACCGTGCGCTGCGCGTCGTCTTCAAACAGCGAGCGCATGAAGTCTCGCCGCATGATGGGATCCAGACTGGCAACCGGTTCGTCCAGGATTAGCAGCGTGGGGCAGTTTCCAAGGGCTTGAAGGAGGGCAATCTTCTGTTTTTGGCCCAGTGACATGTCGGAGATCTTCTGCTTGGGGTCAATCCCCCATTTCGCCATCAGTGCACTAATACGGCTGTGATCCCAGTGCGGGTAAAACGCACTGATGTAGTCAAGATACTGTTTGGCTTTCATCCATTCCAGTAGGTCCGGCGTCTGTGCAACATAGCCAATCCGTGCACGCGCCGCATCGCTGAATGCGGCTGGATCTTCCTCCAGAACCGCAATGCTTCCCTCTTTGGGTACAACGGCACCAAGCAGACAGTGAATCAGACTGGTCTTGCCGGCACCATTGGGTCCCACCAGGCCAACGACTGCACCCTTGGGAATGGACAGACTGATGTTGTCCAGCGCATTCTTCTTTCCATAGGCGAGGGTCAACCCCCGCACTTCAATTGCATTTGCCTCGTTCACTTGGTTTCCTCCCCGTATTGATCTCTAAATTCCTTGACAGCGTCTTCCACTGAAATGTCGAGCTCGCGAGCGTGTGCAGCCGCCGAGCAAATGATGGGACGCAGTAACTCCAGCCGCTGTTTGAGTGACTTGGGTTTCGATGACGTAGTGGCCACGATCATTCCTTGACCGCGTACCCGTTGAATGAGCCCCATGACTTCGAGTTGGCTGTAAGCCTTGCTCACTGTCATGGGGTTGATGGCATGCTGGCTTGCTACGGTGCGCACCGACGGTAGATCGGTCCCCGCCCCGAGACTGCCGCCAAGAACCATGCGCTGCACCTGATCAACGATCTGTTTATAGATCGGGACGCTTGAGCTGGGGTTGATATCGAATTGGAGCGGGACCATGCTTCTCTGTATCTGTGTATTGCATGAATAATACAGCAATTGTGGAATTCCACAGTTTTCAGCAAGTTCGTGCTCAGACAAAATTCTTTCCAATGTCACAGCATCAAGGGGGAGATGGCATGGTTACGAATTCATGGCGTGGAAACACCCGTCATCACGAAACAGAGAAACGCAACGAAACTTAAACTGGGGGTTGAAGATGAACAACGAAAGCCTGTACCAGAAGATCCAGTCATTTGAGTTGTCTGACCCGCACGCCAATGTGACTTTTGAGTCCAAGCTGGCGGAAGCAAATAGCTGGACGCTGCCTTATGCACAAAAGGTAGCGGAAGAGTACCGAAAGTTCCTGTACCTGACGCAGGTCAGGAGTCACATGGTTTGCCCATCGGATGAAGTGGATCAGGCATGGCACTTGCACCTCACCCAAACGGTGTCTTACCAAAAGTTGTGCGACGAAGTTCTGGGTGGGTTCCTGCACCATTACGCGTCCAAAGGCGGCCCCGATGAACTCATGAAGCACAAGGCGATGTACAGCCAAACGCTCAGGGACTACGAGGAAGTCTTTGGACATGCACCCGATGCAGCCTTGTGGCCGGATGTTCAGACCCGATTCACTTTGCGATCAAACAGTGATCTGGCAGTTCAGAGGGGATGGATGGGCCCCCGATCTGGGTGGCAAACCGTGGCCACGGCGCTTGTGGGCTATCTGTTCTACAAAACGCTGGGGCAATTCCTCTGGCCCGCCATTTCAGGGCCGCTCTATATGGCAATCTACATTCCAGCCCTGGTGATAGTGGCTTGCATTCCAATGATGCATCGACTTATTGCTGCCCCGGCGAAACAGTCTGCGGCGAACAGTGAGCTCGATCCCTACGAAGTAGCCTGTCTTGTGGGTGGTGAGCAGCGCGTGATGGGCACAGCGGTCGCAAAACTTGTCGCGCAAAGGGCATTGGTGCTTGAGCCAAAGCGAGAATCCGAAAAAGTAGCGGGGGTTACCTGCAAGAAGAATAGTCTCTTCAACGAAGTTCATACGAGCTTGCATCCGGTCGAGCGGGAATTATTCCGAAATGCGCCGGACGGGATCGTCCGCGAGAGGGATTTCCTGGTACGTGCCAACAGCATCACGCATCTGATTCGTCAGCGCCTCATCAATGCTGGACTCGCAGTGGAGTACGGACGTATCAATCCTGTCCGCGGAGTTACCCTGCTCGCGCTTGCGGTCCTCATGGTACTGGGCGTTAGTCGATTTATCTACGGCGTTAGGAACTACCATGACATTGGCTACCTGTTTGTTGCACTCGCTGCCACACTCGCCGTCTTTCTGGTGCATAAGTCCAGATCACAAGGCGCCACACCTCTCGGCGAAAAGATCATCATCGGGTTGGCTAGCGAACACTCGCAGCTGAAGACTTCCGCCACATCAGGTACCGCGCCACTGTTGGCTCTTGGATTCGCCCTCTTTGGCAGCCAGGCCGTCATGGCAAATCAGGACTTTGCCGGGATCAATTTCTTTTTTGAAGATTCGACCAAGAACAAGACTGGGCAATCCGATGGATCGGAAGGCTGCGGTGGTGGTGGCTGCGGGGGCGGTGGATGTGGTGGCTGTGGCGGGTGACTTGTGTGAACGACAATGTCGGTCCTTCATTGTTCTTCCATGCGCCGCTCAACTTTTCTGCCCCTGCCCGTTTGGCTTCGTGCTGTATTGGCACTTGCCCTATTCCTGATCAGTGCCGCGCTGTTTCGTGCGGGGCTGCTCCTTGCATACCCGGGAGACTTTCAGGCGTTGACGGCGGCGCAGACGCGCGAATCGTTTCTTGTTGGTGCCCGGTTTGATCTGTCCATGGCGCTGACGCTGGCAGGGCTGCCCTTGCTGCTGTTGCAATTACCCTTTCGATGGAGTCGTCATCGGGCATGGCAAGCGTTGTGGCACGGCTTCATCTACCTCGGCTTGCTGGCGTTTGTGTTCATGATGGCCGTGGACCTGATTTACTTTGGCAATGTGCACCGGCATGTAGGCTCCGAGATCAACACGCTGGCACAGGACATGGGTTCAATGGTCGGGATGGCCTTGCGCCAGTACGCGGGTGTCTTGCTGGCATTTGGCCTCGGTGCGGTTTGCTTGGGCTGGGCTTGGTGGCGCTGGTTGGTGGTGCCGGCTCTTGCGCCCGTGCAGTCGCTGTGGCCTACCCTACTGGCCTTGCCCTTGGTGCTGTTGGTGATGGTGGTTGTGGCCCGTGGGGGCATTGGCGGCAAGCCCATCAGCGTGGGCGAAGCTTTTTTCTCCAATGTGCCCGCGCAAGGCTACCTGGCGCTCAATGGTGCGTTTGCCATGTCGCGTGCCTTTCTGGAAAGCCCGCCACCTTTGAAGACTTTCATGCCAGAGCCCGACGCGGTGGCACTCGTGCAGCAATTCCTGGCCGGTGATGACAAGGTATTTGCAGAACCGCGGTACCCCTTGCACCAGGTAATGCGCCCCCAACCGAAGTCGGTTAAGCCCAATGTGGTGGTGTTGATGCTCGAGAGCTGGGGCGCGCAGCACATCGATGCATTGCGCCAACTGTCGGGCCAGCCACCCTTGGGGGTTACCCCGAACTTCGATGCGCTGGCGCGGCAAGGCCGCCTGTACAGCCGCTTCTATGCCAATGGGCAGCGCTCCATTCTGGGTGCGGAGTCCATTCTGGCGAGCCAGCCCACGTTTGCCGGCATGCCGTTTCTTGGCGAGGGTATAGAACAGAACCGCCAGAGCTTTCTGGGCGAACTTGCGCGCTCGCAAGGCTATGACACCATCTTTCTGCAAAGCAGCGAACGTGGCTCGCTGCGCTTTGACGCCATCGCCGCACGCACCGGGTTTGGCACTTATAGGGGAGCTGAAGACATCCCCAATCTGTATGAGCAGCCCAAACCAGCAGCGACCTGGGGCACCTGGGACCACAACACCTTGCAGGCAGCGCATCAGCTGTTTGCGGCCGCGCGAAAGCCGTTCCTGGGCTTTGTGTTTACCTCCACCACGCACACGCCGTGGCTGATACCCGACGCCAAGTTCAAGAGATTTACAGGTGGAAGCGATCGCGAGGCGTTTCGCAACACGCTGGCGTATGCTGACTGGGCACTGGGAGAGTTGATGGTGGCTGCCAAGAAGGCAGGATATTTTGACGACACCATTTTTGTTGTCACTGCAGACCATGCCGATGAGTTTGTCGAACAAATGGAGGTGGTGCCCAACCTGTATCACATCCCTCTGCTGGTGGTGGGGCCGGGCGTGCAAGCCGGCGTAGATGACCGCGTGGGCAGCCAGTTTGACATATTGCCCACCCTCATCGCGCTGGGTGGCTGGCAGGTGGATTACGCGGGCTTCGGACGTTCGTTGCTGGATGATGCACGCAAGGAGCAGCGTGCCGCGCTGGGCTTGCGCGGCGAGGTGCTCGACTGGATCACCCCGAATGGCTGGGTGTCACACAACCTCGAGCGAGCGCTAGGACAGTCGCCAGCGCTGTCTGCCCAGGAGTCACAGAGGATGCAGCAGCTGTTGCTCGCAACCTACCAGACTGCCAGCCAACTGCAGTCTGGCAATCGGATTCTTCCGGCGCAACGTTGAGGCAATTTCAGGAGAAGACATGGTCAAAAGCGTTTCAATTTTATTGGCGTTCCTGTGGTTATTGGCAGCAAACGTCTTTGCAGCGGCTCCACCAGCAAGCCTGTTAGCCGCCGAGGTGTTTTTTCGTGACCCGGATGTTGTCGATGCCTTGATGTCCCCGTCCGGCAAACGCCTTGCGATCACCACCGCCCGCAGCGGCGCGCGCATCGGCCTTTATATTCTGGATTTGTCTCCGGGTGGCAAGCCGGTCCACGCAGCACAGTTCACGGATGTGGATGTTCGCAACGTGGCCTGGGTCCATGAGGACCGGCTGCTGTTTAGCGTGGTGGATTTCACCGAAGGCGTGCCAGACCCGAACGTAAGGCCGGGGCTGTTCGCAGTCAACGCCGACGGCAGCGAAGTGAAGGAGTTGATCAGCCGCAAACACAACTCCACCACGAAGTTTGGTACCAAGAGCGCTGCGCTGGACCCCAACCATCAGCTCCTGAAGGTTCCCGCGCCCAAGGCGGATTCTGCCAATGAGGAAGTTCTTGTTGGCAAGCTGATCGGTAGCCCCAGCGGAATGCTGTCGGCCGTGGTCCCGCTGTGGCTCAACGTGACGACGGGCAAGACCCGCGCCACCAACTTTCAGCCACCCCGCGAGGCCGTGGGTTGGCTCTTTGACGGAGCCGGCGTGCCACGCGTGGTGTTTACCCGCAGCGACAAGGACAGATCCGCGTACTGGCGCGGGCCGGACATGACGGAGTGGAAGAAGATCGTCCAGGGCGATCTGATCGAGCTGCCATTCACCCCCCATTCGGTGGACGACATGGGCAACCTGTTTGTGACGCAGCAGGAGGGACCCGAAGGCTATGCCGTGCTCAAGCGCTTTGAACTTGCCACCATGCAGCCCGCGGCCGAGCCTTTGGTCAGTACGCCAGGCTTTGACTTTACGGGGCAACTGATTCTTGAGCGAGGGACAGGCGCAGCCCAAGGGGTACGTGTGACCACAGACGCAGAAACGACGGTTTGGTTTGATGGGGCCATCAGGAAGATCCAGGAGGCGGTGGACAGGGACTTGCCCGGGCATGTCAACCGCATCAGTTGTCGGCGCTGTGGGCAACCCGATGCGGTTGTTCTGGTGCGGTCTTTTTCTGACCAGAGCCCGGGACGTTTGCTGATCTACCGTCCCACCCCTGTCGAGGGCCAGCCCCAGTGGCAACCCGTTGCGTTCGCCCGCAGAGGGATCGATGCAAAGCAGATGGCGCGTGTCGATTTCAAGCGCATCCAGACCCGCGATGGCAAGGAACTGCCGCTGTGGATTACGCAGCCCCAGGGTGTTGAGGCCGGCAAACCCGCACCCACCGTTGTGCTGGTGCACGGAGGGCCGTGGGTGCGTGGTGGAAGCTGGGCATGGAATCCGATGACGCAGTTTCTGGCGTCGCGCGGTTACCTGGTGATTGAGCCGGAGTTTCGCGGCAGCCGTGGTTATGGTGCAACCCACTTCAAGGCGGGCTGGAAACAGTGGGGGCAGACCATGCAGGATGACGTAGCCGACGCCCTGCTGTGGGCCCAAAAAGAGAAGCTGGCTTCTGGCAAAGCGTGCATCGCCGGGGGATCCTATGGCGGCTACAGCACTTTGATGGGGCTCATTCGCCATCCTGACCTGTACCGTTGCGGGCTTGCGTGGGTCGCAGTGACCGACCTGAACTTGCTGGTGAAGGGCTCCTGGTGGGTAAATGACGACACCACTGCACTGGCACGCAAACACACCATCCCCGAAATGGTCGGGGATGCGGAAAAAGATGCTGACATGCTAGCCGCCAACTCGCCGGTTCTGCTGGCGAGTCAGATCAGGGCCCCCCTGCTGCTGGCCTTTGGTGAAGAAGACAAACGCGTGCCACTGGCCCACGGAACCCGGTTGCGCGAGGCGATGCAAAAGTCCGGCTTTGACCCCGAGTGGGTCACCTATCCGCATGAAGGCCACGGCTGGAGCATCCTGAAAAACAGGATCGACTTTGCCAATCGGGTCGAGGCTTTTCTTGCGAAGCACATACCGGTTCAGTGACGCGGTTCCACGCCCCATTCCCACGCCGCCCATCCGATATACTGCCACCAGCGCCAGATTTTCCCAGCTTGCGGGCGCTTTAAAAATGCAGCTAAACACGGACCGCCTTTCCAGACCCGGCCTCGTTTTTAGCGACGCCGGGTTTTTTGACGCTGATTTGACCTTGCAATGACATTGATCGCCACGCCGCAACGCATGCACTTTGATGCGCCCTTGCCGCTGCAAAGTGGGGCCTCGCTGCGCGATTACGACCTCAGTTTTGAGACCTATGGCACGCTCAATGCCGGCCGCTCCAACGCGGTGCTGATTTGCCATGCGCTCAATGCCTCGCACCACGTGGCGGGCACCTATGCGGGGCAAGCCAATTCAGAAGGCTGGTGGGACAACATGATCGGCCCGGGCAAACCTGTCGACACCGACCGCTTTTTTGTCATTGGCGTCAACAATCCGGGTTCCTGCTTTGGTTCCACCGGCCCCATGCACACGAATCCGGATTCGCCCTCGGGCCAGGTTTACGGTGCCGACTTCCCGGTGGTGACTGTGGAGGACTGGGTCAACGCACAGGCGCGGCTGATGGACGCCTTGGGCATTGAAACCCTTGCGGCCGTGATGGGCGGCAGTCTGGGTGGCATGCAGGCCCTGAGCTGGACGTTGCAGTACCCGCAACGGGTAGCGCACGCTGTGGTGGTGGCCAGCGCGCCCAACCTCACGGCTGAGAACATCGCTTTCAATGAAGTCGCGCGCCGCGCCATCGTGACCGACCCCGACTTTCATGGGGGGCACTTCTACCAGCACGGTGTGGTTCCCAAGCGCGGCCTGCGCATCGCCCGCATGATTGGCCACATCACCTACCTGAGTGATGACGTGATGAACGAAAAGTTTGGCAGGCAGATTAAGGCCCCCACCCTCCCCACTTCGTTGGGTTCGCTGCCCCCCGAGGGGGCCCTCGCGCCTTGGGGCGGCCCGGCAGCGCTCGCTGCGGCGGTGCTTCCGTACCGGTATTCGACGCAGGACGTGGAGTTCCAGATTGAGAGCTACCTGCGCTACCAGGGCGACAAGTTTGCGGAATACTTTGACGCCAACACGTATTTGCTGATTACCCGGGCGCTGGATTACTTTGACCCGGCGCGCGCTTTTGACGGCAAGCTGACCCGGGCGCTGGTACCTGCCACGTGCAAGTTCCTGCTGGTGAGCTTCACGACCGACTGGCGCTTTAGCCCCAAACGCAGCCGCGAGATCGTCAAAGCCTTGCTCGACAACCGACGCGATGTGAGTTACGCCGAGATCGATGCCCCCCACGGGCACGATGCCTTTTTGCTCGATGACGCCCGCTACATAAGCGTGGTGCGCTCCTACTTCGATAGCATTTGGAAGGCGAAGGCCGCAGCGCCGGGCCGCCCCAAGCATGTCGCCCAGCCGCTACGCGACGTGGTCGAGGGTACGGCCCCCTTGGGGGGCAGTGAAGTACTTGCGAAATCGGCTGCGGCCGATTCCGGGGCAGTGACGAACGTGGGGGTCATACAAGCATGAGCGACCTGACCATCCAGAAAGCCATTGCCGAACTGGTGCCGCACGGCGCACGCGTGCTCGATCTGGGCTGTGGTGATGGCGCGATGCTGGACTACTTGCAACGCGAGCGCGGCTGTAGTGGCTACGGGGTAGAGATTGACGACGCCAATGTGCTGGCCTGTGTGCAGCGCGGTGTCAATGTCATCCAGCTCAATCTGGATGAAGGTCTGGTGATGTTTGACGACGCCTCGTTTGACGTGGTGCTGCAGATTGACACCCTGCAACACCTGCGCAACGCAGAGGTCATGCTGCGCGAAACGGTGCGTGTGGGGCGCATCGGCATTGTGGCGTTCCCCAATTTCGCGCACTGGCCCAACCGGTTGAGCATTTTGCAGGGGCGTATGCCCGTCACGCGGCGGCTGCCGTACCAGTGGTATGACACGCCCAACATCCGGGTCGGCACCCACGCCGATCTGGCCGCGCTGGCGGCACGCAACGGCCTGCAGATTCAGGACAGCTTTGGCCTGCAGAACGGAAACATCGTGCGCTTTGCTCCGAATTTGATGGCGGGCACTTCCGTCTACAAACTCACGCGCTAGCCAGTTCGCTACTGTGGCACGAAACCGCTGGCCTTGATGATGCGTGCCCAGGTCTGGCTATAGGCCTGCTCGCGGCTGGTGAGCTGCTGCGGTGTCATGTAGCCCACGGTCAGCCCCATGGCCGTCAGCCGGTCGCGTACCTCGGGCAGCGCGATAACTTTGGCCAGCGCCGCAGAGAGCCGATCCACAGTAGCCTGGGGAGTGCCCGCAGGGGCGAAAATGCCGTAGTACGGCAGATCGTCAAAGCCCGTCAGGCCAAGTTCTGTAAAGGTGGGCACGTCCGGCAATATCGCCTGGCGCGCGCTGCCCATTACTGCCACCACACGGATCTTGCCGGCTTTGTGGTTCTCTATGAAATCGGGGATCGATCCGGTGCCAGCGGCAATCTGGTTGCCCAGCATGTCGCCCATCATGGGGGCGCTGCCGCGGTACGGTGCAGACTGCAAATCCAGGCTGTACTTCTGGCCAATCATCTTGACCAGAAACTCCGGCACGGAGGCAGGAGCGGGTACGCCGACAGTCCCCTTTCCTGCGCCATTGTTGCGGACCCATGCCACATACTCGGCCACCGTTTTGGCGGGCGTGCCGCCGGAGAGTGCCAGCGCGTTGACAAAGGTGGCAAAGCCGCCCACGGCGACAAAGTCACGAGCCGGGTCGAAGCCGGGGTTCTTGACCACCAGCGGCAAGATGGACACCGTGTGATCGTGCGAGAGAAACAGGGTCGCTCCATCGGGCGCGGCGGACTTGAGCGCCTGCGCGGCAATTTGCCCACCGGCGCCGGCCTTGTTCTCCACCAAAACGGGGGTGCCCAACACATCCTTGAGTTTGTCGGCCAGGGTGCGCGCAATGGCATCGGTGCCACCGCCGGGCGGAAAACCGACCATCAGTTTGATGGGGCTGGTTTGGGCATGGGCAGCGGTTACAAAACAGAGCGTGCAAAGCGCCAGGGTTGTGGCAATATGGCGCGCCCAGAGTCGCCGCGATGGGTTGTGCTTGAGATGGTTCATGGGCGCCACTGTATCAAGCTTTCGGCTGCATTCAACCCGTGGCATGATTCCGCATTCATTCGATTTATGAATCCAAGGAGTTGCCATGAATGCCCGCGTTCCCGCCGATGTGCTCAACGCCCCCCAAACCTTGAGCCAGGTCAGTGATCTGTGGGATGCGCAGATCGTCCCGCGCCTGGAGGACTACATCCGTATTCCCGCCAAGTCACCCATGTTCGATGCCGATTGGGCTGCGCACGATTTCATTGGCACAGTGGTGCGCAATACGGCGGCCTGGATCGAAGCGCAAAAGGTCAGCGGCCTGGTGCTCGAGATTGTTCAGCTGCCCGGGCGCACACCGGTGCTGTTTTTTGAAATTCCGGCGACCAAGCCGCAATCAACGCAGACCGTGCTGATGTACGGGCACCTGGACAAACAGCCCGAGTTCTCCGGTTGGCGCAGTGATCTGGGACCGTGGACGCCCAAGATCGAAGACGGCAAGCTTTACGGGCGCGGTGGTGCCGATGACGGCTATGCAGCATACGCCGCCATTGCGGCCATCCAGGCGCTGAAAACCCAGAACGTGGCGCACCCGCGCATTGTTGGTTTGATCGAGACCTGCGAGGAAAGCGGCTCGTACGACCTGATGCCCTATATCGACCTGCTCAAAAGCCGCCTGGGCGATGTGGCACTGGTGGTGTGCCTGGACTCCGGGGCGGGCAACTACGATCAGCTCTGGCTAACCAACAGCCTGCGCGGCATGGCCAGCGGCGTGCTCAAGGTGGAAATCCTGACCGAAGGCATTCACTCGGGCGACGCCAGTGGTCTGGTGCCCTCAAGTTTTCGCATCATGCGCCAGGTGCTCGACCGTCTGGAAGACAGCGCCACCGGTCGCTTGCTGCCGGCCAGTTTCCACTGCGAGGTGCCCACCGACCGGCTGGCGCAGGCGCAGGCCACGGCGGCGATTCTGGGTGAGGAGATTTACAAACGCTTTCCCTGGGCCCACTACGACTGCGGCGGTGCCACCACCTTCGCACTGCCCACCACCACCGACCCCTTGCAGGCCTTGCTCAACCGCACCTGGAAACCCACCCTGAGTGTCACCGGTGCCGACGGGTTCCCTGAACTCAAGAATGCCGGCAATGTGCTGCGCCCCTACACGGCGTTCAAGCTCAGTTTGCGTCTGCCGCCTTTGGTCGAGGCCGATGCCGCGGTACAGCAACTCAAGGCCTTGCTCGAAGACAATGCGCCCTACCAGGCCAAAGTCACTTTTGAAGGCTTGTCGGCCGCCACCGGCTGGAATGCCCCGGGCACTGCACCCTGGTTTGAAAGCGCCCTGAACGCGGCGTCGCAGGCACACTTTGGCGCACCGTGTGGCTACATCGGGCAGGGCGGCACCATCCCGCTCATGAACATGCTCTCCAAGGGGTTTCCACAGGCACAGATGATGGTCTGCGGTGTGCTCGGCCCCAAGAGCAACGCGCATGGGCCCAATGAGTTTTTGCACGTGCCGTACGCCAAGAAGTTGACAGCCGCGGTGGCCCAGGTCATTGCCCAATTTCCATGACTGCCGAGTCCACTCTATCGACGCTGATCGCCTCCGAAGGCGACAACATCGTGATGCAGGACTGGCCGCTGGAGGAAGACACGCATTTGCGCGGCGTGGTCATTGTGGTGCACGGGCTGGGTGAGCATGCCGGACGTTACGACCATGTCGCCCGGCAGATGAATTCCTGGGGTTATGCCGTGCGCGGCTACGACCAGTGCGGCCACGGGGAGTCGGGCGGCGCGCCCGGCAGCCTGCCCACCGACTCCCGGTTGCTCGACGACCTGGCCGACATCATCGACAGCACCCGTTCGCGCATGCAGCCGCAGACGCCGCTTATCCTGCTTGGCCACAGCATGGGCGGGCTGGTGGCGGGTCGCTTTGTGGCACTGGGCATTCGCCCGGTCGATGGCCTCATCATGTCGTCGCCAGCGCTCAACGCGGGAATGAATGCATTCCAGAAGTTTCTGGTGTCGATATTGCCCAAGATTGCGCCCGATCTGCGGGTGGGCAATGGCGTCAAGCCGCAGTTCATTTCGCACGACCCGGCGGTGGTGGCAGCGTACAAAGGTGACCGACTGGTGCACGACCGCATCTCGGCGCGCCTGGCGCGCTTTATCGCCACTGCAGGGCCACTCACGCTGGCCGCAGCGCCCCAGTGGAAAGTGCCAACCCTGTTGATGTACGCCGGTGACGACCGTCTGCTGAACCCGCAAGGTAGCCGCGACTTTGCCGCTGCAGCGCCCAAGGACCTGGTGACTTCGGTGTGCTTCGATAAGTTGTACCACGAGATCTTCAACGAGCTTGATGCAAGTGAAGTGTTTGCGACGCTCGAGCAGTGGCTAAAGCAGCGGTTCTAGGCGTTTTTACTGCCTGACTGCCTGACTGCCTGTGCCAACGCAGCCCATGCCTTGAGCGTCATGGCGTGGGTAAAGCCGGCGCCTGCCACCGGGTGTGATGCCAGCTTGACCACCACCATTTCGGCAGCCGGATTGATGTGAACCATCTGGCCATGGATGCCCGCGGCTTCATACGCTCCATCGGCGTTGTGCAGCATCCACCACTGGTTGCGGTAGCTGTAGCCGCCGCGAAACGCCATGCCGCCAGCCTTGAATTTCTCGCGGTCGCCACCCTTGACAAAGGTGTCGTCGAGCACTGCCTTGTCGAAGATGCGTTGGCCGTTGAACTCACCGCCCTTGCGCAGCATTTCGCCAAAGCGTGCCAGATCGCGCGCAGTGGCGTTGAACCCGGCGCCTTGCAGCGGTGTTCCGATCGAGTCGACCATGACGTAGGCATCCTCTTCCATGCCGAGCTTTTGCCAGATGTTGTCGGTCATCAGGTCGCCCCAGTGTTTGCCGGTGGCCCTTGAGACGATCCAACCCAGCACTTCGGAGTGCACTGTGCGGTAGACAAAGCCAGCGCCGTGCTCGCCTTCCTTTTGCAGCGTCTTGAGAAAGTCGTAGATGTTGGTCTTGCCCTGGTAGCCCGGTGGGCGTGGCAGCATACCGCTGGCCCAGCTGTAGCCAAAAATCTCGGTGCTGGGGTCGGTGTACACCTCGCGAAAGCGCACCGCGCCCGTCATGTCCATCACATCACGCACTTTCATGTCGCCCCAGGCGCTGTCCGCCAGTTCGGGCACGTACTTGGTGACCAGTGCGTTCGGGTCAATCTTGCCGTCCGCCGCCAACTGCGCGGCCATCAGCCCGGTGAAAGATTTGGTGACCGAGAACAGCAGATGCGGTGACGACGGCTTCATCTGGTTGTCGTAGCGCTCATACACGATGCGGCCCTTGTGTAGCACGACAATCGCATCACCGTAGGCCGCCTTGAACCAGTCATCGATGGTGGTCTTGTTGCCCTTGTCGTCCTCAAATGCAAAAGCGCCAATCGGTTTGATTGCGACTGGCAGAGCGACCACCGGGGTGTTGCCGCGGCGGATATTGCGGGTCGGCACCAGCTCCCGCAGGTGTTGCGTGGCCCAGCGCAACTGGGGGTACTTGTAGGAATTGCTCAGATCAACGCGCTGTGCGTCGGTTGGGGGGAAAGTGCTCATGTACCCGAGCTTGTCGATGGTGACCGATTCCGGCGCGGGCAGGGTTTGCGCCTGAACACTGAGAGTGAGAAAGAAGGCCGCAGTGGCCGTTGCGATGAGATGGCGAGGGTAGTGCATGGGGAATCCTTGTTGAATTTGCAGTCGGGTTGTAGACGGGTAACAGACCATGATGCCCGAGGTTGAACACTTCGACACTCAGGAGAACCCTGACGGAGATCCCTGATACTGTCACCCCCGCGACGCCAAAAAACGATTGCGTATCCAGCCGTGGCTATTGACCAGAATGACACCACTGAGCACCAGCACTGCGCCACTGACAAAACGGGTTTCCAGAGACTCCCCCAGCAACCACACGCCAAAGCCGATACCAAAGATCGGCGTCAGAAAAGAGAATGCGCCAAGCTCGGAAGCCAGGTATTTCTTGAGCAGCCAGAACCACACCAGAAAACTGGCGAACGACACGATCAGCGACTGAAACAGCAGGCTGCCCCAGGCCAGAGGGGTGGGCCTGAAGGCAGTCTGCCCCAAAGCGATGGCTGCGAGCAGCAGCAGGACAAACGCACCCAGCAACTGGTACAAAAGGGTTTCCGAAGCCGGGGCTCTGGCCAGGTCGGAACAGCGAATCACCACCGTGGTGGCGGCCCAGGACACACCACCGAGCAGCGCCAGGAAATCACCCCAGAGGATGTCTGAAGTGGACGCTGCAGGGGTTGAATCAGAGTGCCCCATGAAGGCCACCACAATGCCCGCAAACGCCAGCGCAATGCCGGACCACTGCCAGCCATTGAGCCGCTCCGCTGGAATCCTGAGGTGCAGGCCCAGGGCGACAAAGATCGGGGCGGTGTAGAGGAACACGGCGGTATGCGAGGCGCTGGTCCAATGCAGCGCAAAGCTGACCATCAGGAACTCCAGCGCAAACAGGAACCCCACCAGCAATCCGGCGCGCCAATTGCCATTGGCCAGCGACACGCGCTCCCTTCGCCAGACCATCAGCAGCCCCACCAGCAGCGCTGCAATGCCGGAACGCACAGCGATCTGCATGACGGGGGCAATGTCGGGAGCGGATAGTTTGAGGATGGATTGTTGCAATCCCCAGGTCAGACACAGCATCAGCATCAAGACCACTGCCCTGCCATCCAGGGCTTTGCGTACTTCCATGGCTTGCTTATCGCTTAAGGGTGGGGTTGGTGGCGTCGCATGAATGCCAGCCATGCGAGCGCCAGACCGGTCAAGCCCACCGGCAGCAGCGAGCCCAGATTGAGCAGGTTCCAGCCCTGCGTGGTGACCAGTGCCCCCGAGGCAAACGAGGTGAGGGCCATGACAGAAAACACGCAGAAGTTAATGGCAGCCTGGGCACGGTCTTTCTCTTCGGGCCGGTATGCGCCCAGTGCCAGCGTCGTGCTGCCAGTAAATAAAAAGTTCCAGCCCACACCCAGCAGCAGCAGCGCGATGGTGAACTGGTGCAACTCCACCCCCATCAATGCCACCGCAATGCAGGCCAGATTGAGCAGCAACCCCACTGCCATCACGCTCAATGTGCCAAAGCGTTTGATCAGGTTGCCGGTGAAAAACCCCGGCGCAAACATGCCGATCACATGCCATTCGAGCACCAGGGCCACATCGTCAAAGCTCAGGCCGCACTGTTGCATGGCCAGCGGCGTGGCGGCCATCAGCAGGTTCATCACACCATACCCCAGCGCCGCGCTGATGCAGGCCACCAGGAACACCGGCTGGCGCATGATGATGTTCAACGGACGACCCCCCTGTGCGCCCGCATGTGCAACCGGCGGTGGCGGAAACACGATAAATGCCATCAGTGCCATGGCCAGCAACGCCACACCGGCGAGCACCAGGTACGCTCCGACAAACGGAGTCTCCAGCAGGCTGCGTGAGCGGGCGGCCAGATTCGGGCCCGCCACCGCACCAATGAGTCCACCGGCCAGCACCAGCGACACCGCCTTTTCTCGAAAATCGGGCAGGGACAGTTCGGCAGCGGCAAAGCGGTACAACTGACCATTGGCACTGTAATAGCCAGCAATGACGGTGGCGCTCACCAGCAGCCAGAAATTCTTGTCGCTCACCGCCCAGGCCGCCAATCCGGCGGAGAACAGGGCAACCGCCAGGCCGATCTGGAACGAGACACGGCGGCCAAAGCGGGCCTGCGACCTGGCTACCAGCGGTGTGCTGAGTGCTCCACCCACCACATAGCCCATCACTGGCAAGGTCGCCATCCAGCCAAACGGTGCCAGACTCAGGCCCACCAGGCCGTTAATGGCGATGAAAGTGACGTTGTTGGTGAGGAAAAGTCCCTGGCACAGGGCCAGCAGCCAGAGGTTGCGGTTCATGCCAGCAGTGTAAGCGGGCATGCGGCAATGCACAGTCGCCTGGCAGACTCCGGAGCGTGCAGACGCCTGGGCTGCAGAGCGTTTTGCTCCGTGTCCCCCGCCCGCTTAGCGGGCTCCTCCTGTACCTGCGCAAAACGCTCTGCAGCCCAGGCTCCTCAGGTTGGCTTGGCAGCTTTACGGGGTGTGGCTTTCTTTGCTGGTGCCTTCTTGGTAGCTGGCTTGGCTGCCGTTGCTTTCCCTGCCGGCACCTTCTTTGCCGCAGGCACCTTGGCCATTGGGGCCTTCTTGACCACGGCCTTGGTCACCTTGGCAACATTGCCACCCTTCCATGTAAGACGCGCCTTCTTGGCCAATGTCACCACCTTGGCGATGGCTTCGTCACTAAAGACGCCATTGACGCCCGAGATGGCCGCCAGTTTCATGCCGTGCTTGAGGCCGAGCTTGTAGATCTCCTTAACCTTTTCCCACTCGGTGTCGCGCCCGACGGTAAACACTTCGAAGCGACCCTCCAGCGCCAGCACAATGGTTTCGGCCAGGCAGGCGTAGATGACGTTGGGCGGCAGGCCTATGCTCTTCAAGCCCTTGACCTTGGTCGGCAGGTCGATCTCACCGGACTCGATCACCAGCACATCGGGGCGTTTGGCCACGTCACTTGCGGGCAGGTCCAGCGGCCGTGCCACGTCGGTGATGACGCAGCCAGGCTTGACGCGCATGATGTCCAGAATTTCCTTGCCGGCCCCCGAGGTGGAGGTGACGATCATGTCCATGTCACCGAGCAGCTCGTTGTAGTCGATGGTGGTGAACACCTTCGCGTCGGGCGTCTCCTTGAGGATCGATGCCTTGAGTTCGTCGAGTTTGCTGAGGGTACGGCCAGCGAGGTACACCTCGTCAAACGACATCGCCAGCAATCGCGCGCTGACCGAACCGATCGAGCCGCTGGCGCCTATCACCATCGACTTGGCCGCAACCTTCTTGTTGTGCTGATTGATGCTTACCAGTCCCATGCGGTGCATCGCGTCGGAAGCGGCCCACAGCGCACCGGAGGCGGAGTAGCTGTTGCCGGTGGTAATGGGCAGGCTCGAGCGCCGTGCCACGGTCACACCCGCATCGCCCACCACCTTGGTGAAGGCACCCAGGCCCATGATCTGCGCGCCCATCTTCTCGGCAATGCGCGAAGCGTGCAGCAGGCGGCGGTAGGTGAACTCGGGGCTGCGTGAGAGCATTTCCTTGGGCGTGCCACCGACCGAGATCAGCCAGCCTTCGGCTTCGGCACCTGTGGGCGAGATGATGTTCTCCATCTTGCAGTACACCATGGGCGGCATGTGCGCCGCAAAGGTTTCCACCTTGTCCATGATGAACTTGGGTGTCGCCGCCGGGATGGGGAAGGCCTTGCGGATGTAGTTCTGGCTCAAGGGGTGGATGACAAACGCAAAGCGGCGGATGTTGCGGAACTTGCCGGTGGGGTGCAGCAGGCGCGGGCGGATGTCGAGTTCGTTGAGGATTTCGTCGAAATCGTCGTCCGACACTTCTTCGGGTGATTTCTCCAGCGCCGCCAGAATCATGGCCTCCAGCGTGTTGATGCCAACCACCTTGTCAAACAACTTGGGCGAGACATCCACCACCAGGTTGACTTTGCACTTGGTGAAGAAGGCCAGGCGCTCGTCATCGACCGCCGAGGTGATGAGGGTCTTGCCTTCCAGGTTGGCCATGGTGCCTACGGCATGCAGTTCGTGGTAGGTGCCCACTATCACATGGGACTTGGTCACCGCGGCGGAAATACGGTTGTTCTTGAAGGCCGTCAGCGACCGCTCCAGCACCTCGCCGGGCCGACCGGACAGCATCAGCTCGCTGCCCTTGGCAAACAGTTCCAACTGCTCCAGCGAACTCAGCATGGCAGGTGCACCGGTCTGAAACAGGGCATCGGCAAAACTCAGGTTCTTGGTGTAGTCCGACAGGGCCACCGCCATGTCGTAGTTGCGCATGCCCGAGAGGAAAAGCACCAGGTTATTGTTGAAGTAGTTGCCAAGCTCCTTTTGCACATGGCGCACTGCACGCACCTGCAGCAGGCGGCGCAGGGTGGCGCCGGTGGTGACCGGCACCCGGGTCACCACATTCATCAGGCGCTGCGTCTCCTTGTTGACCACCGTGCGCAGCCCCACCTGGAAGTGGTCGCCAATTTCACCCAGGCCCACCGCGTCAACGCTGTTTTGCTGGCGGCGCAACAACTCCCACGCTTTGGTGGTGTCGTCATCGGCACCGAGGCGGCGCACGGAAAAGTCCTGGCCGAGAAAATGGGTCTTGAATTCAAAGTCCTGCTTGGACGAACCCAGGGTGACGGTAACTACTTTCTTCATTGCAAATGCTCCTGCAAATATTTCATTCTGGTTGTGCCAACACTGAAACGCTGCCTAACAGCGTATCGTTCACACGGTCTTTTTGCTGCGCCGTTTGGGGGTGGGTTTGGTTTCGGGCGCGGCGGCTTTTGGCAGCGCCAGCCGGATCAGGTCTTCGCATTCCTCCTGCGACATGTAGCGCGGCACCGGATAACCCGTGTGCGCTTCCCGGCAGGCCGCCTTGGCCAGGGCAGGAATGTCGGACTCTTTGAGCGCCGCCAGCGTGGTGGGAATGCCGAGATCGGCATTGAGCTGGTCCACGGCGTCGAGAAATTTCTGCGCCAGCACGTCGCTGTCTTCGTCTTCGGCGCCGACCTTCGCCCGTACTGCCAGCAGCGCCAGGCGCTCGGTAATGGCTGGGGCCGAGAACTTGAGCACCAACGGCAGCATGATGGCATTGGCCAGGCCGTGCGGCGTGTGGTAGAGCCCGCCAAACTGGTGCGCAATGGCATGCACATAGCCCACGTTGGCGCGCGTAAAGGCAAAACCCGCGTAGGTGGAGGCCAGCGCCATTTTCTCGCGCGCTGCGAGGTTCTTGCCATCGGTGTAGCAGGTGCGCAAATTCTCGAAGATCAGACCCACAGCGGACAACGCCATGCCGTCGGAATAGGGCGTGGTCCAGTTGCCGACAAAAGCTTCGATGGCGTGGGTCAGCGCATCGATGCCGGTGGCCGCAGTGATGTGCGGGGGCAGGCCGGTCATCAGGGTGGGGTCGAGTGCGGCCATCTTGGGCACCATGCGCGGGTCGACGATGACCAGTTTGCGGTGCTTTTCGGGGTCGGAAATCACCGCGGCCACCGTCACCTCAGACCCGGTGCCGGCAGTGGTGGGCACAGCGTAAATCTTGACCGGCGCGCGCAAGCCCTTGAAGTAGCCTGCCAACTGGCGCAGCGGCTTGTTGTTGGCGACTGCCACGGCGATGGCCTTGGAGGCATCCATGCTGGAGCCGCCGCCAAAAGCCACGATGGCATCGCACCCGTTGGCGCGGTAGAAGTCAATCCCTTTTTCGATCAGCGGAATAGGTGCGTCGGGGGTGATTTCGTCAAACACCACAAACTCGGCTCCACCGGCGGTCAGCGCGTCGGTCAGGTCATTGAGCAACCCCAGTTTGGAGATGATGCTGTCGGTGACGATCAGGATCTTGCTGTGTCCCATACCGGCCACAGACTGTCCGAGGCGGCCGCTGGAGCCTGGGCCGACCAGTAGCGTCGGTTGGGGAATGGGGATGAAACGGGTCACCAGACCGGCACCGCGCATAAGCGTGCCAAGTCCGCTGGCAACCAGAGCGTTGCGCGTGGATTCGGATATCAAAGGGGTCTCCTCAACTGTGGGGGTGCTTGGACCGTAGTATGCCCGGGTGCGCAGGTTTTGGGCACCTACGGCCCCACGGATAAACCCTGACGCGCGGGTGCTTTCTAGCCGCCGACCGACAGCGCGGCCAGTGCTGCCAGAGCGGCGGTTTCGGCGCGCAGCACCCGCGCGCCGAGTTGGGTCGCCGCAAAGCCGCAAGCAAACGCGGAGTTTTCTTCACTGCTGCTGAAACCACCTTCAGGACCGGAAAGAAATGTGACGCTTGCGACTTCGTCCTGCACCATGCGTTGGTGCAAGGTCAGAGCGGTCTCGCGCAGCGACAGCAACCAGCGTCCGGCGGGTTCAGCTTTGTCCAGTGTGGCCAGCCAACTGGCCAGGCTGTGCACCGGGCGGACGCGCGGCACCTGATTGCCGCCGCATTGCTCGCAGGCAGCAATCGCAATGCTTTGCCAGTGCGACACCTTTTTCTCGGCCCGCTCGCCCGCCAGACGCAACACGCTGCGTTCGGTCATCAGCGGCTGAATGCTCACCACCCCAAGTTCGGTGGCCTTTTCGACCAGCCAATCCATGCGGTCGTTGGCGGGCATGCCCACCGCCAGATGAACCCGGCGTGCCATCTCGCGTTCGACCGCTTGGTGCTGGCCCACCAGCACTTCAACATCGCTGCGCCCCATGCGCGTGATGGTGGCGTCAAATTCACCACCGGTCGCCGCCTCAGACCAGCCCCCATTGAACAACGTGATGCTGTCGCCTGGCTGCAGGCGCAACACCTGCACATGCCGCGCAGCGCCCGCAGGCAACTCCAGCGTGGCGCCGGTGGCCAGAATTGCGGGACAAAAAAAGCGCGGCATGATGCGATTTGCTATCAATATGGAAGCTGCCTACGCATACTGGACGGGCGCTAGAGGCACTTCTTTCATATGCGCCCGAAGCTGAAAGCGGTTGGCGCAGCGAACCCTTCCAGTTGTTCGATCAAGCGCAACAGGGGCTGGAGCTCACGGTAACGCTGGCAGGTGGCCACCATATAAGCCACCAAGCGTGGTGTTTCGGCCAGGAAGTGTGGTCCACAGCCTTCCAGCGTGCGTCGCGCAAAATCGCCGGCCAGCATCAAGTGGCGCTGCAGGCCCAGCCACTCGACACTGCGGTAAAACGCACCAAAGTCGTGGTCCACCGGCAGGCCCGCCTTGCGTGCCCGTTCCCAGTAGCGGACCGTCACATCCAGACAGAAATCTTCTTCCCATTGCACGAAGGGTGCGCGCGTCAGGCAGGCGATGTCGTAGCCCACCGGCCCCAGCAACGTGCGCTCGGGTTTCGGCGCTACCAGAGGAAAGGGGAGACCGTCCGGGCTGAAAGCGTGGTGCACAGGCACCAGGGGGCAGGCCAGATGTTGGGCCAACAAGGCGGCAAATGCACCGTCAAGCACCTTGCGATCGCTGCTGACGAGGACGCGCTGTCGGTGCCCGGCGATGTACCACTGCGGGAAAAGTGCCAGCTCAGCCTCAACCATCGCTGCGTCGTATCGCGGTGCTTCGCCGGTCAGGGGCACTTGCTGCCATTGCACCAGGGCATCCACCATCTGCAAGTAGTGGTCCAGGGGCGGTGGACCCTTCGGGTCGATGGCTTGCAGCAAGGTGCGCTCTGCAGCGCTTGTGGATACGGTGGGTGGCGTGAGGCTCATGGATAATCCATTCTACAAAGCCCGCCTCTGTTGCGGGTTGTCGACAACCACCTTCCCTCGCGATGGAGTCTGCCGTTTCATCCCTCATGCCATATCTGCGCACGCCCACGGCTTTTTGCCCAGCCCTTGGCTTGCTGCTGGCCATGGGATGTACGCCGCTCATAGCCCAGACCCATGCGGGTGGTTTGGCCCTCAAGCCCAGCAGCAGCTTGCAGGAACAAATGCCGCCCAAGCAGGGCGTTCCGGTCTTTCTGCAGGGCAACCGCATGTCGGGCAGCCCGGATCTGGAGACGGTGATCGAGGGCAACGCTGAACTGCGCAAGTCCGACACGGTCATCCGCGCGGACCGGCTGGAGTACGACCAGTCGCGCGATTTGGCCAAGGCAACCGGGAATGTGCGCATCAACCGCTCAGGCAATGTCTACGAAGGTCCTTTGCTGGAACTCAAGGTGGAGGCCTTCGAGGGTTTCTTTAACGAGCCGCGTTACCGCTTTTTGCAAAACGAGGCCCACGGGCAGGCCGACCGCGCCGAATTTCTGGACAAGACACGTACCGTGGTGCATAACGCCAGCTACACCACCTGTCGGCGACGTCCCGGGCCGGACTGGATGCCGGACTGGATTTTGCGTGCGACAAACATCAGCATGGACACCGAAGAAGATGTGGGTGTCGCTACCGGCGCGGTGTTGAGTTTCAAGGGCGTGCCCATACTGCCGGTGCCGGCCATCAGCTTTCCGCTCTCGGACAGGCGCAAGTCGGGGCTGCTGCCGCCCACGATCGGGGTTGACAATTACAACGGTGTCGAGGTGGCGCTGCCCTACTACTGGAACATTGCGCCCAACCGGGATGCCACGCTGACGCCTACCCTCATGACAGACCGCGGCGTGGACCTGGGCGTGGAGTTCCGTTATCTGGAGCCACGCTACAACGGCATCGTGCGCGGTGCCTATATGCCGGCAGACCGCCTGCGCGCGGCGGACCGGTGGGGGCTGGCTTACACCCATGCCGGTAACGTGGCTACGGGCGTGTCTGCGATTGGTGATGTTGGACTATCCGTCAATGTCAATCGGGTCAGTGACGACAACTACTGGCGCGATTTCACTCGCACCAGTCCGTCGCTCACGCAGCGCCTGTTGCCCAACGATGTCAACCTTTCCTGGAGCCGTGGTGCCCTCTCCACGGGAATGCGGGTACTGCGGTGGCAGACCCTGCAGGACGTCACCGCGCCCATTGTTCCGCCCTACGACCGCGCACCGCAATTCAGTGCCCGCTATGCACAGACCAACGTGCTGGGGCTGGACTGGTCGCTCGATGGCGATCTCACGCAGTTCGAGGCGGATCGCGAGCGCACGCTGCAACCCAACGCACAGCGCGGCCTGGCAGTGGTGCAACTCAGCCGCCCCTGGTTGGCACCGGCCGACTTTATCACCCCCAAGCTGCAACTGCATGCGAGTGGCTACCAGTTTGATGCAGCGCTCGCAGGTAGCGCCCGGTCCGACAGCCGGGTGGTTCCCAGTATCAGCCTGGACAGCGGTCTGGTGTTTGAGCGCGATACCGTGTTCGCTGGGCGAAATCTGGTGCAGACGCTGGAGCCACGGGCGTTTTACGTCTACACGCCTTACCGTGACCAAAGCCTGCTGCCCAATTACGATACCGCCCGCAACGACTTCAACTTCGCAACGATCTACACAGAGAATTCCTTTGTCGGGCACGACAAGATCTCTGATAACAACCTGCTGACCCTGGGGTTGACCACGCGATTCCTTGACGCCGATAGCGGCGCCCAGCTGGCGCGTTTCGGGGTGGCTCAGCGGTTGCGCTTTGAGGAGCAGCAAGTGACGCTGGCACCGGGCATTGCGACCGAGGCAGCGGGCGTGAGCGACATCCTGCTCGGGGCTTCGGTGGACCTGCAGCGGCAATGGATGCTCGACGCCACCGTGCAGTACAACGCCAAGACCGATCGGTCGGTGCGCTCGACCATAGGCGGGCGCTACAGCCCGGGGAACTACCGTGTTTTCAACGCAGCCTACCGTTTTCAGCGCGATCTGAGCGAGCAGCTCGATGTCAGCTGGCAGTGGCCGCTGAACGATCTGTGGGGCGATCGCGGCCGTGACCTGGGCGCAGGGCGTGGGCAGGGCGAGGGCCGCTATTACGGAGTGGGGCGGCTCAACTACAGCGTGAGCGAGCGTCGCCTGGTCGACTCAGTGCTGGGGGTCGAGTACGATGCGGGCTGTTGGCTGGCACGGGCGGTGCTGGAGCGCGTCCAAACCAGTGAGTCGACGGCGACGCAACGCTTTATGTTCCAGTTGGAGTTTGTCGGCTTTACGCGGCTGGGCTTGGGGTTTAGTCCACAACGAACATTGACGCAAAATATTTCACGCTACCAGAACCTGCGGGAATCCAGCGAATCGTGGAGCCGCTTTAGCAATTACGATTGAGCCATTATGAAATTTCGAATGTGGGCACCCGCCCTGGCCTGCCTTGGCCTGAATTGCATTACCCCGGTGTTGGCCCAGTCGGCACGACCGGCCGATCACATCGTTGCTGTGGTCAACTCCGAGCCGATCACCAACAGCGAGGTCAATGCCGAGGTGCAGCGCGTCACCCAGCAGTTGAACCAACAGCGCCAGCCCGTTCCCACTACGGCAACGCTGCGCACTCAGGTGCTCGATCGTCTCATCAATGACAAAGCCCAATTGCACCAGGCGCGCGAGACCGGCATTCGCATCGACGATGCGGCGGTGGACCAGGCGGAGCAGACGGTGGCGCAGCAGAACCAGATTGATGTTGCCGAACTGCGGCGTCGCGTGACCAAAGAAGGGCTCAATCCGCAGCGCTTTCGGGCCCAGTTGCGGGACCAGTTGACGCTGTCGCGATTGCACGAGCGCGAGGTGGAGTCGCGAATTCGAGTTTCCGATGCTGACGTCGAGCGCACCATGGCAGAGCGATTGGCCGAAAACGCGGATCCCTTTGCGCAGGACATTAACCTGGCACAGATACTGGTGGCGGTGTCAGAAAAAGCCAGTGCCGAGCAAGCGGCGGGTATTTACGTCAAAGCCAAAGCAGTACTTGATCGGATTCGTGCGGGTGAAGGTTTTGACAAGTTGCTGCTCGAAGTGTCCGCGTCGGATCGCACCAATGGCGGACAGTTGGGTCTGCGTCGCGCTGACCGCTATCCACCTGCATTCGTCAATGCAACGCAGAGTCTGGGTGTCGGCGAGGTATCTGACATTGTGCGCACCGGTGCCGGGTTCCACATATTGAAGGTGATTGAAAAGCGGGCACCCACGGTCTATACCCAGTCGGTGGCGCAAAGCCGTGCGCGGCACATTCTGCTGCGTCCTTCTGCCCAGGTGACGCCGGCGCAAGCCAATGAGCGCTTGGTGGACTACAAGCGACGCATCGAGACGGGGGCCGCCACCTTCCAGGCAGTCGCGATGCAGTACTCCCAGGATGGCAGTGCAGCCCAAGGTGGCGATCTGGGCTGGGCCACACCGGGGATGTTTGTGCCTGAGTTTGAAGAGGTGATGAACCGACTCGCGGAAGGACAGATCAGCAACCCGGTCACCAGCCGCTTTGGAGTGCACCTGATTCAGATGGTCGAACGCCGCCGTGTGGACCTGAGTCCGAAGGAGGTGCGCGAAATCGTACGCAACCAGTTGCGGGACATGCGTTACGAGGAGGCCTTTGCCACCTGGGCACGGGAGGTGCGTGAGCGCGCCTTTGTCGAGTTGCGCGATTCGCCTTAATGAGGCACATTGCGCGCAAGCGCTTCGGGCAGCATTTTCTGACGGATGGGGGCATCATCGATGCCATCGTGCGCGAGATCGATCCCAGGGCGGGTGAGCGCATGGTGGAAATTGGCCCGGGACTGGCGGCGCTGACGCAGCCCCTGGTGGAACGCCTGGGTCACTTGACGGTGATTGAGCTGGACCGCGATCTGGCACAGCGCCTGCGGTCGCATACACAGCTCACGGTGATCGAATCTGATGTGCTGAAAGTAGACTTTAGGCTTATTGACTGTGCGCAGGCAGCTATAAAAGAAGGAGCAGATAGGTCGAGTGAAACGGCTCGTCCCAGGCTCCGCGTGGTCGGCAATCTGCCGTACAACATTTCAACGCCGATTCTTTTTCACTTGCTCGGCCAGGTCGATGCCATCGAAGACCAGCATTTCATGCTCCAGAAGGAAGTGATCGACCGCATGGTGGCCCGGCCCGCCACCTCAGACTTTGGTCGTCTGAGTGTGATGCTGCAGTGGCGCTACGCCATGGACAACGTGCTGTTCGTGCCACCTGAGAGCTTTGATCCTCCCCCTCGGGTCGACAGTGCCGTGGTGCGCATGGTGCCGCTGGACACGCCACCCGATGTGAATGTGGCGCTCCTGAGCGAACTGGTTCAGGTGGCTTTCAGCCAGCGCCGCAAACTGCTGCGCCATACGCTCGGGCGATGGCTGGATGAAAAGAAGTTCAGTGGAACGTTCGACGTACAACGTCGGGGTGAAGAAGTCCCCGTCGCCGAATACGTCGCGCTGGCACGGCAACTCAAGGGCTATGACTAACGCTCTCTCGCACAGGAATAAGCACATTCGTCGTCGGCGGGACCGCAATTCTCCGCCGGGCCGCCCCCTGTCGTTTTCCCTCTGCGAGGTTCAAACGAGGGAGAATTAGCCCCCTCTGGGGGGCAGCGACCCGCGCAGCGGCGGAGCGTGGGGGCTCAAGCCGCGGCTAGCCAGTAACCTGCGTTGAATGGGCTGCTCATGCGCAGCGCCAGTGGGGACACATCGAGTAACTTGTCGGTCGGCATTTTCTCGCCGCTTTCGGTCATGAGGTCGCCGACCACTTGCGCTTCGGTACCTGTCGATGTGCTGTTTGCCTCGTTCGCCCGTTCTGCTTGGCTGGTAGATGCAGAACGGGCTACAGAAAAGAATAGAAGCATCGGAACGGTATCTTCCGGTCTCCCCAATAGTCGGCGGTGTCGCGGAAGATGTCGAGCAACTGCTCGCGAGCTTCCTTGTCGAACTTGGCGTTGGCCGGAATGTGCTCGAGTACAGCGATGAATCCAGGTTGTGGTCCGGATTTGTGCACCGGGTCGGTCAGGCTGTCGTACAGCGCATCAAAGTTCTTGCCGACATGGGCAGGCAGCATGAACTGCTGGCCAATCATGTCGAGCACGTCCTGTTTGCTTTGCGCATTGGCCAAATTGGCATACAGGAAGTGGTGGCCCAAACCTTGGGCAGCTTCCTGAAGATCTGGCACCCTGAAGGCGCGTATCGATTGAACGATATTGTTTCTAACGGTTCGAAGTGGCATATCCATCCCCGATTCACTTTCTTAAGGTTCAAAAATCCACATTACGGAACGATCTTGCGAAAACTCGCATAGTGATCGGCCGTATAAAAACAGGCATCTGGCTTCGTGGCTGACCCACCGCACACAATGCGGCGAGCTCCGCGGTTCCTGGCTCCCGGCGTCTTGACGGTGTACTCGCGGTAATAGCCGCGCTTTTGGGCCGGCAGTAGCCGCTCCCGGTTGCCGAACACCACACCATCCTTCTCATACGGGAAAGGACCACCCTGGTGTATCCGCTGGTAGGTCTCTCGTCCATGCGTCGGCAAACTGCTCAAAGCAATACTGGCACCTGAATCCAGCGCAGCCCCTTCACGGGCTTGCACACCTGACCAAACTCCTGCGAGCAACAAGCCAGTAAGTGCTAACTTAATAATGCCACTGCGCATCTAGCGATCTCCCAGTCGCCACGGGTAAACCCGAGCAATCAAGGGGCGTAGTGTGGCGCATTCGGCACAAAAAAGCAAGGGCTTGCTTAAAAAATAAGCAAAATCTCGGTCTCGTCAGTGTTTGATAGTGGGCACCAACTTTCTCGGAAAGTGTTACCGAGTGGAGTTTGCATCCGCCACAGTCAACGCAGTCATGTTCACGATGCGGCGAACTGTGGTGCTGGCGGTGAGCACGTGTACCGGTTTGGCGGCACCCAGAAGTACCGGGCCGATCGCGATGTTGCCTCCAGCAGCGGTCTTGAGCAGGTTGTAAGCGATGTTGGCGGCGTCGATGTTGGGCAGTACCAACAGGTTGGCGGCGCCATGCAGTGTGCTGTGGGGCATGAGTTTGTGGCGCGCGGCGCCATCGAGCGCCAGATCGCCGTGCATTTCACCGTCGACCTCCAGCCAGGGCGCCTGCTGTTGCAGCAAAGCCAGGGTCTGGCGCATTTTGAGTGCGCTGGGCTCATTGCTGGTGCCGAAATTGGAATGACTGAGCAGGGCTGCCTTGGGTATAAAGCCAAAACGACGCATCTCTTGAGCGGCCATGATGGTGATTTTGGCCAACTCGCGCGCACTGGGGTCGTAGTTAACATGGGTATCGACAAGAAAAATCTGGCGCCCCGGCAGCATCAAGCCATTCATACAGGCGTAGATGGGCACATCCTGATCCGATTCGGCCAGCTGGCGCTTTCCGACCACTTGATCTATATAGTGCAAGTGCAGCGGTGTGGTTCCCCAGGTTCCGCAAATCATGCCATCGACATCACCTTTGTGCAGCAGCATTGCACCAATCAGGGTCAGGCGCCGTCGCATCTCGATCTTGGCGACTTGCACCGTCACGCCTTTGCGCTCGGTCATCCGATGGTAGGTTTGCCAGAAGTCGCGATAGCGGTGGTCGTGTTCGACGTTGACAACGTTGTAATCGCGGTTCTCTTCAAGCCGCAATCCGAATTCCTGAATACGCTCTGCAATGACGCCCGGGCGACCAATCAGGGTAGGCAGGGCCAACCGCTCGTCCACCACAATCTGCGCTGCCCGCAGCACCCGCTCGTCTTCACCTTCGGCGTACGCCACGCGCTTCTTCAAAGCTTTCTTGGCCGCTGCGAAGATGGGCTTCATGGTGGTGCCCGATGCATACACAAAACTCTGCAGCTTGTCGCGGTAGGCATCCATGTCTGCGATCGGGCGCAAGGCAACTCCACTGTCCGCTGCAGCCTTGGCCACCGCCGGCGCAATCTTCATCATCAAGCGCGGATCGAAGGGCTTCGGTATCAGGTACTCAGGACCGAAGGCAAGTTGCTCTCCCACGTAGGCGGCAGCTACCACTTCACTTTGTTCGGCCTGCGCCAGCTCGGCAATGGCGTGCACCGCTGCAATTTCCATCTCCAGCGTGATGGTGGAAGCCCCGGCATCCAGCGCACCACGGAAGATGTACGGAAAGCACAAGACGTTGTTGACCTGGTTGGGATAGTCCGTGCGTCCGGTGGCCATGACAGCGTCGTCCCGCACTTTCTTGACTTCTTCCGGTAGTATTTCCGGTGTCGGGTTGGCCAACGCAAAAATGAGCGGCCTGGCAGCCATGCTGGCTACCATGTCGGGCTTGAGCACGCCCCCTGCCGACAGCCCGAGAAAGATATCGGCGCCCACAATAGCTTCGCGCAGCGTACGTGCGCCTGTGTTCTGGGCAAACACCGCTTTGTCGTCATCCATCAGTTCCGTGCGACCCTGGTACACCACGCCTGCCAGATCGGTGGCGGTAATGTTTTCCCGCGGGATGCCCAGTTTGACCAGCAAACCCAGACATGCCAACGCGGCGGCGCCGGCGCCTGAAGTCACCAGTTTGACCGCCTTGGGATCCTTTCCGACGACCTTCAGCCCGTTGAGAACGGCCGCTCCCACCACAATGGCGGTGCCGTGCTGGTCGTCATGGAAGACCGGTATCTTCATGCGGTCGCGCAATTTACGCTCCACATAAAAGCAGTCGGGTGCCTTGATATCTTCCAGATTGATGCCGCCGAATGTTGGCTCCAGCGAAGCAATGATCTCCACCAGCTTGTCCAGATCGTGCTTTTCATTGATCTCGATGTCAAACACGTCGATGCCCGCGAATTTCTTGAACAGTACGCCCTTGCCTTCCATCACGGGCTTGGCTGCGAGCGGGCCGATGTCGCCCAGGCCCAGCACGGCTGTTCCATTAGTGATCACGGCCACCAGGTTGCCACGGCTGGTGTATCTGAAGGCGTTGTTGGGGTCCTTGACGATCTCTTCACACGGTGCCGCTACGCCAGGTGAATACGCCAAGGCAAGATCGTGCTGATTGACAAGTTGCTTGGTGGCTGTGACAGCGATTTTTCCGGGAATCGGAAACTCGTGGTATTCGAGTGCAGCCGTGCGAAGCTGGGCCTGTTTTTCAGCGGAACTTGAGACTGGCCCTTTGGGTGTCAGCGCTTTGGGATCAGTCATGGAACGTCCTCATTGTCTCGAGGTCAGCGCCCATGCGCTAGGCCCGCGGCGTGGTGGTGGGCTATGGATTGTAGTGTGCGTTGGAGTCAGACCTGAGGGCCCAGAAATCGACGCTCCCAAGCGCTCACCTCGTTGAGGTAGTTGTCATATTCCACCGATTTGGCGGCACAAAATCCGGTGACAAATGCGTCACCCAACAACCTGCGGGCGGCAATGCTGTTGGCCATCTTGTGGTGGGCTGGCAGGAAGCTGCGCGCCAGCGTATGGCCCTGGTCGTTGCTGTTGGTGCCGGGCGGCAATGCCACTGTCGGTACAAGCTGCTCGTCCATGCCGGCTAGCCCTGCGACGAGTGAAGCTGCCAGCACGAGATAGGGGTTGGCGTCGGCGCCAGCAATGCGGTTTTCTACACGGCGGGCCGCAGGACCACTGTGGGGAATTCGCAGCCCCGTGGTGCGGTTGTCATAACCCCATTCCAGGTTGACCGGAGCCTGGCTGTTGGAGACGTAACGCCGATAGGAATTTACATAGGGCGCGAACAGCAGCATCATGTCCGGCACGTAGGTTTGCAGGCCCCCGATAAAGTGTCCGAATGCGGCCGACTCATTGCCCTCGTCCGTGCTGAAAATGTTGCGTCCACTGGCATCGACCACGCTTTGGTGCAGGTGCATGGAACTGCCCTGGTCCAGCGCGATCGGCTTGGCCATGAACACTGCGTTGAGTCCGTGCTGAATGGCAATCTCTTTCGCGGCGTACTTGAACAAAAAAGCCTGGTCAGCGACCTGCACCGGATCGCCATGCAGCAGGTTGATTTCGTATTGCGTGGTCCCCACCTCATGAATCCACGTGTCCGCCTGGACTCCCAAACCTTCCAGAGCGTCACGCAGCGCATTCCAGAACGGTGCCAGCTCATTGAGCATATTCATGCTGAACGCCGACTGACCCACCTCGCGTCGCCCGCCGCGCGCATTGGGGGCCGAAAAGGCGATGGTGGGGTCCGGATTGGGCGCGGTCAGGTAAAACTCGATCTCGGGCGCCACGACGGGTTGCAAACCCTGGGCGGCATATCGCGCCACCACCGACTTGAGCAACGAACGCGCTGCAAACGGGCATGGCTGCCCGTCAAGTTCCACACAGTCGTGAATCGCAAAAGCCCGTGGAACGCTCGACCATGGCGACACCTTGAGTGTGTTGTAGTCGGGCACCAGGCGTACATCAGGATCCGAGTCCGGGAAGATCGGGTCGTAGGAGTAGTCACCCGTTATGCATTGCATGGGAATCGCCTGGGCGATGCGCAATTCGCCGCCACTCGCAAAATTGCGCGCTGGCATCAGCTTGCCACGCGGGTAGCCTGCCATATCGGGGAAGATGCACTCGACGTCACGAATTCCGTGCTCATCAAAGAAGGCTTGTAGCGCGGGACCAGGTGTGTAAGGCATTCAAGGACACTTTCAGTGGGTTCGTCGGGTTTCTTCCGATTGCGACTCCTCCAGAAGCCAAGCGCGAAAGGCTTGCACCGCTGGCCGACCCGAGGTGGCCTCCGGAGTGACGAAGTAATAGGCAAAGTGCTGACCTACGGCGATATTGAAAGGTGACACCAATCGGCCCTGCGCAATCGCATTGGCTACGAGTGGTCGGGACGCAAGTGCGACGCCAAGCCCGTCCAGCGCGGCGACATACACCAGCCCCGAGTCACTAAAGTGGGGGCCAGTTGTCGGGTCTACGCCGCTCACGTCGGCCATGCGCAGCCACTCTTCCCAACGGGGGCCGGCGCGCTCATTGGCCATGGCATCATCATGCAGCAGCACCTGAAAGCGCATGTCCGCAGGCGTGCGCAGCGGCGGGTCCGTGGTCAGCAACTTGGGGCTGCACACCGCAATGTAATCAGAGCCAAACATCCGATCGACATGGAACCCCGGGTAGGCACCGGTGCCAAAACGAATTACCACCAGAGAGTCTTCCTCGCGCAAATCCACGGCGTCAAAAGCAAACGAGGCAGCTGCAGAATCGCTGTCAATGGCATTTAAGGATCGAACGACCTGCAAGTTCAGTGCAGGCTCCTGCAGCGCAAAGCGCCGCAGCCGGGGCACCAACCAGCGGGTGGCGAAGGAAGGCGGGAGCACCACTACCAAACGTCCGGCATTGGCATGGGTTCGGGACTTTTCCACAGCAGCTGCAAAACACTCGAGCCCCTCGCGCACCTTTGGCAGCATCGCCGAGCCTTGTGGCGTCAACTCCAGCGCGCGCGTCAGCCGACGAAACAGCGCCAGCCCCAGGAAGTCTTCGAGCAACTTGATTTGGTGGCTGACAGCCGTTGGCGTGACCGATAGCTCGGCAGCAGCATTCTTGAAACTCAGGTGGCGAGCGGCTGCTTCGAACGCACGCAATGCGTTAAGTGGAGGCAGACGGTACGTCATGGATGAAATATTTGAATGTGTTGGGTGAGAATTGATCGTTTGCTGCGCTGCAACGCGGGGACTATCGTAGCACTGTGCTCTCCAGAAGAGCGTTCAAGTCACCGTAAAGAAAGTAGTGCATCATGGAACTCAGCAGAAACGACATTCAGGCGTGCATCCAGTTGGCCAGGCGCCAACGCAGCGACGCCCTCGGGCAAATTATGGAAGCTGGTTGGCACCAAATGACGGGTTCAGTGAAACCTTTGTTCGTACTCATGACCTGCGTTGCTGGGGTCTTGTCGCTGTTGCTGGGTTGGAGCATCTTTACCGGTAACGCGGTCAGTCTGGCACAAGTCAGTGCCAGCTTGCTTGCGCTGGCGATTGGCGTTTTGTGTCTCTGGTTGGTGCGGCAAACGCTGCTCGGGCGCGATTTCCAGATTCTCTAACGTGATGACTCAATCAAAATTGCGCGGAAGTCGTTGACATTTGTCTGAGTGGGGCCGGTGATCAAGGCATCGCCCAGCGCCCCGAAGAACCGGTGGCCGTCGTTGCTGGCAAGCAGCTCCTGGGGGGTCAATCCAAGCGACCACGCGCGCTCTAGCGAGTCCGGCCGCAGAATCGCCCCAGCCACTTCTTCCTGACCGTCCACCCCATCGGTATCTCCCGCCAAGGCGTGAATCTGGGCGTGGCCGTTCAATGCCAGACCCAGCGCGAGCAGAAATTCCACGTTGCGACCACCGCGCCCCTGCCCCCGCACGGTGACGGTCGTTTCGCCGCCCGATAGCAGTACGCACGGGGGCGTAAAGGGCTGGTGTCGTTGCGCGACCTGCAACGCTACCCCAGCAAGTACCTTACCCACATCGCGAGCCTCACCTTCAATCGCGTCACTCAGGATGTGGGCCGACCACCCGGCGTTCCATGCCACCTCCGCAGCGGCTTCCAGTGCCATCTGGGGCGTTGCAATCATCCGCACTTCGCTGCGCATCAGGCGATGGTCACCCGGCTTGATTGACTCGCCTGCGCCACTTTCCAATGTCTCCAGTACCGATGTCGGGAGATCAATGCCATAGCGTCGGGCGATGGTCAGCGCATCGGCGCAGGTGCTGGTGTCTGCGACCGTGGGGCCGGATGCGATATTGAACGGCGCATCGCCAGGCACATCCGAAATCAGCAGGGTCAGTACCCGTGCCGGGTAGCAGGCTGCCGCCAGGCGCCCACCCTTGATGGCGGAGAGGTGCCGACGCACGCAATTCATTTCACTGATGGTGGCGCCAGACTTCAGCAACGCCCGTGCGACGGTCTGCTTGTCTTGCAGTGTCACACCGGCCAGCGGAAGTGGCCACAGCGCCGAGCCTCCGCCGGAAATCAGGCACAGCACCAGGTCCTTTTCGGTAAGCCCTTGCACCAGCGCCAGCGTACGTTGGGCTGCTGCAAGCCCTGCTGCATCAGGCACCGGGTGTGCGGCTTCCACGATTTCAATTTGTTCGCAGGGAATTGCGTGGCCATATCGGGTGACCACCAGCCCTGTCATGGGTCCGCCCCAGTGCGCTTCCACCACGCGGGCCATCTCCGCCGAAGCCTTGCCAGCGCCCACGACGATCAGGCGACCGCCCTGGAGTGAATCCGGACTCGGCAAATGGGCGGGAAGGCAGCGCGCTGGTTGGGCACTGGCGATGGCCGCGTCGAACATGCTGCGCAACAGCACTTGCGGATTGACGTTTGGGTGTGAAGTAGGCACCGCGGCCGCGCGTTACAAGGTGTTGCGGCCCGTCAGACCGGCTGCGGTGGTGGTCGCAGGAATGTATTCACAGCCCACCCCGCCGCGAGAACCGATGCGGTCCAGGTGGTGCCGTAACCCCGCGCGTGCGGCACCTTCGAAGTGCTCCAGAATGGGCACCTCACAAAAGATCAGGGATAGGTTGGCTGCGAACCGGGGCATGCAACAAACTATAGCGCAGCCAGGGCTGTCAGGGACGGCGCGATGCGTTCGCATAATCTGGCGACAATGGAGACGCTATGGAAAAGACGCGCATAGACAAGTGGTTGTGGGCAGCCCGATTCTTCAAAACCCGGTCGCTGGCGACACAGGAAGTTGATCGTGGACGCGTGCAGATCAACCAGCAGGACGTGAAACCTGCGAAAGATGTGAAGGTTGGGGATGTGGTGCGCTTGCTGCAAGGAAAGGTGGCGCGCACGGTCGTCGTGCAAGCCATTAGCGAACAGCGCGGCTCTGCCCCCATTGCACAACTCCTGTATGCCGAAACACCGGAAAGCCTGCAACAGCGCGCCTTGATCGCAGAGCGCAATCGTTTGGCGCCAGAACCAGCGCATAGCATGGAGCATGGGCGCCCTACCAAGCGCGACCGACGCCAATTGCAAAATGACTGGGACCAACGCTGGAGCGCGTCGTTTCCTTCAGACGAGTAGCTACGGGGGTAAGCTCAAAGCATGAAAACGCAGCATTTGGAGTGGTGGGGTCGGCTTTTCAGGCTTGCCGGTGTACTCGCATTGGCGATCGTTCCCGCACTTGCGACTGCATTTGAAGACACCATGACCGAGCGCGTGCGCGCGTGCACCACTTGCCATGGCGAGCAAGGCAAGGCCGGGCCCGATGGCTACTACCCCCGTCTCGCCGGCAAGCCGGCGGACTATCTCTACAACCAGTTGCGCAACTTCTCGCAGGAGAGACGGCATTACCCACTCATGCGAAGCTTGCTATCGACGCTGGACGATGCCTATCTGCGTGAGATTGCGCTGCACTTCGCCCGTCAGTCGGCCCCGTACCCGGCGCCGATACTGGTGAATGCCAGCGCAGAAATACTGGAGCGCGGCAAGGCGTTGGCAACCCAGGGCGATGCACAGCAGGGGTTGCCGGCATGTGCCCGCTGCCACGGCCAGAGTCTGACCGGTGTGCTGCCGCAAACACCCGGTTTACTGGGCCTGCCGCGCGACTACATCAATGCCCAACTCGGGGGCTGGCGTACCGGTCAGCGCCGTGCACAGACGCCTGACTGCATGGCCCAGGTCGCCAAGCGCCTGAGCGCCGCCGATGTGCACGCTGTTTCGCAATGGCTGGGAAGCCAGACACCACCTTCGCCGTATGCCCCTGCGCTGTCAGCTATACAGGGACCGCCATTGGCGGCGGAGTTTGACTGCCACGCCCCTGCGGTGGCGCAACCGCTGCAGGCGAAAGCCACACTGGCAGTGCAGGACCCGGCGTTGGTACAGCGCGGAGCCTATCTCGCCCGCATTGGCAACTGTGCCTTGTGTCACACCGCGACCAACGGTGCCTCATACGCTGGCGGCAAGGCCATCGCCACACCCTTTGGCGCTATCTACACCAGTAACCTCACTCCTGATGTGCAGACAGGTCTGGGGCAATGGTCGGCAGATGATTTCTGGCACGCCCTGCACGATGGTTATTCCAGAGACGGGCGCCGCCTGTACCCGGCCTTTCCCTACACCAGCTACACCCGGGTGACGCGCGAAGACTCCGACGCTCTTTTTGCCTATCTGCGCACCGTGGCGCCGGTCCACCAGACCCATCGAGTACACGCATTGCGCTGGCCGTACAGCGAACAATGGGCGCTACGGATATGGCAGAAGTTATTTTTTGTACCAGCCGACGCCGAAGTGGCACCGCAGACCGCCCATGGGCCGCCCCAGACTGCGCAATGGAAACGTGGCGAATACCTGGTCAATGGCCTGGGTCACTGTGGCGCCTGTCACACGCCGCGTAACCGTTTTGGCGGCGAGACCGCGGTGCTGTTGGGCGGGGCACATATTCCTGGGCAGGCGGCCTATGCGCCGTCGCTGCGCGATCCGCAGGAAGCTGGTCTGTCCCAATGGAGCAGCAAGGACATTGTGGCCTTGCTGCAAACCGGTGTTGCGCCCAAGGGCAGCACCAGCGGCTTGATGTCCGAGGTGGTGCGGCACAGCACCCAGTACCTCACTGCAGCCGATGCCCAGGCCATGGCGGAGTACCTGCGCTCGCTACCCGCCCAGGTTGCTGCCCCGGCGTTGTCGCGTCACCAGGCAAGCGCCGCAGAGGCATCCGTCCAACAGGGAGGCAAGCTCTACCAGCAGCACTGCGCCCAGTGCCATGGTGCACAAGGCCAGGGACAACCTGGCGCTTACCCGGCACTTGCGGGCAGCCGGTTTGTAACGGCAACCCAAACCGTCAACCTGGTACAGATCGTGCGTCAAGGAGGCTTCACACCGAGCACCGCTGCGAACCCACGCCCTTTTGGCATGCCGCCATTTCAGTTGCTGCTCAACGACCGGGAACTCGCCAGTGTGCTCACCTTTATCCGCTCGTCCTGGGGTAACCGTGCCGCTGCGGTTACAGAGTTCGACGTAGGGAAAAGGTCATAAATGGCTGCAAAGCTTACCAATAAAGCGTAGACAGCTATTGAAATAGTAGCAAATCAAGTTTGACCGACAAACCACCCAATGCCGCAGAACGCTCCACCACCAGCGCCACGCGGTGGACCGCGGCGATGCGCTGGACGATGGACCACCCGAGTCCGCTGCCCGGCTCCGCGTTGCCTGTGACGCGAAAGAATCGCTCCCCAAGCCTGGCTAGGTCGGCATCGGAAAGTCCCGGCCCACTGTCCTGAACTTCCAGCGTGGCATGCCCCTGTGCGGCACGAACGCTTACCTGGATAGCTGCATCTGGCGGGCTGTAGCGCACCGCGTTGTCCACCAGATTGCGAATCAGGATCGACATCAGCGCTTCGTTTCCCTGCACGTGACAGGGGGTTGGACCGTTGAACTCCAGCACCTGCCTTTTCGCTATGGCAGGTGCAGCGGCTTCTGCTACGACCTGGCGCGCCAGGGCCGTCAGGTCCAGCCGAACCATTGGCGGTGCCGCAGCGGCGTCCAGTCGGGACAAGGTGAGCAACTGCTCCACCAGGTGAATCGCACGGTCGCAGCCCAACAGGGTGTTGCGCAGGGCATTGCGGCGTGCGCCATCTTCGGTCTCACCGAGTGCCACCTGGGCTTGTGTTCGAATGGCAGCGATGGGCGTGCGCAACTCGTGCGAGGCGTCTGCTGTAAAGCGCCGCTCTGATTCGAGCAATCCCCCAATGCGCTCGAACAACCCGTTGAGTGCCTGCACCATCGGGGCCATTTCGCTGGGCACATCTTCCATCTCGAGTGCCTGTAAGGCGTCGGGGCGGCGCTGAGCCAGCGTACTTCCCAGTTGGTGCAATGGGCGCAGACTGCGCCGTACCGCCCACCACAGCACCAGCGCCAGCAGTGGCAGAGCCACCACCATCGGGTACAGAGTTCCGCGCAAGACCGCTGACAGGATGCTGAGGCGGGAATCGATTTCTTCGCCTACGTAAACCTGCACGTCGTTCTCGGCACCATAAGTGGCAAAGACACGCCACTGGGATCCACCGATCTGAACGTTCGCAAAACCCGTCTTGAAGTTGTCCCCCGGCTCGAGAAGCGGCTCAATCGGTGCATTCGCCGAGCGCACCATCAGGCGTCCCTCGTGAAACACCTGAAAAGCCACCTTGGGCGCGTAGCGGTGCAGCGAGGGTGCGTCCACGCTGTCGGCATCGTCATCCAGTTCCTGCGCTTGCTGCACTACCAGTACGGCTGCAGCCTGCGCCAGGTGACCATCGAGCAATTCGTCCAGTTCGTGTCGTACATCACGCCACGTCAGCAAAGCCGTTGCCAGCCATACGATGACCACGGTGCCCAGCACCAACGAGAGCAAGTGGCCTTGCAGGGAGCGCTGCGGGCGGCTCATGGAGCGGGTGTGTCACGTTGCAGCATATAGCCCACGCCGCGTACCGTGTGGATCAGCCCTGGCCTAAGCTTGCGGCGCAGATTGTGAATATGCACTTCAATCGCGTTGCTCTCGACCTCCTGGCCCCAGCTGTACAACTGTTGTTCCAGTTGTTCGCGTGAGAGAACGCGCCCTGCGGCCAGCATCAGGGCATGCAGCAGGTCAAACTCGCGGGTGGAGAGCGTGACAGGGCTGCCGGCCTGGGTCACGCTGCGCGCTGCCGGGTCGAGCTCGATGTCCTGCGCGTTCAGGTTTTCCTGCGGTTTGCCGTGGGCACGGCGTACCAGTGCCCGCAGGCGTGCCGCCAGTTCGTTGAGGTCGACGGGTTTGACCACATAGTCGTCGGCACCGGAGTCGAGACCGCGGATGCGGTCCGGCACCGTATCGCGTGCCGTCAACACCAGCACCGGTGTCGTGACCCGTGCCGCCCGTATGGAAGCGAGGACCGCCATGCCGTCCTTGCGCGGCAGGCCCAGGTCCAGCACCGCAGCGGCATAGGCTTGCGCACGCATTTCGCGCTCTGCCGCCTCACCGTCACGCACCCAATCGACCTGAAAGCCCAACTGTCTCAAGCCGGCGCGCAGGCCGTCACCGAGCAGGGGGTCGTCTTCAGCAAGCAGAATGCGCATGGAACTATTGTCTTACAGCGCAACGCTTTGCCACTGCAACCACCAGAAGCCGCCCACCGCCACCAGCATCACCGCACCCAGACTCCACCAGGCGCTGCGGATAGCGTCTTGCGGGGTGCCGCTCTTGCGGCCGGTGACCATGGCGCGGGCCAGGTTCTCGTGGTGCATACGGCTTGAAAGCACAACGCCCACCACATGAACGGCGATCACCGCCAGCATGGCATTGGCAACCCCTTCGTGGATTTCGGAGACCCATTCGCCGGCCATTTCGTTGTAGCCGGCCCAGCCGGTGACGCCAATCGCTACGGTCAACAACAGCACCGCCAGAATCGACAACGCCCCCACCGGGTTGTGACCCGTATGGTGCGCGGGTTGCCCGCGCAGGAGGTCGCGCAGGTAGCGCAGGACACCGCCCGGACCCTGCACGAATTCGGCAAAGCGCGCGTAACGTGTACCCATCACGCCCCACAGCAGGCGAAAACCCACCAGCCCGACCATGGTGTAGCCCAGCGTCACGTGCACCAGCCGCCAGACCTCGCTCTCCGAAGTCAGGTAGGCGCCGGCAAAGCACAGTACCATCAGCCAGTGAAAGACACGAACTGGTGCATCCCATACCAGTACCGGTTGCTTAACGGGGGGTGCGGATGTTGCGTTCATCAAAGTCTCCTTTTTCGGCAGTGGTGTGGCAGGCAGCGCAATTGGCGGCGCTCTTGACTGCCGGCAGCTTCCAGGTCGCGGCCGACACCTCGCTGTGCTTGCGTACAAACCAGACGGTGCGGGTGATGCGGTCCTGTGGCGGCTCTTCACTGACGCGTTTGTAGGTGCCGGCGTGTGAATTGATCCAGGCCGTCAGCTCCTTCTGCGTGGCTGCGTCGAGTGATGCATCGGTGCCAAAGTGCTGGGGCAGGTTGCCCATGATGCGGCCCCAGGACGCAGCTGGCATCAGCGTGGGCGGGAACGCCACGTGGCAGGACGAACATTCCTGCTGGTATTTGGGCAGCAGTGCGACTGCCCTGCCATTGCCGGCGGCCGCGGCGGCAGAGGCTAGCCCCATCGCGGTGGCCAAAACCAGCAGCCAGCGTGGGGCGAAAGTAAATGGAGTGTGCTTCATGGTGGATCAGTACAAAGGGATGAAGGCAATGGGAGGGGCAGCTCAGGGCTTCTGTGTGAGCAACCAGCTCAACACGTCGGCCTTTTCCGCAGCGGTGCATTCACGACCCACCACATCGTTGCAATTGCGACGAAACCATTTCTCGGTTTTTGCGGCGTCGGTAAATCGCTCGGCATTGGCAGCCGGTGCAAGCGCCGTGATCGATTTGCCTGTTGCCGCGTGTTTGCCAGCTGCCGTCGGTACCGCGCCATGGCAGGTGGAGCAACTCCATTCCTTGCCGTGGGTGGTAGTGAAGAACTGCTGCCCACGTGCGGCAACGGCGGCAACACCCGCTTGCGCGGTATACCCCTGCAGAAGTTCGCTGGGAGTGGCAGCCTGGACTGAAGCGGTGCACAGGGAGACGAGCACGGCCGCGGCCAATGTCAGACGGCTGGCGAAACTGCGTGGAGCTGTAGAAGTAAAGGTGGGGGTTTGCATAGTGGTGTGCCGGAATGAAACTGGTGCCAATGGTGTCCCAGTGTCCTTAGGGAATTCTTAAGGCTTGCTGCGCCGGGCGCGGGTAAGATGGCGCGCTATGCCCTATAACGACCTCGCCGACGACCCCGAAGATTCCGAGTTCACTGCGCAGGAACGTGCAGCAGCTGCGGCCCGCAGCACCTGGGTGAGTGTGGGCGTGAATATTGTGCTCACGGCCACGCAGATCACCGTGGGCATTTTTGCCAAGTCGCAGGGGCTGATTGCGGACGGCATTCATTCGCTCTCCGACCTGGTGGCGGATTTTGTGGTGTTATTTGCCGGTCACCACAGCAAAAAGGACGCGGACGAAGACCACCCCTACGGTCACCAGCGGTTTGAGACCGCAGCCTCGCTGGTGCTGGGCCTGCTGCTGCTGGCCGTCGGTGTGGGCATGCTGTGGTCGGCGTTTCGCAAACTGGAAACGCCCGAGGCCGTCCCACAGGTGCACATCGTGGCGCTGTGGGTGGCTGGGGCCGCACTGGTCGCCAAAGAGCTGTTGTTTCGCTACATGCTCACCGTGGCCAAGCGGGTCAAATCCAGCATGTTGGTCGCCAACGCCTGGCATGCCCGCTCCGACGCTGCATCGTCGTTGGTGGTGACCGTCGGCATCATCGGCAACCTGGCGGGTTACCCCATACTGGACCCCATTGCTGCACTGATCGTCGGCTTTATGGTGACCAAAATGGGGTGGGAATTTTCGTGGACCGCCATGCATGACCTGATGGACCGGGCTGTGGATGAGCAGGAAGTTGCGGCCATTCGCGAAACCCTGTCTCAAACACCCGGAGTCAGCGGGGTGCATGACATCCGCACGCGCAAGATGGGCGACATGATTGTGGTGGATGCCCACCTCGAGGTGGACGCCAACATCAGCGTCGAAGCCGGCCACGACATTGCGGTGGTGGCGCGCCAGCGGGTACTGCAGCGCCATCGGGTGCTCAATTTGATGACCCATGTGGACCCGTGGCATCGCCCGGACCTGGATCATGCCAAGCCGACGCACTCTTCCTCCCATTGAGGTGTATCGTTCGGGGGGGATGTATCTGGCAAGAAAGACGTGAGAATAGCCAGGTGACGTTGAGGAGAAGATATGAACAATTTCAAGATTTCGACGCGCATGGCGCTGTTGATCGGTGTGATGTCGATCATGCTGGTGGCGTTGGGTGTCATCGGATTGTTTGGCATATCCCAGTCCAACCATGCGTTGCACTCGGTGTATGTCGACCGTGCCCTGCCGCTTGAAACACTCTCGGAGGTACAGCGCATCTACCTGCGCAGCCGGCAACTCATTTCCGACTCGCTGCTGGATCCGACGGTGGAGACCTACAACAGAAAAAGCAACGAAATTGAAGCCAACGTGGTGCTCATCAACAAGCTGTGGGCCGGCTACGCTGCCAGTGAGCTAACCCCCCAGGAAGCCCAAATGGCGCAGGCTTTTGTCGCTGCGGGAGAAGTGTTTGTGCAGCAGGGTCTCAAACCCGCTACGGTGGCACTGCGCGCCAACGATTGGGCCGAGGCCTCCCGGGTGAGTGTGGAGATAGTCAATCCGCTATACCTCAAATTGCAAGGAGCGCTCAAGCCCCTGATCAACCTGCAAACGGCCGAGGCCAAACGCGAGTTCGATAATGCCGACGCGCAGTATCAGGCGATTCGCAACGGTGTCATTGCCAGCATCGTGGTGGCAGTGGGTCTCGCGGTGGTGTTTGGTTTTTTCCTGATTCGTAGTATCGGTGCTGCCATGTCCGAAGCTGTGGAGGTGACCCACGCGATTGCCGATGGAGACCTGACCCGGTCCATCGTTGTGCAGGGGCAAGATGAAGTGGCGCAATTGATGGTCGGGTTGTCGGCCATGCGGGAGTCGCTATCGCGGGTTGTCTCCAATGTGCGCCAGGGCTCTGAGGGTGTCGCGACCGCCAGTGCCGAAATTGCACAGGGCAACAACGACCTGTCCGCCCGCACCGAGAGCCAGGCCAACGCGCTGCAGCAAACCGCCGCCAGCATGGAAGAACTCGACTCCGCCGTCAAGCAAAACGCCGAATCGGCCCGCACTGCCAACCAACTCGCCATGAGTGCTTCCACCGTGGCCGTGCGCGGTGGTGAAGTCGTGAGCCAGGTGGTGGAGACGATGAGGGGCATCAATGAGTCCAGCCGCAAAATAGCCGACATCATCAGCGTCATTGACGGAATTGCTTTTCAGACCAATATCCTGGCCCTCAACGCGGCAGTGGAAGCCGCCCGTGCCGGCGAACAGGGGCGCGGCTTTGCGGTGGTGGCCAGCGAAGTGCGGTCGCTCGCCGGGCGCAGTGCGGAGGCGGCCAAGGAGATCAAGAGTCTGATTGGTGCCAGTGTGGAGCGGGTCGAACAGGGCACAGCGCTGGTGGACCAGGCCGGCGAGACCATGACCGAAGTGGTGAACAGCATCCGGCGCGTCACCGATATCATGGGCAGTATCAGTGCTGCCAGTAACGAGCAGGCTGCCGGTGTAGCGCAGGTAGGCGAGGCCGTGGGTCAGATGGACCAGACCACGCAGCAAAACGCTGCCCTGGTCGAGCAGATGGCGGCAGCGGCCTCCAGCCTGAAGAGCCAGGCGCAAGAGCTGGTGGGAACCGTGGCGGTGTTTCGATTGTCTAAAAGCTGAGCTGTGCAATTTGAGCAGTTGACTTCGTCAGACTGAACCCGTCTGCTGCCCGGGCGGCTCAAGGTGCCGATCGCAGCACACGGACCATTTCCGCCAGGCTGGACCGCAGCAGCAGGTCGAGACGGTGAAGGTCGGCAAATCGTGCCGCGACCTCTGCACCCCGTCCCTGTGATTGCATCGTCAGTAACTCCGTTGCGAGCGCGATGAGTTGGACGCGGGCTGCCAGCAGTGACTGGAAACTCGGGTGCCTGCCGTAGCGACTCTGCCCCTGCACCTGCAACCAGCGCTCAAACCGATCCGGCTGCAGGGGCGCGGGCGCTGGTAGTTCGACTGGGTCGCGCAGGTGCCGCGCCAGCGCTGTGCTCCAGGCCTTGTGCTCGATACCTGCGTACAGCAGTGGCAGGTCGACCGCGTCGATAGCGCAGAGGTCTCTCCACGAGGAATCCACCTGCCACGCTGCCGCCCAGACCGGGAACTGCTCGGCAGGCATCGGGCGCGCAATGCCGTAGCCCTGACCCAGTTCGCAGCCCAGGCGCAGCAACATCGCGCCATGCTCCAGAGTCTCGACCCCTTCGGCAATGGCCTCACGGTTGAACGCAAAGGCCAGGCGCAGCACGCCATCGAGGATGGACAGATCGTTGGGGTCTTCGAGCATGTCGCGCACAAAGGTCTGGTCGATCTTGAGCAGCGCCACCGGTAAACGCTTGAGGTAGGTCAGCGATGAGTAGCCGGTGCCGAAGTCATCGAGCGCAAAACGGATGCCGAGGGTCTGGCACGCATCCATCACCTGGGATACCAAGGCCAGATCTTCCAGCGCGCTGGTCTCCAGCACTTCAAGCTCCAGCCAGTGTGTGGCGACGCCAGGGTGGCGTGCCAGCAGGTCGCGCAATCTGTCGATGAAATTGACTTGCTGTAACTGGCGCGCCCCGATGTTGACGCTGACCGGCACTTGCAGTCCTTGCGCCTGCCATATTTCCATCTGTCGCAATGCGGTGTCGAGCACCCACTCACCGACCGCGACCGCCAGTGGGTGGTCTTCAATAGCGGGCAAGAACTGGTCCGGGGCGAGCAGGCCCTGCTCGGGATGCTGCCAGCGGATCAATGCCTCCGCACCGATCACGGTGCCGCGGCGCATGTTGACCTTGGGTTGGTAGTACAGCACAAACTCATGGTCCTGCAAGGCCTGCCGAATACGTTCCACACTCTGGTGGTGGCCGCGGATGCTGCTGTCCTGCGCCGCATCAAACAGGTGGTATCGATTTTTGCCAGCCAGCTTGGCCTGGTACATCGACTGGTCCGCCTGGCGCAGCAGTTGCTCGGCATCGACCTCCGGCTGCGGAAAAAAAGTGACCCCGACGCTGGCGGAGACCTGTAGTTCAATGCCATCAATGGGTACCGGAAGCGATGCCGCGGTGAGCAAGCGCATCAGCAGGGGCAGACAGGATTGCGTGTCTGTCAGGTCAATGAGAACCGCAACGAACTCGTCACCCCCCATGCGTGCCAGCGTATCGCCTTCGCGCAGCGAGTCTTTCATGCGGTTGGCCAGTGCCATCAGGAGCTGGTCGCCAACGTAGTGGCCATGGCGGTCGTTGATACCCTTGAAGCCGTCCAGATCCAGATATGCCACCGCGAGCATTTCAGCACGGCGTGTTGCTTGTGCCATGGCCTGCTGCAAGCGGTCGGCCAGCAGCACCCGGTTGGGCAAACCCGTCAGTGCATCGAAGTGGGCAATGTGCTCCAACTGACTCTGATGGGCTTTCTGCGCGGTAATGTCTGCGAACAGGCCCACGTAATGTTGGGTAGTGCCGTGCTGGTCGCGCACAGCACTGATGGTCAGCATCTCGGCATAGACTTCGCCGTTCTTGCGGCGATTCCAGATTTCACCGTACCAGTGGCCCTTGTGCAGCAGATCGCGCCACATGGCAGCGTAGAAATCGCCGTCCTGTCGGCCACTCTTGAGCAGGCTGGGGTTCTGACCGATGGCTTCCTCGCGCGTGAAGCCGGTAATTTCGGAAAAGGTCTGGTTGGTATCGATGATGGTGCCGTCGCTGTCGGTAATGACAATGCCTTCGCGTGCGTGCGAGAAGACACTTGCGGCGAGTTGCAGCTTTTCCTGTGCTTGCATGCGCTCGCTGATGTCCCGAAACACCGACTGAACCGCAGACTGGCCATCGAAATCGATCGTGGTGCCCTGAATTTCGACGGGCAGCACGGTGCCGTCGAGCCGCATCAGGTGTTGTTCGACCAGCGGCGCAGGCAACCCATCGACCTGATTCTTGCGGATGCGTTCCAGTGCCAGTTCCCGGGAATCCGGATGCACAAAATCAAGGATCGCCGTACCCAGCAAATCGTCAGCAGACTGGCCCCCCATCAATCGCACGGCCGCCGGGTTGGCGTACACCACATTGCCCTGTACATGGACAACGATGCCATCCTGACTGGATTCGATCAGCGTGCGAAAGCGTGTCTCGCTGTTCTTCAGCACGCCCAGCGCATGGTTGAAGCCTCCGATCAGGGTGCCCACCTCGTCATTGCGTCGGATGGGCAGGGTCGCCAGACGCTGCTGGCCTGCGGTCATGGCTTGCAGTGCCTGCACGGCCTGTTGCATGGGTGCGAGTTGGCGTCGCAGCACCCACCATGTCAGCGTTGCGATCAGCACCAGGGTCAACATGGTTGCCATGAGCAGTCTGCGCTGCAGTTCCTCCAGCGGTGCAAAGGCTTCGGTCACCGGCAGTATGACTGCCACATACCAGTCAGCCACCGGTACGCTTTGTGCCGATACCAGCACGTCGACGCCCTTGGGGTTGACGAAAACATCGGTGCCGCGATAACCGTCAAGAAAACGGTCCAACTGGGGGCTCACCCCGGGGGGAGGCAGTATCTCCATGATTCGGCTTGTGTCGGTGGCGGAGATGATCAGGCGGTGGCGCGGGGCCACCAACAAATAGCCTCCCGTCTTGCCGTAGTGGTTGCTCGATATGCGACTCAAAAAATTCTGCTGGCTCAAGTTGGTCACTCCAACGATGCTTGCCACCACCAAGCCACCGGCGTTGCGAATCGGCGTAGCGACGGAGACCACCGGGAAGCCCCGTGTCTTGCTGAGCATGGGCTTGCTGATCGCGCTGCGGCCCTCTTTCAGGGCGGTCATGACATGGTCCCGTTCCATGTAATTCTGGCCATTTCGCGCGGCAGACAGCGGAAGCGATGCAATGGTCGTTCCCTTGGCGTCGGTTACAAAAAAACCGCCATTGAACAGAAGCGGAAGGATGTGCCTGGACTCGAGAAACTGCTGCAGGGCTGCGGCGTTGCCCAGCAGCTTATCGTCGACTCTGGCCGCTATTCCCTCAAGCGCCGTAATTCGGTCTACCAGTTCCTGATTGATGTCTGTCGCCACCAGCGATACGGTAGCAAACTGCTGGTCACCGAGTGCGTCGCGCATGTCCGAGCGCAGGTTCTGGCTGACATGGGCAAACAGCGCGCCCAGGCCAAGCAGCAGTGCGCCCATCACCACCAGCATGATGCGGGTCTGAAAGGATTGGAGCGGACGCGGGGATCTCATCACGGATGTCGCCCCTCCCGGCGTGCATGCATGAAACGCAAAGTATCGCACTTTGGCAAGTGGATACCAAGAGCTTGTGGCGCAAAAGACCTGCGCTGGGTCAAGGACCTGTTGGTCTTGTTTGCAATCCTGCATTGCAAGAGTAAGCTCAAGTAAAACAATTACTCCTTGGGAAGGGGTTCCTGCGTATGCCACTGCCTCCTGCCGCCGACACCGCATCAGCGTTGCAAGCGCTGTTGGCAGCCATCGTGGAGTCGTCCGGTGATGCCATCATTTCGCGCGATTTGCAGGGTATCGTGGCGAGCTGGAATCCGGCTGCTGAACGCATATTCGGCTACACCGCGGCGGAGATGATGGGTCACTCCATTGACATACTGATCCCGCCGGAGCGCCACGTGGATGTGGCGCTGATTCCGGACCGCATTCGCCAGGGTCAGCCGATTTGTGACTTCGAAACCGTGCGGCTGCGCAAGGACGGCACCCGCATCCTGGTGTCGTTGACGGTGTCACCAATTCGAGACGCTGCGGGCGAGATCGTGGCGGTGTCGAGCATCGTGCGCGACATCACGGTGCAACGGCGCACCGAGCAAGCCCTGCACGAGAGCGAGGAGCGCTGGAAGTTCGCGCTCGAAGGTTCGGGCGAAGGTGTGTGGGACTGGAATATCCAGACCGGCGAAGCCAACTTTTCACCGCGGTGGAAGCAGATGCTGGGGTATGCCGACCATGAGCTTGCCAACACATTGCACACCTGGGAGCAACTGGTGTGTAGCGAAGACCTGCCGCAGGCGCAAGCCACCATACAGGCGTATCTGGCTGGCGACACCCCAGGATTCGCCACCGAGTTCCGGATGCGCAGTAAAGCCGGGCTGTGGCTCTGGATTCTGTCACGCGGCATGATTGTCAGCCGCACGCCTGAAGGGAAGCCTCTGCGCATGATCGGTACCCATGCCGACATCACCGAACGCAAGGAGGCCGAGCTGCAGACCCGCTTCATGGCCTACCACGACCGTTTGACCGGGTTGCCCAATCGCACCCTGTTTTTTGACCGCCTCTCACATGCCATTTCGCATGCGAGACGCAACAGAAAGAAGGTGGCACTGCTGTTTGGCGACCTGGATGGATTCAAGCATGTCAACGACCAGCACGGCCACGACGCAGGCGACATCGTCCTCAAGCACGTCGCGGCGCGCCTGGTGTCGTGTGTACGGGCAGTTGACACGGTTGCCCGGGTCGGCGGAGATGAATTCGTGGTCATTCTGGGCGGCTTGGAGCACATGGCGGAAGCCACCGCAGTGGCGTCCAAACTGATTGCATCGGTCGTACAGCCGATCGAGCTGACCGACGCCGCGTCGGTGCGCGTGGGCCTGAGCATCGGCGTAAGCCTGTACCCCAACCACGGCACGGAAATGGACACCCTGCTGGCCGCTGCCGATGCTGCCATGTACCAGAGCAAGGCCGCCGGCAAGGGCCAACTCCGCGTGTTCGACAACTCCGCGAGCGGTGCCGTCGCCAGTGATGATTGGGCCGGTCTGGACGATGCGCATTTCATCGGTATTGCGGTCATTGACCAGCAGCACCGGCGACTGGCAACCCTGATCAACCAGCTCAATCTGGCGGTACGCGACAAGGCGGACGAAGCCATCGTGCAGGAGCTGTTCCAGGAACTGGCCGCCTACACCGCCGAGCACTTTGCCACGGAACACGAGCTGATGGAGCGCTACCACTACCCGGGCCAGGCACCGCATGACGCCATCCACGGCCGCCTGCTGGCAGACACCCTGCACTTTCGCTCACGGTTGAACAAAGGCGGTGATCTGTTTGTGCTGCAGTCACTCAAGGACTGGCTGATGCACCACATCCAGACCGAAGACCGGGCGCTGGGCGAGTTTCTCAAGACCCGCATGTGAGTAAGCGCAGCCCGGTGTGCACGCATGGGTCCGCCGAACCATCGAAATTGCTCACGTTTTGATAGCTGGCTAGGGACGCTGCGCGGGCGTAAGAGGGCAAAGAGGCGTGTATTCAACGTCTTGCATACGGGTATCTGAAAACCGATGTGAAACTTATAGCGGCTCACACTTGCCAATTCGGCATGGTATGCGTCGCACTGCAGATCCTATACTTCAAGAGATGCAGCTACTCACAGACCTCTTTACGACCGATTACGGCCTGGTGGCGCTGGGTTTCACCCTGGCTTCCCTGGCGCTGGCAATCGGGATGCGCGTTTTTTTTCTGAAGAAGATGCGAGAGAGCGAAGAGTCTGACTAGTAGTCCGCTATCGAACAATGGGCGGTGTAAATCCACGGATTCAGCCAATGTGTGGCTATTTCAATTCGTTGAGCTTGCGGTACAGAGAACGGGCACTGATGCCCAGGTGCGCTGCCAAGTCCGCCCGGCTGCCTTCGTAGTTGTCAACCAGCGTGGCGAATGCCTCACGCTGGGCGTCCTTCAGCTTGGATGCGCCAAGCTTATTATGCGGCGCAGCGATCGGTTCAGACAGCTGCGAAGAATGTACAGCCCCTTTGGAGACGGGCAGTCGCACACTGAAAAACAAGGCATGCTCCAGTTGCTGAACCCCCAATGTATCACCATCACACAGCAGGGAGGTGCGTTCCAACAGGTTACGCAGTTCACGCACGTTGCCTGGAAAGTCCTGTTGTTGCAGCAGGCGCTGGGCGGCAGCGGTCAATGTCAGATTGCGCATGGGGTTCATACGTTGCAACAAAGCCGCACTCAGCAGCCCGATGTCCTGTCGGCGCTCACGCAATGCTGGCAAATGAATCGGAAAAGTGCTCAAGCGGTAGTACAGGTCTTCCCTGAAAGAGCCTTCGAACACCATCTGAGCGAGGTCTCTATGGGTGGCGGAGACAATACGGATATCCGCATGGCGCAGCTCCGTGCTGCCCACCCGACGGTAGGTTCCGGATTCAAGCAGCCGCAACAGCTTTACCTGAATGGACAGGGGAATGTCCCCCACCTCATCCAGAAAAAGCGTGCCTCCGCTAGCGGCTTCCACCAGTCCGCTTCGGGCAACATTGGCCCCGGTGAAGGCGCCACGCTCATGACCAAACAGCTCCGATTCAAAGAGGTTCTCCGGCAAGCTGGCACAGTCCACCGCAACAAGTGGCCTGTGGGCGCGCGTGCTTGATGCATGCACAGCTTGCGCCACTAACTCCTTCCCAGTGCCAGACTCTCCCAGCAACAGCACGGTTGCCATGGAAGGCGCCACACGCGCTACCAGAGCGAGCATCTCCTGGAACGCGGGTGAACGGCCGATCAGCCCGCGCGCTGCGGGTTGTCCCAGCGCCACTCGGATGGGCTCCATCTTTTCTACGTAATAGGTCTGTTTGCCCGCCGTGTTGGAGATGGGCGCCAACTCGATATTGATGTATTCCTCTCCCTTGGTAGTGTGATGCAAATGCATGACACGCTCTCGCTGTCCGGACGCACGAGCCTGGGCTAACGGACACGACTCTCCAGCTTGATCGCAGGGCACGTTGAAGTGATGAGACACCTCATAGCAAGTGCGTCCGACCACACTTTGTGCCTGGCTGAATTGCTGACGGTACGCAGCGTTGGCCGCCAGGATGCGATACCGAGAATCAAACAGGATGTGGGGTTCGCTGAGTCCCTCCAAAAAGGACATCAGCTCTGGCAGTGGTTTCACGAGGAACCTTTTTTCCGTGGTCGCTTATGTATGCCAAATATGGCAAAACATGCCAATTATGACACCTCTGTAATTGACGCACGAGCGGAAGCACCGGTCAGTGCTCTCTCCAAGTCATTGAATTTATTGAATTATTTCTTTATGTGGTCCATGGCACGGTTCTTGACTGTAATTACTTGCATAAGCAATGACTGCCATGAACTTATCCGATCGAACGCTTCTGAGAAACCTGGTGCTGGTGCTGGTTCTCAAACTCGCCATTTTGCTGGCGCTCTGGTCGGTGTTCTTCCGGCATCAGCATGTGGCAGTCGATGACGTCGGCGTTGCGGTGCTGTTGTTGCAGCCCGCATCCGCTTCGACACAAGGAACAAATCAATGATCTCGGAACAACTGGTGGACCTGTCACGGCTGCAGTTTGCCGCCACGGCGCTGTACCACTTTCTCTTTGTGCCGCTCACCATCGGTATGGTGTGGATGTTGGTCATCATGGAGAGCGTCTATGTGATGACCGGCAACGACGTGTGGAAAGACATGACGCGCTTCTGGGGCAAGCTCTTTGGCATCAATTTCGCGCTCGGGGTTACCACCGGCATCACACTGGAGTTCCAGTTCGGTACCAACTGGGCCTACTACTCGCATTACGTGGGTGACATCTTTGGTGCGCCTCTGGCCATAGAAGGGCTTATGGCGTTCTTTCTGGAGTCCACCATGATCGGTCTTTTCTTCTTTGGTTGGGACAGGCTTAGCAAGCCCCAGCATTTGCTAGTAACCTTGCTCATGGCGGTGGGTACCAACTTGTCGGCCCTATGGATATTGATAGCGAATGGCTGGATGCAAAATCCAGTGGGTGCGGAGTTCAGCTACCAGACCATGCGCATGGAAATGACCGATTTCTGGGCCGTGGTTTTTAACCCCGACGCGCAGGTCAAGTTTGTGCACACCGTGTCTGCTGGGTACACCACCGGCGCCATGTTTGTTCTGTCGATTTCGAGCTGGTACCTGCTCAAAAGGCGAGATGTCGAATTTGCCAAGCGCAGCTTTCGCGTGGCTGCAGCCTTTGGCCTGGCTTCAGCATTAAGTGTCATTGTGCTGGGTGACGAGTCAGGCTACACCGTAGGCGAGGCGCAGCAGACCAAGATGGCTGCGATCGAAGCCATGTGGGAGACCAAGCCCGCGCCGGCCGGTTTGACGCTGGTGGCCAGCATCAATGAGGCCGAGCAGAAGAACAACTGGGAAGTCGAGATTCCTTGGGTTATGGGCCTGATAGGTACGCGCTCGCTCACCAAGGAAATTCCCGGTATCCACGAGATTAAGGCCAAGAACCGCGAACGTGTTCTTCGCGGCATCGTCGCCGTGAATGCACTGGAGGTCTTGCGCGCCAACCGCGAAGATGGTGTGGCCAAACGGGTTTTCGAGGAGCACAAGGCTGACCTGGGCTTTGGCCTGCTGCTTAAAAAATATGTGGTCGATGTCAACGCTGCCACGCCCGACATTATCGAGCGCGCTGTCAATGACACCGTGCCACGTGTGACACCCATGTTTTGGGCCTTCCGACTGATGGTCGGATTGGGCTTTGCCATGCTGCTGCTGTTTGGCCTGGCATTCTGGAGCACATTGAAGTCGGCCTGTATGGACAAACCCTGGCTGTTGAAGGCAGCGCTGTGGACGCTGCCGGCACCCTGGATTGCCTGCGAACTGGGTTGGTTTGTCGCCGAATACGGCCGCCAACCCTGGACGATTTACGGTGTGCTGCCCACGCACCTGAGCGTCTCCACCCTGAGTGTCAACAGCCTGTATGGATCGTTGGTTGGTTTCATCGTCTTCTACACGGTATTGCTGGTGGTGGAGATGTTCCTGATGGTCAAGTTCGCACGAATGGGCCCCGGCAGCCTGGGGACCGGCCGCTATGCCAACGAGCCTCAAGCTCACGCTTAACAGGATGCTTTATGTTTGACTATTCAACTCTTAAGATCATCTGGTGGCTGTTGGTCGGCGTGCTGCTCATCGGCTTCGCCATCATGGATGGGCACGACATGGGCGTGGGCACCCTGCTGCCCTTCGTCGGACGCAATGACCTGGAACGCCGCGTCGTCATCAATACCGTGGGGCCACACTGGGATGGCAACCAGGTGTGGTTCATTACCGGCGGCGGTGCTATTTTTGCCGCTTGGCCCCTGGTCTATGCCACGGCGTTCAGCGGCTTCTACTGGGCCATGCTGGTGGTGCTGTGGGCGCTATTCTTCCGTCCGGTGGGCTTTGACTACCGCAGCAAGATCCACAACGCCACCTGGCGCAGCACCTGGGACTGGGGCCTGTTCATCGGCGGTACAGTGCCACCGTTGATTTTTGGTGTTGCCTTTGGCAACCTGCTGCAGGGCGTGCCCTTTCAGTTCGACGCGTACATGGTGTCTACTTACTCGGGTAGTTTCTGGCAACTGCTCAATCCATTTGCCTTGCTCGCCGGTGTGGTCAGCAGTGCAATGATCACGTTGCAAGGCGGCACCTACCTGGCGCACCGCACCGAAGGCATCATCCAGGAGCGCACCATCCGTGCCGCCACCGGTGCGGCGATGGTGATGGTGCTGGCCTTTACGGGCGCAGGCTTATGGCTGCAAGGCATTGACGGTTACCGTATCAGCTCGCTCATCAGCCCCAATAGTCTGCCCGACCCCCTGACCAAGACTGTGGTACGCGAGGCTGGTGCCTGGATGGCCAACTACAGCCAGCAGCCGCTGCTGTGGTTGCTGCCGGCGCTGGGTATTGGCTGCGCGCTGCTAAGCGCTGTGCTGATGCGCTTGCGCTTCACACTGAGCGCTTTTGTGGCTTCGTCTCTGGCCGTGCTGGGGGTGATTGGCACGGCGGGCGCGTCGATGTTTCCCTTCGTCATGCCGTCGAGTTCCATGCCTTCGGCCAGTCTGACGGTGTGGGACAGCGTTTCCAGCCACCTGACGCTGAGCATCATGTTCTGGAGCACGATGATTTTCATGCCGCTGATTGTGTTCTACACCAGTTGGGCATACGGCGTTATGCGGGGTAAGGTGACGGCAGCCTACATACAGGAACACGAGCATGCGGCTTACTGAGTTTTTCAATCAAGTGATATGAACACTTTTCAAAGGATTTCACATGTGGTACTTTTCCTGGGTCCTCGGCGTCGGCTTTGCAGTGCTGCTAGCCATTCTGAATGCGATGTGGGGTGAAAACGAGCAAGCGCGCACGCATGTACACCACCATAAAGATGAGTAACGCATGTTGCTAACTCCCAACCACGTAGACAGGAACCTAAGCACGCATGGACAGGTACCGGTGGGCATGCATCTGCCAAGTCTGTTCGTGGCATTGATCATCATGCTGACGGGCAGCATCTATCCCTTCATCATGGCGCGTGCCGACGGAACAGCCCATCACGCTTTGGCGCTATCGATATTTTGGGCCATGAGTGCTGGCCTTGTCAGGGGTGTTGGATTCGTACCCCGCGCGCGGGTCTGGCGTCTGCTCTTCTCTGGCTGGTCCTGTTTTGCGGCGCTTTTGATGGCAGTTTTGCTTTGGTGGGACCACTGAGATGACTATGGACAGCCTGTCACCCGATTCCTTATGTGACGCAACTGACCGGTGTCACTCAGCCGCTGTGCTGTACTCCGCCCTATCGGCCCCGGTACGCCTGCGCATTCTCGAAAGTTTGTGTCGTTCGGAAAAGAATGTCGGTGAGTTGATTGATGAGATAAACATTCGACAGCCCAATATGTCGAACCATCTAAAAATCCTCTATGGGGCTGGCTTGTTGGAGAGGCATCGCCAAAGCAACCAGATTTACTACCATGTCATTGACGCTGGCACGCTGGTCAAGATATTGTCACTGTCGCGGATGCTGGTGGAAAATTCAGACTTGACGGAGTTCCCATTGACAACTGGAGCAACACCAGCATACAGCGAAGTATGTCCATGCCATGTATGAAGAAACCAGGCAAACCCGTGTCACGCGTTGGAAGAGACGTTGCAACCATGACACGATCCTTGTAAGCCGCAACGGCGTGCCCAAAAGCTGCCCATGGAATCGTTTTGCGGTTGATACTTCGCCGCTGGCGAAATGCTGGCCGCCTGCTGGCCTGCCGAGAAGCTGAGCCATGAGCGCAGTACGGAATATATCGATCATTGGAGCTGGCTTTGGCGCACTGTCCGCTGTGCGAGAGATCCGCAAGCACGACCGCCACATCGCCATCACACTCATTGCGCCCAAGGCTGAACTGCACTACCTTCCTGGAATTATTTGGATCCCCAGCGGCTTGCGTACCCGTGAACAACTGGTCGTCCCGCTCGAGAACTTCTTCCGCCGCATGAACGTCCAGCATGTTGCCGCCGACGTGACCGGTCTAAGCGAGGCAGGTCGGGTCGTTGTCACTACCGCCGGTGAGGTTCGCAACGATGCCCTCGTAATTGCGTCGGGCGGGCGCTTCATCAAGAAGTTACCGGGCATCGAGCATGCCATCACCCCTTGCGAGGGCATTGCTGCAGCGGAAAGAATTCGTGACCGCCTTATGGGCATGTATGGTGGAACCATTGCCGTGGGCTTTGCTGGTAACCCCGATGAGCCCAGTGCCGTGCGGGGTGGGCCGATGTTCGAGTTCTTGTTTGGTATCGACGAACAACTCAGGCGTGAGGGCAGGCGCGACCGGTTTGAGATCGTATTTTTCAACCCGTCCAGGGAACCTGGCAACCGCTTGGGCGCTAAGGCAGTGCAGCACCTGCTGCGGGAAATGGAGCGACGTGGCATCACAACACACCTGGGTCACAAATTGAAGCGCTTTGAAGTCGATAAGGTGGTGACCGACGGCGGTGAATTCCGGGCGGACCTGCTGCTCTTTATGCCCGGAATGACCGGTAACCACTGGTTTGATCAGACCACGCTGGCGCGCTCTCCAGGTGGCTTGCTCAAAGCCGATGCGCAGTGCCGGGTGGAAGGCGAAAACGACGTCTATGTGGTGGGAGACTCAGGTAGCTTTCCCGGCCCCGACTGGATGCCCAAGCAAGCCCATATGGCCGACCTGCAGGCTGCCGCGGCTGCGCACAATCTGCTGGCAAGCCTGCGCGGCGAGACACCCCAGGCGACCTTTGCGGTGGAACTCGTCTGCATCATTGATGCCATAGACCACGGCACGCTGGTTTTTCGTAACGCGCGCCGCCAAATCATCCTGCCATCAAGCCGCCTGTTCCATTGGGCCAAGCGCTGGTTTGAGGGCGCCTACCTCAGAAACTACCGATGAACCCCACCACTGCACTCTCCCCTTACGAAAAACTGGGTGGAGAAGCTGCCATTCACACCCTGGTGCAGCGCTTTTACGCACTGATGGATGAACTGCCCGAGGCCTACACCGTGCGCCAGTTGCACCCCGAAAGTCTTGTCGGCAGCGCAAACAGCCTGTTTGAGTTCTTGTCGGGTTGGTTCGGCGGCCCTGCACTCTACATTGCCAAGAAAGGGCACCCGCGCTTGCGCATGCGCCACGCACCCTATGCCGTCGGCCAGGTAGTACGTGATGAATGGATGTTGTGCATGACCCAGGCGCTCACCGAACAGGTGGTCGACGTCGAGTTACGACAGCAACTGATCCACAACTTCGCCCAAATGGCCAACCACTTGATCAATACCAAGGACAGCACCAACTGCCCGGTCTGAGCCACGCTGCGCGGTTACCCACCCTTTTATGTTGCTTACCAGCGCCATCGTCCTGACCAGCGCGTTGGTGCTGCGCCGCGCTGCACACGCGCTGATTTTGCGCGGTCTGCGCGCACCCCGATTGGCGCACCATCGCACGCCGGCCGATGTAGGGCTCAGCGCGCAATCGGTACGCTTGCCCACAGCAGACAACAAGACACTGTTTGCCTGGTTTGTATCTGCATCGGTCCCGGTGCCAGCCCCGACCGTGCTCGTCATGCATGGCTGGGGTGCCAACGCTAGTTTGATGTTGCCCGCGCTGGCGCCACTGCACGCCGCGGGCTTTTCTGTAATGCTGATGGATGCCCGTTGTCACGGTCAAAGTGACGATGCGCCATTTACCTCGCTGCCTCGTTTTGCCGAGGATATCGAGGCGGGAATGGATTGGCTGCAACGCCAACCCGCGGTAGACAGCAAACGTATTGCGATCATGGGCCATTCGGTGGGGGCCGGTGCCGCGCTGCTTTGCGCCACACGACGAAACGATGTTCGCGCTGTCATCAGCTTGAGCGCGTTTGCGCACCCGCGCGAAGTCATGCGCACCTTTCTAGCCGAAGCGCACATTCCCTACCCGGTTGTGGGCTGGTACGTCATGCGCCATGTGCAAGTGGTGATCGGTGCACGCTTTGATGACATAGCACCGCTGACCAGCATCGCCCGGTTGCGTTGCCGCGTGCTGCTGGTGCACGGCAGCGAAGACGAACTTGTGCCAGTTGCCAATGTTAAACGTCTATTGGCGGCTGGTTCTGCAGATCGGGTGCAGTGCCTATGCGTCAAAGGTGGGCATGACCCCAGCGCCGCCCTGACGGTGCACTTACCGGAACTGCTCGATTTCTTGCATCGAGCAGGTTTATAGATCAGGGGTCGTAGCGAAAATGGGAAAGCATCAGGACGTTATCAATGGGAAAGAACTTCGCCCTATCTAACTTTGCAATAACGTGCACTATGGAGATGTTCGGTTCATCCGCCACTGGAAAGGGAGGCTCGACCAGCCCCAGGCTAAAGCACTTGGTGCTCCTAGTATGATAGCTGGCCACGCTTGCTGCAAGCGCGCTACAGGCCAAAAAGGCTTGCAACTTCAACGGGTGCCAGGGGCTACGTTGCCAAATATCGTTTGTGCCTCTATGCGAAATGTGTGTCAAATTGACGTACAATATGCGATCTGGAGATTGCCCAATGACCACTGCTACCACTGCCACCGAATCCGCCCGTATCAACCTGCGCACCAGCCCCGAAGCCAAGGCGCTGATTGAACGGGCTGCGGCCATCATGGGGTCCACGGTGTCGAGCTTCATGCTGCAAAACGCATATGAGGCGGCACGCCGTATCGTGGCCGACAAAGACACCCTCATGCTGTCTCAACAGGCCTTTGAAGCCTTTGTGGCCACTTGCGAAAACCCGGCCGAACCGACCGAAGCGCTGCGAAAACTGATGGCTTTGCGCTGAATGGCGCTGCGCATTGAAAGGCTCGGTGCCCAGCACCAAAGGCGCCCGTTTGACTGCGGCAATGCCGATCTCAACCAGTTTCTGAGCCAGCAGGCCGGACAACTTGCACGCAAGAACTTTTGCAAAACCTATGTCGCGGTGGCAGGCGATGGCGTTGCCGTGCTGGGATTTGTGTCTGTCAGCGTCGGCCAGGCCCAAACGGCCCAGCTTCCCGCACAACCCAGGTTACCCCATTACCCGGTGCCCATTTTGCGCATTGGCCGCTTGGGTGTAGACCGCTCGCAGCAAGGGAAGGGCATCGGGCGGTACCTGACTGCCTTTGCCTTGCGGCTGGCGCTGGAGTTTTCGCAACAGGCCGGGTTGTATGCCGTGGTAGTCGACGCCAAGGATGACAAAGCGCGGGCGTTTTATGCAACTCTGGGCTTTACCGCAACGCTGGATGATCCCCTGTGCCTGTATTTGCCGGTGGCGACGTTACAAAAATCGCTCACCTTTTAATAGCTGCTCCCGCTTGCTGCAAGCGCGCTACAGGCCAAAAAGGCTTGCAGTTTCAGCGCGTGCCGGGGGATACGTTGCCAAAGACCGTTTGCGCTTCGCGCGGCAGGCAGCGCCAGTAATTGGGCTGTGCGCTCACCGTGCCGCCCAGCGCTGCCGCGGCATGCCAGCCCCAACGCGGGTTGTAGAGAAAGCCGCGCGCCAGGCCAATCAGGTCGGCGTCACCCGCCTGCAGAATGTCCTCAGCCTGCTGGGCTTGCGTGATCAGACCGACCGCAATGGTGGCCATGGCAGAGGCTTGCCGCACGGTGCGGGCAAAGGGCACCTGGTAATTGGGGCCAATCGCAATTTTCTGCTGCGGTGACAGTCCGCCAGACGATACATGGATAAAGTCGCACCCCAATGCCTTGAGCTTCTGGGCAAAGACGGCACTTTGTTCCACATCCCAGCCTCCATCAACCCAGTCACTGGCCGATATGCGAATGCCCAGCACGCCCTGGTAGGCACTGCGCATCGCGGCAAACACCTCCAGCGGGTAGCGCATGCGGTTGTCCAGGCTGCCGCCATAGGCGTCGCTGCGCTCATTTGAAAGGGGCGACAGAAACTCGTGCAGCAAGTAGCCATGCGCGGCGTGCAGCTCGATGGCGTCCACCCCGGCGCGCTCGGCACGAATGGCAGCGGCCACAAACGCGTCACGCACCAAGTCCAGCTGCACCTGCGTCATCTCGGCTGGCTCGCGCTCGTGGGGGGCGTACCGCAGTGCCGACGGCCCCATCGTCTCCCAGCCACCGGCATCCAGGGGCAGCAGTTGGCCGCCATCCCAGGGCAGTGCGCCAGACGCCTTGCGCCCGGCGTGGGCGAGCTGCAGGCAGACGGCAGTGGTGGGTGCCAGTTGCCGTGCACGCTGCAAGGTGTCGGTCAGCGCCTGTTCGGTGCGGTCGTCCCACAGGCCCAGGCACTTCGGTGATATGCGTCCCTCTGGCACGACCGCTGTCGCTTCGATGGTGAACATGGCCGCACCGCTGTTGAACAGGTTGCCCCAGTGCATCAGATGCCAATCGGAGGCTGCCCCCTCGTTGGCGGCGTACTGGCACATGGGCGCCACCACGATGCGGTTGGCCAGGCGCAGGCCGCCACGGGGCGAGGGCAAGTCAAACGGGGAAAACAGTAGGCTCACGGGGAACGCTCCCTATTTCGCGGCTTCTGCCTTTTTGGCAGCACCCGCAAAGTCGCCGGCGTATACGTTGAGCAGCTTGGCGGGCTCCAGGTACTTGCGCAGCGCCGCATTCACATCGGCCACGGTGAGCTTGGCAATGCGCTCGTCCGACTGGGCACTGAACAGCATGGAGCGACCCAGACGCCCATGGTTGAGTTGCAGCCAGGCCAGGGCAGCGTCTTGCGCGCGGGTGGTCTTGCGTTGCTGGTCAATGCTCTTCTTGGCATCCGCCAGTTCGGCCTCGGTGATGCCTGCCGTGACCAGCCGTTCGAGTTCTTCCTTGACCGCCGCCTGAACCTTCTCGCGGTTCTGCGGTGCGAAGATCGCGTACAGCGTAATTTGCCCATTGGGCTCGAACCCGGAGGCCTGCATCTGGCTACCCGCACCGTAGCTCATGCCGTCCTTCTGGCGCAGGCGTTCCATCAAGCGTGACTGCGTGCCACCGCCCAAAATCTCATTGACGACCAGCAGCGCGTCATGGTCCGGCGCGTTGTCCTGCAGCGCCAGCGGCAGTCCGGCAATCAAGATGGCATTGGCCTTGTCGGGTGTCTCAAACAAACGGCTGTCTGGCTTGGGGGCGCTCGCCGGGCGCGGAACGCGGGTAAACGCCTGTTTGCTGTTCCAGTCACCCAAAATGCTGCGGGCAGCGGCTTCCATCTCCTTGGCATCGAAATCGCCCACCAGCGAGAAGTGGCCGGCCTTGGCGCCCACTACGTCGTTGTAAAACTTCTTCACCTCAGGCAACTTGGCGGCTTTGTAGTCCTCGATGCGCTCGTCAAAGGTGGGCGCATAGCGGATATCGCCTCGTTTGTACGGGTTGAGTGCGCGCGACAAGGCTTGCGAGGCAATCGCATTGGGCTCACTGCGTTGGGCATTGGTGAAGGTAATCGCCTGCTCACGCAGTTGTTCAAATTCAGCGGCCGGGAAGGTTGGGGCGCGCAGCACGTCGCGCACCAGTGCCATGAGTGCTGGTAGGCTGCCACGTACCGTCTCAAACCGCAGGTTCAGCGTCTGCCCCTGGCTGGAAATGCTGAGCTTGGTTTTCAGGGCGTCGAGCTCGGTGGTGATGTCGGTGCGGCTGCGTTTGCCAGCGCCGCGCAGCAGCATATTGGCGGCCATATCAAGCTTGGTAGCCTGCCCAAACAGGCTCTTTTCGTCACCAAACTCCAGCATGATTTCACCCGCCACGGCTTCGGCGCGCGTCTTTTTGGGGATCAGCACGACTTTGACGCCGTTCGCAAGACTTTGGCGCGTGGTGCGTTTTTCAATGGCTGCTGGAGTGATGTCAAACACCTCCCCTTCGGCCACAGCGGCTTTGCCCTTGTAGTCGGCCACCAATAGCGCCAGATCCGGGGTTTTGGGGATGACCGTGCGGTCAATCGTCTTGGTCGGGACGAACTGTCCCAACGTCCGGTTGGACTCTTTCAGGTAGTTTTCTGCCACCCGCTGCACATCGGCCACGGTGAGCGCTTCCACGCGGTCGCGGGTCAGGAAAAACAGGCGCCAATCGCCCTTGGAAATGGATTCGGACAGCGCGATCGCCAGGCTTTGCGACTTGTTGATGGTGCTGTCAATGTCGCTCAGCATCGACGCCTTGGCACGCTTGAGTTCGTCGGCGGTGATGGGCTGCTTCTTTACATTCTCCAACTGCTCGAGCATGAGTTTGCGCGCCTCTGCCATGGACTGGGTCTTGGACAACTCGGCCCAGAAAATCATGTAGCCAGGCTCGGCAAAGTCCAGCGTCCACACCGAGGTTTGAGACGCTTTCTTGCGCTCTACCAGGGACTTGTGCAATCGGCCAGCAGGGGGTGTCGCCAAAATCTCGCCCAGCGCGGCCAGAGCGACCGAGTCCGGGTGCGCGCCCGCTGCGGTGGGGTAGAGCGCAGCCAGCAAATAGGTATCTGCCACCCGGTTGACCGTCACTTCACGCGCGCCATCACGTGGAGGGTCCAGCGTATAGGTGGGCTCGATCACGCGGGTGGGTTTGGGAATGGGCCCGAAGGATTTTTCAATGAGCGCCAGCGTTTTCACGGGGTCAAACTTGCCCGTCACCGTGAGCACGGCGTTGTCGGGCTGGTAATACTTGCGGTAGAACGCCTGCAGGTTCTCGATCTTCACGTTTTCCACATCCGAGCGCGCGCCGATGGTGCTCTTGCCGTAGTTGTGCCAGTCAAAGCTGGTCGCAATCAGCCGCGTGTACAGCACCATATGCGGGTTGTTTTCGCCACGTTCCATTTCGTTTCGCACCACGCTGAACTCTTTTTCCAGATCAGAGCGTGCAATGAAGCTGTTGACCATGCGGTCGGCTTCCATGGTCAGCACCCACTGCAGGTTTTCGTCTGACGCGGGGAAGGTCTGGAAATAGTTGGTGCGGTCAGTGAAAGTGGTGCCGTTGAAATCCATACCGCGCTTGCCCAGCTCGGTCATGATGTTGCCCTGGGTCGGCGTGCCCTTGAACACCAGGTGCTCCAGCAGGTGGGCCATACCGGTTTCGCCATAGTTCTCGTGCCGGTTGCCCACCAGGTAGGTGATGTTGACGGTGGTGGTGGGTTTGGAGGTGTCGGGTGCCAACAGCACGCGCAGTCCGTTGGCCAGGCGGTACTCGGTGATGCCCTCTACCGTGGTGACCTTGGTGGTCTGAGTTACTGCTGCATTGGCGCCCGCTGGAGACGCGGTCGAATTAGCCGATGTAGCCGGCGCGGTTGGTGCCTGTGCCTGAACCGCCGCGGCATAGCCGCCAGCGGCCATCAGCCACAACAGTGAAGAAGCGATGTGTCGCATGTGTTGTCCCTGAAATAAGTCGCAAAGGGGCGATGGTAGCGCCAAAACCTTTGTATCAATGACAGTCTGGCGCGGCGCTGTGTATCATTCCCGCTTGCCCCTTCAACCACCCAGGAGACACGCACCATGTCACTTATGGATTTCATCAAGAAACAGTTCATAGACATCATCCAGTGGACCGAGGAGGGCGATGGCACACTGGCCTGGCGCTTCCCCATGGCCGAGATGGAAATCCAGAACGGTGCTTCGCTGACGGTGCG
>JFJP01036979.1_pt1 | contig 76651 bp, 53 predicted proteins | sample 431651 | NCBI WGS metagenome assembly JFJP01 (sample SAMN02602958, study PRJNA72255) | Microbial mat metagenome, whole genome shotgun sequencing project. | biome: fresh water; feature: sink hole; material: water; isolation source: purple microbial (photo- and chemosynthetic) mats found in... | reverse complement strand
CGGTATCGGTTTGATTTTTATCATTATTCTTGTTGCACCTAGCATCATTGATCGGGTGCGTGATGTTGTTAAAGAGTTTGAGGATCAATAAGTTTTCTTTTTCGCCACCATTCTTTTACTGCTATTGATCGATTGTGACGGTGTGTTTCAGATTGCTTTTTACCAAATTGTGGATTATTTTCACCTATCAAAGATTTTGATATATTATCTGAATGTTCTTTAGAACGAGGTTTACGTTTTTTGCCGAGTTTAGCATTTCTTAATTTTTCAATATGTTCTAAACTTCCTCTTTTTGGTGGTTTTAATTTGCGACCCTTTTTATCAGCGGTTAATTTTGTTGCTTCTGATATAGATTTTTTATGTGCTTCTGATTTTGGTCTATCTTTTAGAGCTTTACTGATTTTGTCATTCCATTCTTTAGTATGTGATATTTTACCATTTCCACCACCTATACCGTTTTCTACACACATATTTAACCATTGATCTGATTCTACTATATTATGTGATTTAGAAAAATTTAAAGCAAAATCAATTAAAGTATTTTTATCCAAAAATAAACAATACCATAACGTAGAAACATTTGATCCAAATTCTTTTAAATGTTTACCCCAATTAATACCAGATCCTTTATATTTTTCTGGATTATTAACTGTTTTACCAAAATACAATTTACCCGTTACATTATGTTTTTTAATGTAAAGAAAAGTTTGTCGATAAATATTGGTGCTGGTCATATTGATTCCTTTCAATGCAGAATGATTAGAGCCGATAGATGCTGATAACATCGTGATCGGCATTATTATTTATATAAAACAACAATTTACGATTTGTGTTGCAATTTATAATGATTCATGTAAAATGGATTCATTGATTGAAATGGCAAAGTTGTTGCCAAAGGCACAGAATATTACATGGGCCGCAAGGCAAAGCAATTTGGTATCAATATTGATACGGATCGTGCTATTGAAACGATGGCAGCTCCGGTCAAAGATGAAAAATGCGAATTCTCAGTTGATGAGCGTTTCGAATTCATCGAACAGTTCGTTGGCATGATCAAGCGCAAGGTTATGAATTCCCTGATTATCACTGGTGACGGTGGTTTGGGCAAAACCTACACGGTAATCAACACTCTTAAAAAAATGGGTTTGAAAGAAGAATCGATTGGTGACTGGAATGGTGATTTTGTCGTTATCAAGGGTTACAGCACTGCCAAGGCAATGTATCGCACTTTGTGGGAAAATAATGGCAAGATTATCATTTTTGATGATGCAGATTCAGTGCACAAAGATCCGATCGGTGCAAACCTGCTGAAGGGTGCTCTTGATTCTGAACCGAAACGTGTTATCACTTGGGGTGCAGAATTTTCTGAAAAAGAAGAATTGCCGAATCGCTTCGAGTTTACAGGTCGTGTTATTTTCATTAGTAACTTGCCGCTCGTGAAATTTCCGCAAGCGCTGTTGTCGCGGTCGATGAAAGTTGATTTGACACTGACAATGAATGAAAAGGTGGATAGGATTGCTCATGTATTCACGCAAGTGGATGCTGATACAGAAGACAAAAATATTGCTCTTAATTTTGTGCGTACTCACGCTGCTAAATTCACTGACCTGAATGTACGTAGTGCATTGAATGTATTGAAACTTCGCAAGGATGTTGGTGAAGGTTGGGAAAGATTGGCACTCTACACGGTAATGGCGTAATGTTAAATTTGTCTTTAATGCAATGGGTTGTTATAATTATAACTGCTCCAATTTGGTTGCCGATAGGGTTTTTGATTGCAGTGTTTTTAGTTGTAGGAATTCCTATGTTAGTGCAACTTATTGTAATAAGTGGTGGATTGGGCGCTTTGTGGATTTTTTCTAATATTTTGAAACTTTTTTCGTGAGGTTATATATGCTGGTAAAAGTTGGAGTAATATTATTGTTCGCTATTTTGTTTGGATTGGTGCTTGCATATCCGTTGATGCTTTTATGGAATTATTGTCTCGTGCCTGCTATTCCCGCGATTCAAGAAGTAGGTTGGGCACAGATGTGGGGCATTCAAATTTTGATTTCTGTTTTGTTTAAATCATCTATTGACATTAAATAGGATATTATATATAATATGCAACATAGGATGAATTCAGCAAACATAACCCATGCGGACCGAGAGGTCAATAAACATCTTTCATCCTGATATTGAATTAGATTAATTACAGCAAACTTTTAAACTTTAATCTGGAGATACATAATGACTACATTTGCACAAGCTATCGCTGCACCGCAAGCAACCGTAACCACAAATGGTATGGCTGCACTTGATAAAACAGGCAGTCTTTGCACTGATTTGTTTTTCAATGTTGGATCATCACGCAATGATCCCGAAGGAATCAAAGTTGCATTCGCTCGCGCATTTGCTGACGATGCTTTGACTGCTGCAAAAATTCTGTTCTGGACTCGTGATGTCCGAGAAGGTGCAGGTGAGCGTCAAACATTCCGCAACCTTTTAGGTGTGCTGGAAGTTATTTCACCTTCAACAATTGTAAAGAATATCCGATTGATTCCTGCATTCGGTCGCTGGGATGATTTGCTTGTTTTGACAAAGAAAGAATGTCGTGAAGCAGCGTTCCGTCATATCACTGATACACTTCGCAATCAAGGCGAGGGTTATGGATTGTGCAGCAAATGGATGCCCCGTAAAGGTAAAGATGCTGTTGATCTTCGTAACTGGATGAATCTGTCGCCAAAGGCATACCGCAAAATGCTTGTGCATGGTACGCAAGTAGTTGAAACTGCTATGTGTTCTGGTGATTGGTCGAAAATCAATTATGAACATGTTCCATCTATCGCTGCAAAGCAATATCAACAAGCGTTCGGTCGCCATGATCCTATGGGTTATTCACAGTACAAGCAAAAACTTGTTTCTGGTGAAGCAAAAGTTAATGCATCTGCAATTTTTCCACATGATGTAATTCAAGGCATTCGTCATGGCGATCAAATTGTAGCACAAGCACAATGGGATTCATTGCCTAATTATTTGGGCGATGATGCAATTCTGCCCATGGTGGATGTGTCAGGTTCAATGGGTTGCAAAGCAGGTAGTTCTAATGTAACATGCATGGATGTTGCAGTTGGTCTTGGTTTGTATATTGCCAACAAGCAAAAAGGTGCTTTCAAAGGTGCGTTCTTGACGTTCTCTGCAACACCACATTTGCAAGTTCTGAAAGGTGATAATATTGTTATGCAAATGGCAGAGATGGAAAATGCAGATTGGGGCATGAATACCAATATTGAGTCTGCATTTAAGACAGTATTGTCCACTGCAATTTCTAGTCATGTTGAACCAGAAAACATGCCTAAGTACATTTTGATCTTGAGCGATATGCAGTTTGATGAATGCGCTAAAGAACCAAATGACACAGCAATGACAATGATTCGTCGCATGTACGCATCTGCTGACTATGAAGTTCCTAAAGTTATTTTCTGGAACTTGAATGCGAGTTATGGCAATGCACCAGTTGCATTTAAAGAAGGAGGTACAGCACTAATCTCTGGTTTCAGTCCTTCAATCATGCGTTCAGTGTTGAAGGCAAAAAATTTCACTCCATGGGATGTTATGATGGAGACTATTGGTGCACCTCGTTATGAAGGAGTAGTAGTATGAATGATGCATTCACTGGATTTGTCGTTGGAATATTATTTACTTTTATTATGTGTTTGGTACTCATGAGTGATATGACTACAACTAAAACTGCCACTGAACGATGTATGACATATCACAAAACACAAACAGTTGAGCAAGCACGAGCAATTTGCAAAGCAATCGTGAAAGGTGAAGATAAATGAGCAACTACACACCTGATGCTTGGGTGATTCTGAAATTGACCGACAAAGAAAAAAGTCATTATCGAGTATTCGCCGGATGGTATGGCGGGTATCTTGGTAGCGATAGTTGGAAGATGAATTCTGGAATTACCAAAGTAGAAGATTGTGGAACATATTATCGGTTTCATGGTGAGTCTGGTAGCACATATGATTGTCATAAAAATGAAGAACGTACTACTGGATATATGGCAATGGTGTATACAGGATTCAAAGAACAGGAAACAGATGATATGAAAATCGAAATGATTGATTATAAGGATATGGTACTATGAATATGTTTAATTATTTTATAGCCGGACCTGGCAATTACAGAGGTGAAGGTAAAGTTTTTATTAATTTTAATGTTGATGGGACATTTAATACTTTTGCCATTGATGCAGATGCTGCTCGTAGATTTGCTGATGACATTCTTCGTGCTGCGAATCATATTGATCCTCTATGTGATGAACCAGAGGAAGAAGATATAAATGTGTGTCCTAATTGTGGTGGTCCTGCTGATAATGGATTTAGTCGTGAGATTCCACCATCACCTTATTTTTGTTCTAAATGTACGGAGTAAATAATGAAAATTATAATGAAAGATTGTGATAACAACAATTTTGAAGTTGGTTATGAGATGATTCAAAATGGTGAGTTGGGATATCCGGAACCATTGTTTTGGATTGACGCACCCGGCGAATGTGTCACTCTTATGATGGATCGTAAGCAAATGGATCAACTTGCATCTGCAATTCAATTTCTAAAGGCAAACCTATCATGAAACCCGCAATTGTACTAAAGACCAAGTATGGTGTTCATATCTACAATGCTGTATTTCACGACTTCAATGTGTATAAATCTGAAGGACATTTAGATGAATTAAAGCATTTCATTTATGACGAGCGAGCAAAAACTGAAAAGAAAATATTGCAATTATTGAATGATCCTGATATGATTAAACAATACAAAATGGATGAGGATGACACTGAAGGATGGAGGTTGTATACTGAACTCAGTGACAAATATTCGACACTTAATCACTTTTATAACAGGAAATAAAATGAATCGCAAGCGTATGGTAACATTGGAAAAATATGAAAACATTGCTACAGGTGATGTATATTATGGATATCCAATTAAAGATGCAATGAAGAAAGAAATTGATGGTGTCACTTATATCGAAGTGACAAATAGTATTACTCGGCCAAAATTGAGCTATATCAAACTTGACAATCTGCGCCGTATTGGTGAAATTTCTTTTGAAAAGCCACGATAATGTTTCTTACAGATGCCAAATTTCAAACAGAAATAGAAAATATTGTTTCTGAAAAACGACTTAATTATCTTGATGCCGTCATTTTTTATTGTAAAGAAAATGAAATCGATCCAGAGGATATTGTTAAATTGATTTCAAGTAATCTCAAGGGTAAAATTAAAACTGACGCAATGAATGATGGTTTATTGAAACGCGAAGCACAATTGCCGGGACTGTAAAATGTATAAAATGGATTTACTTCTTTGGTGCATTTTAGTTCCCGTTATTATTTTTCTAACAATTTATCGTATATGGACTTAAATGAATGGTTATGAGTTTTTTCAAAAATACCAAGCACTCCACTTACATTTCACATCTACATATGATGTTTTCAAATATTGTGGGAAATCTAAAACAATAAATACTAATTCATATGACAAAAGACGAGACAAACATTTATTTGAATTATGGGCATCAAAATTCTTTTCTACCAAACAAGTTGGTCAATATTGTTTAGCACAATTCGTAAACAATGATCACAATTGGTTATATCAATCTAAACAACAAGCGGATGAATTTTTTCTAAAATGGAAATCGATTCGAGATTCTCAATTACACTATTTAAAAAATGACTTCAATGTATTATCGAAAATTGTGGAAACAAAAAAAGTCGAGCACATTAAAGATTTATTTCGCAAAACTCCTTCTGGCAACAAACCACCTATTTTACAATTACTCCTTGCAAGAAACATTAGCAAAGAGTCTGTTATTATTCTTGATCATTGTATTCTTCCTGTATTGGATAAATGGGGGATCGAATATGAAATAGATCCAATGGTATCAGATACAATATTTTTGCTAAACAAATACACACCATTCATCACACCTTCGTTGGATGATGCTAAAATTAAAGAATTATTCAAGGAGATAATAAAAGAAAATGAAACAATTTGATGAACTTACCGAATTTGTAAAGCCAAAGAAAATTCGCAAAGACAAACGTCATGGTGAAAAGATTTTTTTTGATGATGAAACAGATATGCATAAACGGGCCAAACGTAAAGGGCATGGCAAATTAAAACCTGTAGAAGTCAATTTAGAAGATATTGACATTGACCACGAATATGGAAATTTTGATGATTGGAAAAGGTACCTGAAATGATTAAATATTGGTTCAAATATAGCGATGGACAAGAAATAACAAAGCAATTTTCTGATATGCAAGATGCACAATGGTTCATTCATAATGAGGGTGATCATTTGTCTGAAGTTAAACGTATCATTGATGAACAGTGGGATCCAACTATTAATGGTACTGGTCCAGCATATACCTTCCTAACTGATTGACAATAAATAAAGATGTTGTTATAATGTTGTATAAATAAATGGTGAGGAGTAGTTAAATGATGATTTGTTAAAATGTAAAAATCGTATCATAATTGTATCTATCGTATCTAATTAAAGGAGCAACAAACATGGCAAATAAAGCATTCGGTAATCTTTTGGCAGCAGTTAACAAGGCTAAAGCAGGCGGTTCAACGTTCAGTGATGATAAAGCAAATTATTGGAAGGCTGAACAGGATAAAGCCGGAAACGCATTTAGCGTAATTCGTTTTCTACCTGGCAAAACAGAAGATGACATTCCATTTGTAAAAATGTATAATCACGGATTTCAGGGCGATAATGGTCGTTGGTTCATTGAAAATTGTCCGACTACTATTGAAGGTACTTGTCCAGTATGTGAGGCGAACGGTGTTCTATGGAACAGTGGCCGTGAATCAGATAAAGAAATTGTTAGGAAACGCAAGCGTAAATTACAATATGTAACAAACATTCTTGTTGTTCAAGATAGTAAAAATCCTGACAATGAAGGTAAAGTGTTCATGTTTAAATTTGGTCAAAAAATCTTTGACAAAATTGTTGATAAGCTTCAGCCACCAGTTGATGAAAAGGGTAATCCTATTGATCCAGATGATGCTGCACTTAATCCGTTTGATCCAATTGAAGGTGCGAATTTTAAATTGAAAATTCGTAAGGTTGAAGGTTATGCAAACTACGATAAATCAACTTTTGACGTTCAATCAAAAGTAGATAACTTTGATGATGTTATCACAAAGATTCATGATCTCAATGAACTTGTTGCTAAGGAAAATTTCAAAGAATACGATGCATTGAAAGTTAAACTTGCAACTGTTCTTGGTGGTGAAGCAGTTACTAACGTAAAGAGTAAAGGTGCTTCAGATGATGATGATTTTGTGGATAAGGCAAAGAAGGCGGCAAAACCCGCACCTAAACCTGTTGCAGATAGTGAAGAAGATGATGATTTGGCATATTTCAAATCACTTGCATCTGACGATGATTAATTAATCATCATTCAAAATGGGGAGCATTGCTCCCCATTTTTTTGTGGTGCTGGAGTAGGTGTTGGTGTTGGTGTTTCGCCCCACGGAATAAATTCATCAAATTCTTTAAAATCCCATACATTATACCGCATATCTGCCATCCATATATCTTGTCCATGAACTATCTTGATTTCTTGGGTGTAATCTGAAAGATGTTGATGTATTGTTATTACTAATGTTAGTAACTGGTTTATTGATAATTGGCGCTATTGCTTTTGCAGTACCCTGTTTATCAATTTTATTTTCTAATTCTTCTTTAATGTGTGATCCTGTTTCTATTTTATTAGGAATATCATTAAATTTTGGTTTTGCTGGATCTATCTTTGAAGATATAACTGGTACAGTAGAAGCATTAGACGATGCTTTCTTTGATTCTAGTTCTTCTTTTGCAATACGTTCTTCTGTTGCATTTGCATATGTTTTATTAGCTGTCCCATTAACTGCAATTGCCTTTGATTTGATTTGATCATCAGGTACTTCAATATCATGTTTTTCTTTTAATGCTTTTGCTTCTTCTGAAGTGACCATCGTACCCTGTTCAAATATTCTTGTTTCCCAACGTTTTTTGTTTGCAGCGGTCGGGCGTTCTGTCTGAATTTTTTCAACATCTGATTTATCTGCAGCAGCTTTCAAACCTTGACCACCTACTGCCTTTTGTATAGTGTCTAATGTTGAACCTGGTTTAGTAGATTCTCTTGCATCTTCACTTGTTTTAATGTCTCCAGGATCACCAACTACTTTTTTAAGTAACCAATCAGCAGCAGCGCCAACAATCAATGTTGTTGCAACAAGAGCCGCTAATGGTAATAATGCTGAACCAATTGATGCTAATACTGGTAATAATCGCACCATTAAACCCTCAAAAAATGGTTTGATTACATCAAATAATTTACCAAATAAACCACCAAATATTTCTCCCAAAATTGATTTTTTCTCTTTTTTCTCTTTTTTGGGATTAGTATTTTTTTCAATCTGTTTCAATGTGTCTATCAATGGATCATCAGCTTTTGATGCTTCGAACTTGTCCTCCGCCGTTTCTTTGTTTCTTGCTCGAAATGGATTCATCGCTAACAGTTTATTTTTAAATCTTGATGTACCTGTCGTTGTAGAATTAGTTGATTTGCTTATAACATCACCCACTGATGAATTCATCAATGATAGTTTATCACTATTTTGAATGATAGATGAGTCAGAGTTTTGATTGATAGATGAGTCAGAGTTTTGATTTACATTTGAATTTCGTTTGAATAAATTTTTCACAAAAGAAAACATTTTATTGTTACTAGTATTATTTTTAACTGTAGTATTAACGTCTCCTAAATTGCCAGTTTTTCCTTGATTTTCTTTATTTGTACCCATTAAATCTTTAACACCACCACCAACTACTTTAGCAACACTATATGTGTTCAATGCTAATCTGCCAACATCAGTACCACCAATGGTGTTAACCATTTTATCTGCGGCCCATTGTTTAACTGCTTCTAATGTTACTTTTTTACGGTTTGGTTTAATAGATTCTTTTTTAGATTCATCACCGCCTCTTGTGTTTTCTTCAATTTTTTCTAATAATTTTACAATTGTAGAATTAGCGGCGACTGATCCAGTCGATTTTGCTATTCGTGGTGAAACACCAGTTTCAATGAGTTTTTCCTGCATTTTTTCTTCACGTTCAATACGTTTAGTGCGTGAATCTTCATCATCTAATTTATCCATATAATCATTTAAAAGTGGATTTAATCTAAGTGCTGCTCTTCCCCACTTTTTAACATGTTGACCAAATGATAATTTTTTCTTTATTTTTGTTTTACCAACTTTTTCTTCCTTAGGTGTTTGTGGATCTTGTATGGGCAATCCAGAAGGAGTACTTTGTTGTGCAATAGGATATGATGACGTTTCTGGTTGCACCTTATCTGCAATCTTAGCGGCGATTCGATCTAAATTTTCTGGTGATGTATCAGTACCTATTTGATCACGGATATTTTCTACTAATTCTGGTGCTTTCTTATTGATGAATTCAACAAGAGTTTCTTCCATTATTTTTTTAAGAGCACCTTTTTTAACAAACTGTTCAGAAATTTTCAATGATAAATCGGCACCTGCATCATAATCTTTTGTAGCCACATCAGCGAGTTTAGTTCTATCAGTCATCTGCTTCATCCATTTAGCAGATTTCTGATTGATTTCACGCTCTAATTCAGCATAACCCTCTTTATTATGTTTTGCGATTTCTTCAAATACGTCTAATAAATTGTTGACGTCTTGTTCAATCTGTTTAGTATCTTTTGCCATATTATTTTACCTGTTTACTTTTCCGTTCGTTTTCTTCCTGAATGTATTTCAATAATAATGACAGATAAACTTCTCGTTCCCATGGTAACATGTTTTCTAATTCTGTTAAACTATAATGATGAAATTGCATCATACTAAAATTAATTCGATAATAATCGCCCAATGATTCAGCATTGAGCGCTAGACGAAAAAATTAGATATACCCTCTATATGAATATGATTTGTGTTACCACATTTGCTACATTTAAAATCATCATCAAATACTACTTGAGGTATTGTTTCTAAAAATTCATCTATAAGATTGATCTGTTTTTGTGTTAAATTCTCAACAAATTCGACAACTTCTGTAAATGGTAAATCGGCGGTATCATGTAATTTACCCTGATAGTCAATGAATTCGACACACTTAGCGATAACTTCAATTGTACTCTGTATATCGTCACCTTCGGTTAAATTATATGACATTTCTAGGGTTGGATACCGCATAGTGACAATCAATTCATCTGTTAATTTAATCGTTTTGTCCTTCACATTTTCCAATGGTTTGCTAACTTTAATATTCTCTAAATTACAAGACACCAAATTTTTAGCATCACAGCTATTACATGTTACTTCTAAATCTAATGCTTCACCCATACTTTTATTTCTAAGCATAATAAAGATATATTCAATATCTACTGCTGGCAATTTATCAACGTTGATCATATTAAATGTGCAAGAATTAATAATATCTTTCAATGTGTGTATAACATGTTCTTCATTTTTTTCTTGAATAGAAAGCAACAATACTTTTTCTTCTTTCACTAAAAATGGTCGGTATTTAATCTTTTTACCAGTCGATGGTAATATCAATTCATATGTTGGAATAGACGAAAATTTCATTCATAATCTCCTCATTAATAAAGTCTTATTGAAATATTTGGATTTGCAAGAAACGATGATGCTGCTGTTATATTATTTAATGTGTCAGTTATTGGTGACATAAATGGTGAAAATGTATTCATTACTTGAGCATTTATTTGATTAGTGAAATTAGACACTTCTGGATAACTTGATCCTAAGAAATCAGTATTGCCAAAAGAATTGTCATATGTTGGTGCACCAAATGGTGAATTTTCATTATTTGTATAATTTGAACTACTTGGAGCTTCAGCTTGTGGATTAATAGTGGGTGATTCATTTTCATATATGCCATATAAAATCTTAGAATAAACAAAAGTAACTTCTAAACGATGAAATTGATTTTGTGATTGATGATCTAATTGTATAGCATTGATTAATTTTGGATATGCTTGTAACAAACTAATTGAATGAGTAATACCACTTGATCCCTGATCTAATTGATATATGTCAATTGTAGTGGCATAATCATCAGAAAATGCAACATCATTAGTGACACCATCATCAACAATCAATTGCATCCAATTATCAAAGAAGTTTTTAACTTTCATTTGATTATCGACTAAAAATGTTAAATTGACAGCATCAAATATTTTCATATAGGGATATTCAATAGGCGGCCCATAAGTTCTTATTGGTGAAGTTAATATATTATTAGAAGGAAATTGTGCTGCAGTACAAAATAATGAAACATCACGCTCAACATTAGATAAAGAAGGTTTTGTAATAAACACTTTAAACCAATTGGGTTTAGCTAAACCCGTACTTGAGTTTATTGCACCAATAAACTTACTTATACCACTTTCATCATTTACAATATTATCTGATACCATTTTATCTTCCTATCTTTGTTCTAGATTCGGCCCAAACCGAAGTGTTTATATCACCTTTAAATACATCAGTGGGCAATTGTGACATAACAATCCAATCATCATCGGGTATTTTAAGAAACTTTGATTTACAATGAGACCATAGATATCTTTTAACACATGGTGCAACTTCTGGAAACTTCGCCACATTGCTTAAATATTTCCACTGTAACATTAATTTATTTTCATTATTAAGTTGTTTTACTTTAAATGAATTCAATCTTGCTAACAATATCAATCTAAGTTTTGGATGTAAATAATGCAAATTTAATCCAATGAAACCCTCTGCATCTTTATTGAATGGAAACACTAATGGGAATCGATCATAATAGGGCATAGTTTTCTTATATTTTGGATCATACATGTATAGATAACAAAAACCAGGTATAATTTTAGTGAATGTTGCTTTATCAGTATACGTTTTAGGATTAATAGTTCCCAATTGCTGTATTTTACTTCTAAACCAAGTATAAGTGTTTTTTGCATTATACTTTGGATCTGATTTGATTTTGTTAGTTAATTCTCTTATATACATTATTTTATTCCGAGTTCTTTCTCTGTCATGATGATGAAATCCCAACCATGTTTTAAAGCCCAATCCTTAGCCGCTAACCACTTACTTTCATTAGTAATATATGTCACCATTTCGTTTAAATACTTTCTATTTTGCTTTCCTGATTTGGGTAATTGTGGTGGTATTGTTTGTGCTTTTGGTTTAATTTCAATTATTGCATGTTTTATTGTATCTTTCTGTGTCTTGTATTCTATAACAAAATCAGGGAAATAGCGATGTGGTTTGTTATCTACTTTGTTAATATAGGGTATAATTAATTCTTCACTTCCCCACTTCAAAATTGATGCATTTTCATCTAAATATATCATCAATTTCTTTTCCCAACTAGAGCGATAAATGACATTTTCCTTATCTCCTACATATTTATTAGGATTCTTTAATGTAAATTTACCTTGTAAATAATTTCTTGCCATAAGTTTAGTGATAAATATTAAACAGTCGTAATACAATATTTATCGAGGAAATTATGGTAACTTTAAGAAGAGCAGGTGGTGCCACAGGAACTGGCGGTGATTTTAATATTGATGAATTGACGTACCCCATAGATCTTTTTCAAGAAGATAAAAAGCATATGGTAGTATTCTTCATAAATGTTCCAGGTAAATCAAAAATTGGTGATGCTGCAAACACATTATTTTCTGGTGCTGCACCAATGTCTAAAAAGAGTGGGACGGGTAATATTGGAAAAGCAGCAGCGAATGCTGGTATTACATCAATGACAGTAGGCGGACAAACGATTACATTTGCACCTGGTTATAAACAATTAAAGAGCGCCATTGCCATGTATATGCCTAACAATTGGGTTGAATCATGGAGTGCTAAATATGAACAAGCTGATTCTAACGCTATTATCAATTTATTATCACGAGAAGCTAATAAGAGCGGTGGTCAAGTAACAGATGCAATAAGTAGCATGGCAGGATCGATGGCAAATAGATTTGCACAAGGTACCGTAGGTAATATTTTAGCAGCGATAACATCAAGTAAAGAAGTTGCTAATAAATTGCAAGGTAAATTATCTAACCCTAATTCTGAATCAATATTTAATGGTATGAACTTTAGAACGTTCACCTTTGAATTTTTAATGGCACCAAGATCAAGAACAGAAGCAGGAAATGTAATAAGAATCATTGATACATTTAAATATCACATGCATCCAGAAATAACATCTGGTGAATATTTAATATTCCCTGCAGAATTTGAAATAGATTTTTATAGTGGCACAAAAAACAATGATTCTGGCACACGACAAGTTAATCAATTTATTGGTAGTATTGCGACATGTGCATTAACAGATATGTCAGTAAATTATACACCAGACGGTGTATGGTCTGCATTCAAAGATACAAATGGTTATCCGACCGCAGTAACAATGTCATTAACCTTTACTGAATTAGAACCATTGACAAAAGATCGTTTAGATGAATTTGGCGAAGGGCCGACAACTTCAACTGGTGTTTCTGATGCAGCGGCCTCATTTGCAGCAGACAATCCTATTGGTTCTGCTGCGGGAATAATTAATGCTAGGGATAGAACTTAATGATTAAAAATTTACCAAAAATTATGTATGATTTAGCAATTCGTAATGAGAATGCTATTCCGGTTATTATTCCAGATATTTTAGTACGAATAAATTATAGAATGACTGATATTGAAAACCGTTATATGTTTTTCAATTACACAATGTTAGATGGAGAAACACCAGAAATCATATCATATAAATTTTATAACACGATGGATTATCACTGGGTTGTTATGTATATTAATAACAGGTTTGATTACATCACTGACTTTCCAATGATATATGATTCTATGATGAAATTTGTTATAAGTAAATACGGTGAAGATAAGATCTATGATATACATCATTATGAAGATCCAGATGGTAATGTAGTTGATGAATATTATTATGATTATAAAAATGCTACCAATGCACAATTAAAGGGTCTTGATGCTACTCACCCCATATGGATGAGTGATTATAAAACTTTAGAAGGTATACCAGTAACTAATTATGAGTACGAAGATGGTCTGAATGAAAGAAAAAGACAGATTAAACTTATAAAAAGTAATTATATTGGTGAATTTATTAAGGCATATTTAAAAGCGTTGAAAGAATCTACAACATGAATGATAATGAATTAGCAGTAGGTGGCGATGTAGAAATATCTACTCTAGTATTATATGATTATAAAGATAATTCATATGATATTAGCAACATGTTTTCTGAAATAGAACTGTATGAGGATATGTTTTCTCATTCATTATCTGGTTCAATTACAATGGTTGATACTAATAACTTAATTGAAAACTTACCTATTATAGGTGAAGAAAAGATTGAGTTAGTATTTAAAACACCTGGATTTCCCGAATCTGCTAGAGTGACACAAGTCTTTTCTGTATATAAATTAGGCACAATATTAACACCCACACCACATAAACAGATTTATACGTTATATTTCACAACACCAGAATCGATTATTGATTTGAATAGTAGAATAACAAAAGCATTTACAGGAACACCAAATAACATTATTTCTCGTATATTAGGATCTAATGGATTACAATCAATAAAAGAAACAGAATTTGATAGTAGTACTAATAATTTAAAATTTGTGGCACCAAGTTGGAATCCATTTAGATGTATTAATTATTTAACATCACGAGCACAATCATCAGATGGGTTTAAAGCGTCCGATTTTGTGTTCTATGAAACAAATAAAAAATACGTTTTTACATCTTTAAATAGTATATATGAAAATGGTAAAGAACCTAAAATTAAATATTTCTATAACAATGATCCAGCACGTAATGGGGTTTTAAAAGAATCTTATCGTGATGTAGAAGCAGAATTAATGAAGATTTATGATTTACATATATTAGAAAAATTCAACGTATTAAATAGATATGAAAATGGATTTTATTCACATTTCGTATGGGATCATAATATATTGCTTAAAACCATCACAAAACGTGGTTATTATTACAAAGAAGATTTCGATAAAACTGCACATTTAAGTGAGAGTAAAGTATCGTCTGATAATATTCTTACATCAAAGAATACAGCATTGTCTGTATTAACTACTTACCCGCAAGTTCATAATGATATGTCTGAAGATAATTATGGTAAAGTACTCACTAAAAAATTACCATTATTAGAACAACTTAATACTGTAAAATTAGAAATAACTGTTAATGGTCGATCTGATTTAGAAGTGGGAACTGTTATTAATGTCAATATAGGCGGTCTTGGTTTAATTGTTCCAGATGAAAAAAATGAAGGTGCATCAGATAGTAGATATAATGGTAATTATCTAGTGACTTCTATAATGCATCGATTAACATTAAAAAAACATGCAATGGTTTTAAATATAGCTCGTGAAAGTGTGGAGACTGAATATGCATAATAAAATAGGCAATAAAATTCTTTGGTTTGGTGTTGTAGAGGATCGAATGGATCCTCTGTTTTTGGGGCGATGCCGTGTTAGGGTGCTTGGGTTACATACTGATAATAAAATCGAATTGCCTATAGAAGATTTACCATGGGCGTGGCCACTTCAAGCAATCAATAGTGCTGCAATGTCTGGTATCGGACAAGCGCCTGTTGGGCCAGTCGAAGGTACATGGTTGGTTGTAACGTTTTTAGATGATTCATATCAGCAACCATTTATGATGGGAAGTATTGGTGGAATTCCTATTGAAGATAATGCACGAGCAGAAGATATTGAAGATTTTCTACAGAACACTATTCAGAATCAAGCAAAGGGAAACACATCTGTACCAGAAAATGCAGTGACTGACAGTTCAGGCACACCTATTCAAACTGGTTCAGGTGGTTATGTTGTCTCACCATCAACTGCATCAGGCGATAATACATTAGGTAATTTATCACAAGATCAATATGATAAGTTAAAACAAACAATTGGCAATAGAGAATCAAGTAATAATTATCAAGCAGTAAATAGCCGCAACTATTTGGGCAAATATCAAATGGGTGCGGGTGCATTGGAAGATGCAGGCTATTTAAGTCCAGGATCGACTGCCAAATATGGCAATCAGGCGATGAATAATCCAAGTCTTTGGACTGGTAAAGATGGCACTACAAGTAAGGACTCATTTTTAAATAATCCATCTGCACAAGAAAATGCAATGGATAGCAATTTGAAAACTAACTATAAACGTTTGAATTTAAATGATTCAGTGCCTGCTGAAAAACAAGCAGGCATGCTTACAGCAGCACATTTAGTCGGTGCTGGTGGTGCAAAACAGTTTTTAAATGGTAGTAATCCCGTTGATGGTAATGGTACAAGTGCTCAATCATATTATAACCTGGGACAAAAAGCAATTGCTGGGCAAGCAACTAATGAATTACCAACACCACAAAACTTAGCTAGTGCTCCTATTGATAAAAATATCCAAAACAACAGTAATTCTAGTTCAGAGAGTTCAAAGTTTGATCCAGCAAACATGCCCGAACTAAGTAAAAAATTAAGAATTCGTGGCACCAAAGATATAATAGGATTTAAAGATCCTAATGAAAAATATCCAAAAGAAGATTGGTTGGAAGAACCTGATACTCATCGATTAGCGCGGCATCAATCGATTGAAAAAACAATTGTTGTTCCTAAAGAGCAAGAACGTGAAAAAGAACTATTAATAGCAAATTCTGAATCTACATGGGATCAAACATTAATTCCTTACAATGCTGATTATCCATTTAACCATGTATTGGAATCTGAGTCTGGGCACACTATAGAAATTGATGATACTGAAGGTATGGAGCGCATTCACATCTATCATAAAACGGGTACTTTTGTTGAAATAGATTCTAAAGGTAATATCACAAGTCGTATCAAGGGTAATGAAGTTAAAATAAATGAAAACGACAATAAAACTCATATTACAGGTACTGGTCTTATAACAGTTGATGGCGATTTTAGTGTCATTATTCAAAAGTCATTACAAGTAGAAGTTGTGGGAGACGTTCAACTATATGTGCAAGGTGATGTCAGACAAAAAATAGATGGTGATTGGGATTGTTGGGTTAAGGGTGATATGAAAATGCGAGTTGATGGTAATTATGACTGGCACATAGGTGGCGATTATAAATTGTTGTTAGATGGTAATTATGATGAACATACAGTTGGCGATTACATGTTGAAAATTGATGGTGCTAAAGATGAACATGTATTGATGGATAGTCGTTTAACTATTGATGGTAATTATGATTATAAAGCAGGTATAAACATTGCTGGTAGTGCAGGTGATACAATGAGTTTAACTGCAGGTGTGATGATTGCTGGTGATGCACAATTGATCCATTGGAACTCTGGTATGTCAACTCTTGCTGCAGATGCGGGCGATGCGGGTGATGCGAAAGATGCAGTTGATATTGAAGAATTTGAACCAGAACTTAAGGTATTAGATCCTACCACTCGCCAATCATCAGATGACTTTTTAATGGAAGATGCAAGTCCAGAAGAACAGGCAAAATATGTAGAGGATCAAAGATTGAGTAATAACACTCCAAGATTAGCAGAACCGTCATCAGATATTCCAGTAGATAATTTGCCGCCGCCACCAATTAAACCATATCAAGGTGATTGTGCAGCGTTAGAAGATCAAAAACCATTTGGTTCAAGCACAAGATTATCTACTAATTTCACATTAGGTCAATTATGTAAAAGACCGGGTGGCGGTTCAGCACCCTTACCGGGAATTGATGGACAAGTAGGTTTATCACAAGATAAGATTGTATGTAATTTAATGCAGTTAGCGATTAATGTTCTTGAACCACTTAAACAGAAATATCCTGATCTCATTATCAATAGCGGCTTTAGAATGGGAACGGGAACATCACAACATAACAAGGGTATGGCAGTTGATCTGTCAAGACGTTCAATAGAAGAATCGGCCAATAAGAAACAATTAATGCAAGAATTTGCAAGTGAAATAAAAAATAGTGTGCCATTTGATCAACTTATTCTTGAATCATCTGGTAGTTCTGGTTCTGCATGGGTGCATGTATCAATGAATGCAGATGGTGGAAATAGAGGATCTATGATGACGATAAATACTTCAACGGGTACAACTACACAAGGTCTTGGCTTTGCATAATAAATGACTGATGTAAATTTTAATTTAAATCCTGATAAGGTAAACGCGGTTGAACTTACACAATTCGACAATGTTGTGTATGTTGTTGATACTAATACTGATCCAGCGGTAACACAATCAATTGAACATGTGTCGATTGTTGTGCCCTCAGAAGCAGGTGTTCAATCGTCTGTTGATGGCACAACAATTCATATCAAAGGCAATTTTGGTGAATTGAAAGATAAATTTCCTCGTGGTATGCAATTTATCAATCCAGATATAACATATGGTACATCAAAAAGTTTTGATAATATACCCATCGAATCAGAGATATTTCAATATACAGGCCCGAATCACCAATATCCCTATTATGCACAAGTAACTATCACTGGCACAAAAACAACATTAGGAAGTGGTGGCAGTAATCGTACTGTATATGTTTGTGGTTATAATAGTGATGGTAATTTAGGTCTTGGTGATATTAATTCTCGTTCAGTACCTACTCAATTAGGTAATCCAAATGATTGGTCAAAGGTATTTAATGGATATCCAACATTTCTTACTAAAAATAATAATTCACTTTGGTCTTGTGCATACAATGCACTGTTTCCGTGGGATTATTATTTAAATTCGAGTCCAGTTCAAGTTGGTAATCTTAATGATTGGAAAGAAATATATGGGGGTAGTGGTGCAGAAGCAGTTGCACTAAAAACAGATGGTACAATATGGTCGTGGGGTTGGCCGGGTAACAGTATACCAGAAGGTGGTCATTTAGGTTTGGGAGATATGATAAGTAGATCAAGTCCTTGTCAAATAGGATCTTTATCTGATTGGAAATTTATCACAAATAATGATAATACTAATACTCTAGCAATTAAAAATGATAATACTTTATGGATCTGGGGTTGGAATTTTGGCGGTCAATTAGGTAACTCAGCTGATCAAACTATTCAATATTCATCACCAGTTCAATTATCATCAAATAATACATTTTCTTCATTGTATTACAAAGAATATGGAATGTCTAGATTAGGTTTACATTTAATCAGATCAGATGGTACTTTATGGTTTACTGGTTGTACAGATGGTTATATTGCAGGTGACCCATCATTTTACCCAACAGTACCGCCATGGGCAGATAGATTTATTTCTTCTCCAGTTCAAGTTGGTTTATCAAATGATTGGGCAAAAATTGTTGGTAACCAAACTAGAGAAACTTTCGCTCTAAAAACAAATGGTACATTATGGGCGTGGGGTGATTTTGGTGGTACATTAGGTTTAGGAACTTGGGACACATATACATCTCCAACTCAAATAGGAACCTCTAATGATTGGAAAGAAATATATGCTGGTTGGAGTTGTGGTTCTGCAATTAAAACAGACGGTACATTATGGGCTTGGGGAACTGATTATAGTGGAAGTCTCGGTTTAGGTGTTTCTGGTATTGGTAGATCTAGTCCTGTTCAAGTTGGTGTAGATACTGATTGGAAAGTATTAGCTCCAGCATATGCTAGAAATCATGCAATTAAAACAAATGGTACATTATGGGCATGGGGATATAATTGGGGCTGTTATTTAGGGTTTGGTGATAATATTAATCGTTCTGTTCCTACTCAAATAGGGTCATTAAGTGATTGGAATAAAATTTCTAGTAGTAACAGTACTGATAATACTGTATTAATTAAAACAAATGGTACATTATGGGGTATTGGAAGAGGAAGATATCTTGGTACTGGAATAGACATTGTATATTCTAGTCCAGTACAAATAGGATCATTATCTAATTGGTCAAATGTTGTTGCTGGGGCTACTAATATATATGCATTTAATACATATAACCAAGTATGGGCAGCCGGCGATGATGATTACGGTAATCTATTAGGATATACAACTGTAAATACTGGAGTTTTAACTACATTAACCAATATAGGATATGATTGGAAATCAATAACAACCTCAGCTGATTTTGGACAAATAACAGTTTTAACTAATGATAATAGAACGTTAGTTATTGGATATGGCGGCGATGGTAATTTAGGATTAGGTGATAATATTAACAGATCTTCACCAGTTCAATTAGGAACAATATCATATACACAGGGCGCACCACAAGATAATTTAGTATGCACTATTTCAAATGATGCAACTCAAAATGTAACAACAGCGACAAATGGTAATTTAATGATTACAGGTTGGATATCTCATGGTACTGTTGGTGATGGCACAGCACCTAATTATGAACAATATGGATTTATTCAGGTCGCACCACCAAGTGTAAATTGGAAAGATATTAGTTGTGGATATTGGTTTTGGACAGGTATTAAAGATGATGGATCATTATGGTTCTGTGGTAGAGATTGGAGAGGTAATCATGGTCAAGTCAATATTAATCTTTGGGATCAAGTATACCGTTCAAGTCCAGTTCAAATTGGTTCATTAACTGATTGGAACAAAGTAGTTGTCAATGAATCATTTAGCACAATGTTAATTAAAAAAGATGGAACATTATGGGCATTAGGTGAAAATGAAGGTAATCCCAACTCATCTATTTTTGGTTTAGGTATTGAATATGATTTAATATCATCTCCAGCTCAAGTGGGTAATTTCAGTGATTGGCGTCAAATATCATGTAGTTATGGTGCTTCATATGGAATAAGAGAAAACAATACTCTTTGGGTATCAGGTGATCATGAATTATATGATATATTTCAATCACCGTTATTACAACATACACAACTTGGAACATCAACAGATTGGAAACAAGTATGTGCAAGTGGCAGTGGTGCTCTTGCAGTTAAAACTACTGGTGCATTGTGGGGTTGGGGTGATACACTTACAGCTAATGTTCAGAGTCCTATTCAAATAGGATCAATGAGTGATTGGAGTCAATGTGCATTAGCAGAGGCAAATGCATATGCAGTTAAACAAAATGGAACATTATGGTGGTGGGGAAATTCTTACACATGGGGGCAACCAACTATTTCATCACCAGTACAAATGGGTTCTGCTTCAGACTGGAAAGAAGTATCATGTTCGCTCGGTGGTGAAACAATTGTTAATGGTATTAAAACAAATGGTACTTTATGGGGCTGGGGTAGAAATGATTCTGGTCAAGCAGGTCTTCCTTATTCAGCAACATATTATTTTTTACCTGTTCAAGTAGGCACATATAGTGATTGGACTAAAGTAGCACATAATTGGTTAGTTCATACTATGGGCATCCATGGAACACCATCAGTATCACCAGTCGCAATCGGTAATTTATGGGGTTGGGGTGCAAGTTATTATGGTGAACTAGTAAATGGATTATTTAATAATCCAACTCCAATTTCCATAACTGATACAACAACAGTTTGGAAAGATATTGGATGTGGTGATTATCATTGGGTTGCAATTAAAAATGATGGCACAATGTGGTCAAACGGTCGTAATCACGATGGTCAATTGGGTCAAAGTGATACAATTGATCATTCGAGTCCAATACAAATTGGAACATTGACTGATTGGAAAACAATATCTTGTGGTTATTCAACTAATGCTGCTATTAAATCAGATGGTACATTATGGACATGGGGTAATGATTATTACGGATCGTTGGGGCTAGGTATTAATACTGGTGGAATATCTCGTTCTAGTCCTTGTCAAGTAGGAACCATGAGTAATTGGAAAGATGTTTCAGTTGGTGGTAATGAAACAGTAATGGGCATTACAAGTAACGGTAAGTTGTGGGGAATGGGGCTTGGTACTCATGGGCAATTAGGATTAAATTCTTCAAATCAAGAACATGAAATACCATTTCAAGTTGGTATTTTAGATGATTGGAAAAATATTTTTACATCTGACCAATCAGCAGTAGCAATTAAAACTGATGGCACATTATGGGGTTGGGGCAGCAATTATTTTGGTAATTTGGGTATTGGTCATCAAAATGATATTTCTTCACCAGTGCAAATTGGATCAATGAGTGATTGGTCACATGTTGCAATGAGTTTTCATTGCACAATAGCAGTAAAAACTAATGGGACGTTATGGGGTATGGGATCACCCTATGAAAAAGAATTATTAAATGGATCTACTACACCAATACTTACACCAATTATGATAAGCAATTTATCAAATTGGAAAACAGTTTGGTCGAATAAAGAAGATGTTAATTTACCAATATATTATGGAATTAAAACTGATGGAACATTATGGGGTTGGGGATCAAATAGATATCCGTTTTATTCACAAACTGGTAATTATACTTATTTATTGGGAGGAAATAATTTTTCAGATAGTGTAATATCTTCTCCAATACAGATCGGATCATTAAGTAATTGGTTAAAAGTCGGACAAGAATTTTTTAAAGCTGTAGGACTTACTGGAACAAAAACTTGTACTGATCCAGAAGCAAATTGGAAAACAGCTAAATTTTTAAGTAATGCAGTAGTTGGTTTAAAATTAGACAATAGTATTTGGAGTTGGGGATATAATGAACAGGGTCAATTGGGACATAATGATAATATATGGCGATCTAGTCCAGCACAAATAGGTGCATTAACTGATTGGAATAAATTAGCATGCGGAACCGCACATGCACTTACAATTAAAACAAACGGTACTTTATGGACATGGGGTAGTGATAATTCTAAAGGTCTTTTAGGATTAAATGATAATATTAATCGTTCTAGTCCATGTCAAGTTGGCACATTAAGTGATTGGAAAGAAATAGAAAATTATTGTGTTGAATCATCATATGCTATTAAAACAAACGGTACTTTATGGACCTGGGGAGAAAATAATGGTGGTCAACTTGGATTGAATGATGTATTTGATCGTTCTAGTCCTTGTCAAGTTGGCACATTATCTACGTGGACTGACATAACTTGTGGATGGGGTTCGTTCAGAGGAATACGATTAACTGGAGAAGATACATTACCAGTAACATGTTCATCTCCCGTACAAATGGGTGGTGAATTGTGGTATTCTGGTTATAAAGATGAAATTGTAAGTACAGACATTTCATCACCAGTACAAATAGGTATAGAATCAAACTGGGATAAAATATCAGGCAATTGGGATTCTTTCTTTGTTATTAAAGATGATGGAACATTATGGGCTAACGGATTAAACTGGGATGGTATGCTCGGCCTCGGGCATTCACTTTTTGCATACAATTATGATTTTCAACAAGTAGGAACATTAAGCGATTGGAAAGAAGTAAGATGTGCTGAAACGGCGACATTGGGTATCAAAACTGACGGAACGTTATGGTATTGGGGTGCGTATAATTCTCAATGTGCGTTTGGCACACTCGGTACAAATTATGCTGAATCTAGTCCAGTTCAACTTGGATCATTAAGTAATTGGAAAAGTATAAATGCATGTGATGATAATATATTTCACGCACTTAAAACAGACGGCACTATATGGTCGTGGGGTTGGGGTTGGCAAGGGCCTCTTGGACTTGGTGACCAAATTGATCGCTCGAGTCCATGTCAAATTGGATCAATGTCAAATTGGGCAAAATTATCTACTTGGTATTCACTTAATGCACCACCCGTAGGTGCAATTAAAACAGACGGCACATTATGGATGTGGGGATCTGGATGGATGGGTGCATTGGGATTAGGTAATGAAATTTGGAGATCTAGTCCTACGCAAGTCGGACTAATGTCAGATTGGGCAGATATAAAACCTGGGTGTTGGCATACACTCGCACTTAAAACAAATGGCACATTATGGTCATGGGGTGGAAATTGGAATGGAGATTTAGGATTAGGATATGCTGGTAATTTTGCTCATCAATCTTCTCCATGTCAAATTGGTTCAATGTCAAATTGGGCAAAAATAACATGTGGTTACTATAGTGCAGCAATTAAAACAGATGGTACACTTTGGGCGTGGGGTAATGCTCAAGGTGGCAGTTTAGGTCTAAACACAAATAACATAAATTATTCAAGTCCAACACAAGTAGGCACATTAAGTAATTGGTCAGATGCATATTCTACTTATTATAGATCATTTGCTATTAAAAATAGAACAAATAATTGGTTAAATGTACCATGCCCAGATCCAAATATATGTTCATCACCAGTTATAGTAACTTCTACAACTGGATGGGGTTGGGGGCAATGTTTAGACGGTTCTTTAGGTATTGGAGATCGACCAATTTGGGGAATATCTTCTCCTATGCAAATTGGATCATTAAACAATTGGTCAGTTTTAGCACCAGGAAATTATACAAGTGCGGGAATAAAACCAAATGGCACATTATGGTCATGGGGATCAAATGATTGGGTATGGGGTGGTTTTGGAAATTATATAGGTTATTCATCATCACCCGTTCAAGTTGGTTCGATGACTGATTGGAAAGATGTATCTTGCGGTTATCATGCATTAATGACAAAAACAAATGGAACACTATGGGCAACTGGATCAAATGATGAGGGTCAATTAGGGTTAGGTGATGATATTTATCGATCTAGTCCAGTTCAAGTTGGATTGTTAAGTGATTGGAATAAAATTATAGCCGGTAGATTTATATCATATTCTATAAAAACAAATAATACTTTATGGCGATGGGGAAGAGTTGAAGGTGTCGATACTTTAAGTCCTGTTCAACTTGGAACATTGAGTGATTGGGCTCATATTTCTACTATGTGGGCTAATTCTGCAGCAATTAAAACTGATGGTACATTATGGGTTTGGGGTGTGGGATGGGGCGCTGGTTTAGGATTGGGTGATACAATAAATAGATCTAGCCCAACTCAAGTTGGATTGTTAAGCAATTGGAAAACTGTTGCAATATCTGACATGGCCACTGCAGCAATTAAAACAGACGGTACATTATGGGCGTGGGGATCTAACATTGATGGTGCAGTTGGAGTTAATGATACAATTGCTAGATCAAGCCCAGTTCAAGTAGGATCAATGACTGATTGGAAAGATGTTAAAGTTGGTGCACAAAACACTTTCGCAATTAAGAATAATGGTACATTATGGGCGTGGGGTATAAATTGGGTTCAACATCATTTAGGTATAGGAACTACAATATCTGATGGTAGAAGTAGTCCTACTCAAGTTGGATCATTGAGCGATTGGAGTAGTATCTCATGCTCATATAATAATTCAATGGGAATAAGAAATACTACAGAGTTTATAGGATATGAAGAAAAATTATGTTCTAGTTTTTCTCGTGGTAGCAAATTATATTCATGGGGTATAAAATATGGTGGTTTAGGTTTAGGTGATATGATTGATAGATCATCTCCTTGTCAAATTGGTGTATTAGAAAATTGGAATAATTTTTCTCTGGGCGAATATAATGCGTTTGCCATTAAAATAGATGGTACATTGTGGTCATGGGGATCAACAGGACATTTTTATGAAGATGATGAAAAAAAATCTTCTCCAATACAAATAGGTGCATTAACTGATTGGCAACAAGTATCTGTAGAAAATCATGTAGGTGCAATTAAAATTGATGGAACATTGTGGGTGTGGGGAAATAATAGTGGCGGTAAATGTGGATATCCAGAAACAATATGGGCATCTTCACCGATTCAAGTAGGATCATTAAGTGATTGGAAAGAAGTAACATGCGGTATGAACACAACTTTCGCTATTAAAACTAATGGCACACTGTGGGGTTGGGGATATACTAGTGACGGATTATTGCCAGCACCATCAGGTGGTACTTATTTTTGGGAGGCAATTTCATCTCCTGTGCAGATTGGATCATTAACAAATTGGAAACAAATAAATGCAAGTGAATTTGTTGCTCATGCAATTAAAACTGACAGCACATTATGGTCTTGGGGTGATAATACTAGAGGCGAATTTGGCAATGGAATTAGTGGTGATTTAGTAACAAATATATCTTCTCCTATACAAATAGGATTAATGTCAAATTGGAATAAAGTATCTAAAAAAACATTTTGTAGATATTCTTTAGCTCTTAAAACTGATGGCACAATATGGTCATGGGGAGAAAATTTCCATGGAAGATTAGGAATGGGTGATAATATTGATAGATCTTCACCTGTTCAAATTGGATCAATGACAAATTGGAAAGATATTGCTTGTGGTTATGCTGCCGCAGCAACAAAAACAGATGGAACATTATGGACATGGGGTCAAAATACACAATATCATAATAATTGTGGATTAGGTGATAATATTGATAGATCATCTCCTTGCCAAGTTGGAACATTGAGTAATTGGAATAAAGTAGAATCATCAATGTATGCAACACTTGCATCTCAAGGTGAAGTTTACATAAAACCACCATCACCTTTAAAAGTATGGGGTTGTGGTTATAATGATGGTGGTGAATTAGGACATGGTGATAGAATACAGTATACTAGTCCAATATTAATGTTAGGAGATGATTACAAATATATTGCAACAGGTGAATGGGAGCAATCATTTGCTATTAAAACTGATGGCACATTATGGGGTTGTGGATATAATGATGTAGGTCAATTGGGTTTAGGTTATACTTCTTCAGGTCAATTTATGGGAATTTCTAGTCCAACTCAAGTAGGTGATACAAGCAATTGGAAAACAATTGCAATGAACCGTGATCATGTTATGGCAGTCAAAACTGACGGTACAATGTGGACTTGGGGTAATGATGATTGGGGAATGCTTGGTCATGGAACATTGTATGAAAATCGTTCTAGTCCAACTCAAGTAGGCACTTCAACCAATTGGAAAGATATTGCACCAGGTGATACACACTCATTAGCAATTAAAATTGATAACACATTATGGTCATGGGGAAGTACATCTGATGGCCAATTAGGATTGGGTGATAATTGGGATGATCGTTCTAGTCCTACACAAGTAGGAACAATGAATAATTGGAAAACAGTATCATGTGGTGGAAGATTTAGTATAGCGATTAAAACTGATGGAACATTATGGGGTTGGGGTAGTTATGCAAATGGTGCGTTAGGTCAAGCAGATCAGTTTAGTAGATCCTCTCCCACTCAAATTGGAACTGCCACAAATTGGAATATTATTTCTTGTGGATATTCTCAATCAACAGCAATTAAAACAGATGGCACATTATGGACGTGGGGTATAGGTAATTCTGGTCAGGGTGGTGGTACTGGAACATATGTGGATGTACCAACTCAAATTGGATTGCTAGGCGATTGGAGTAAATTATCAAATAATCATACTGGTGGTTGGGGCAGTGAAAGAACCTTTGCTATTAAAACTAATGGTACATTATGGGCATGGGGTGATATTGCGGGGTGTGATCAATTAATAAATGAAAATAAATCTTCACCTGTTCAACTTGGATCTCTTTCTAATTGGACGCAAGTATCATGTAATTCTTATCATTGGATTGGCATTACTGATGATACATTAACACCAATAACACCAGTAATATCTAGTCCAGTACAAGTAACACCATCAAATGAATTATGGTTCTGTGGATATGATCAAATACCTTTAAGTGACAGTACTGGACCTGCAGGTGTTGGTAATGCAGATGGTTATTTCAAATTTGAACATGTTGGTGATAATTGGAGTTCGATAGCAATATTAAATTCATCTGGTTGGGATAATAGTGTAGTTGCAACTAAAGCTGATGGTACATTATGGGGATGGGGCGGGAACAGAGATTCTATAATTGGATTTGGTGATAATATTGAAAGATCATCTCCATGTCAAATAGGTTTATTAAATAATTGGAAAACAGTATCATCAGCTGCTGAATGGAGTTGGCTAGCAATTAAAACTAATGGAACATTATGGGGATGTGGTTATAATTGGGATGGATTATTGGGAGTTGGTAATACGATTAGATATTCATCACCTATTCAAGTTGGATCATTAAGTGATTGGAGTTCTGTTTCTGGTAAACCATATGGTTGGGTGTGGGCACATTTCGCAATTAAAACAGATGGCACATTATGGGGTTGGGGACAAGATGATTATGGAATACTTACCGGTACTACAATTGGTGCTTATCGTTATAGTTCTCCAATACAAGTTGGTACGTCAAATGATTGGAAACAAGTTGCCGCAAGTGTTGAGAGTGTTAAAGCAATCAAAACAAATGGAACATTATGGACATGGGGGTGGAATATAAATGGACAACTAGGATTGGGTGATTATATTGATCGTTCTAGTCCAACTCAAGTTGGAACATTGAGCAATTGGTCATTTGTTGATTCTCATTATGATTATAATATTGCAATTAAAACTGATGGAACACTGTGGGGATGGGGTAATGATCATAACGGATATTTACCTGATATAACATCACCTGAAACATTAGATACATTTATTCCTCGTCAAATTGGAGCATTAAATAACTGGAAAACAGTATTTGTTTCATGGGATAATGTTATTGCAACTAAAACAGATGGAACCTTGTGGGGATGGGGATTAAATCCCGGATTTGATTTGGGTGACTGGGAAATTGTAAATTATGTATCTTCTCCAGTACAAATTGGTATAGAAAATACATGGGAAAAAGCAATTATTGATGCAGATTATTTTTTCGGATTTAAAACTACTGTAAATGCACCTCCACTTACAAGCAATACATTATGGGCATGGGGTGCAAATACATGGGGTCAAATAGGAACAAATGATGATTTAGATCGTTCTAGTCCAGTTCAAGTTGGACTATTAAATGATTGGAATACTATTGAAGAATATTATCAATCATCATATGGTATCAAAACAAATGGGACATTATGGTCCTGGGGTGCTAATAGTGAAGGTGGTTTAGGTTTAGGAGATGTTTATAATAATCGTTCTTCTCCATGTCAGGTCGGTACTTTAAGTAATTGGAAGCAAATTTCTGCGGGAAGAAGATTTTTTGTTTCCGTTAAAACCGATGGTACATTATGGTCATGTGGATATAATTGGATAGGTACTTTGGGTAACGGTATATCTGGTTATGCTGATAATCGTTCTTCACCAATTCAAATCGGAATATTAGATTATTGGGATAAAGTTTCTTGTGGATATTATCATACAATTGCAAAAAGTATAGGTGGTGGAATATGGGGTTGGGGTGAAAATGAATCTGGAGAGCTTGGATTGGGTGATGATATTAATCGTTCAAGTCCAGTTCAAATTGGTACAGGATTTAATTGGAAACAAATATCAGCTGGAGAATATGCTAGCACAATGGCAGTAAAAACTAATGGTACATTATGGGCATGGGGTTGGAATTCACATGGGCAATTGGGATTAGAAAACATACTCGGGTATTCAGTACCAACACAAGTTGGTACTTTAAGTAACTGGGAACAAGTATCAATTTATTATTCTACTGGAGCTGTTAAAACAGATGGTACATTATGGTCTTGGGGTTGGAATGGTGATGGTGGTTTAGGACTGGGAGATAAGATCCACAGATCATCTCCCACTCAAATTGGCAGTTTGAATAACTGGAGATCGGTTGAAATAGGTGATTCAGCTTTATTTGCCACTAAAACTGATAGAACATTGTGGGCTTGTGGTGAAGGTGTAGTATGGGGCTCATTAGGAGCTTCTAATACACTCGATTATTCATCGCCAATTCAAATTGGCACATTAAGTGATTGGAATGAAATATCATCATATGATAATGTTACATTAGCAACAAGAGAAATATTGCCGGCGCCGGCGCCGGCGCCGGCACCTACTTATATTAAACATTGGGGTGCTGGTTACTTCCCAGCACTCGATAAGGCAGATTATACTAATTATTCATCACCCGTTCAATTAAGTAGTAATTGGACATATATGTGTACTTCTGGTGATGTCCCAGCATCATTTTTTATTGATAAAAATAAAAATTTATGGGGAGTTGGAAACATATATGGAGCATATAATAAGTCTGTTAGTGCACCAGTAATGATAAGCAACACCGGAAATTGGGAAAGTGTTAATTGTCATGGTTCAACAATGATGGGAATTAAATCAGATAATACTTTATGGATGATAGGTTATAATGGTTTTGGAGAAGGTGGTATAGGTGATTATTTCTCACGATCAAGTCCGGTGCAAATTGGAACAAAAACAACTTGGAATAAAGTGGTTTGTGGTTATCATACAATTGCCATTGGAGAAAATAACACATTATGGGGATGGGGAAACAATAATAGAGGACAAACAGGACAAGGGGTAAATGGATATACTAGCATGTCTTCTCCAGTGCAAATTGGTGTAGATACTGATTGGAGGTTTATTGCTATAGGCACTGAATATTCTACAGCAATTAAAACTAACAATACATTATGGGGTTGGGGTGTTAATTTTTATGGAAATCTTTTATTAAATAGTTTTACTACTCAATCAACATCTTCGCCAGTTCAACTGGGGACACTAAGTAATTGGAAAAATGTAACTTGTGATGATTCCACAGTTTATGGGATACAGAATAATAATACCTTATGGGGATGGGGTGGAACTAGTTATTCATTACTCAAGACTGTTTGTGCTGCAGAGCGTACAATTGATCCAAATTTTGAATTATCTTCACCTGTTCAAATTGGAACATTGAGCGATTGGGGTGAAATTGGTGGGGGAGGCGTCCCATGGAGATCATTTATAGCAAGAAAAATTAATGGCACATTATGGGCATGGGGTGAAACTAATTACGCATATACATCGAATGGGGCTATACTTAATCAAATAAATCACTCGTCACCAATTCAAATTGGAACATTGAGTAATTGGAGTAAAGTTTGGGGTGCAGGTTATGCATGGTTAGCGACAACAGATGATACACCACCATCTAATATTGCTGGTTGGGGCAACGGAACAAACTGGTCAGGCGAATTAGGTATCGGTGAAATTAATAATCAATACTCATCACCCGTTCAATTAATTTCTAATGTCGATTGGAAACAATTAGCTGCACCATCTGAAAGATATGCATATAATTCTAACGGTATTAAAACTGATGGGTCGTTATGGGTGTGGGGACAAACACCTTATAATGGATATGTTTATAATGTATCAACTCCTATTAAAGTTGGAACATCAAATGATTGGGCATATGTGCATTGTAGTGCAATGACTACAGTTATGATAAAAACTGATGGCACAGCATGGGGTATGGGTTATAATTATTCTGGTGAATTAGGAATGAATCCAAATATTCCTATAAGTTCACCAGTACAAATTGCTGGTGGGAATACTTGGTCAAAAGCATGGACAGCTGAATCTAATCGAACAATATTATTAAATAATAATGGATCATTATGGGTGATGGGTTGGGATTGGGAAAACACTATGTTGGGATTAGGTGCTATTACTGATCTTGGTGTTTCATCACCTGTTCAAATTGGCACTGATTTAAACTGGAAACAGGCATCTGTTAACGAATATCACACTTTAGCAGTTAAAACTAATGGTACATTATGGTCTTGGGGTAGAGATGTAGATGGTGTTTTAGGACAAAATACTAGTTCTGTAAATTTAGATGTTCCAACTCAAGTTGGTTTATTAAGTAATTGGAAACAAGTACATGCTGACGGTTCTGCTAGTTTTGCTATCAAAACAGATGGTACATTATGGTCTTGGGGATACAATGGTGGAAACATTTTAGGCCATGGAGATAGTATTGATAAATCTTCTCCTACACAAGTTGGATCATTAAGTGATTGGGATAAATTAGCATCATCTGGTCATTATTGCATGATGATGATTAAAACTAATGGTACATTATGGGCATGTGGTTATAATACAGATCAAATGATAACACCAGATGATACTGTATGGGAAATTTCTGCACCGATGCAAGTAGGTACATTGAGTACTTGGAAAGATGTTAGTGGAAGTCATACTTATTGGTTGGGTATCACTGATAGTACACCAATAACACCACCAGACACCCCTATAACTGGTACTGGTAGAGTATTAGTAGGATGTGGATCTAATATGTTCGGTCAGTTAGGTACAGGTGATACCATAGATCATCATGTTATAATACAAATAGGTGATAAAAATGATTGGTCTTCTGTTAGTGATTCATATTCAACATTGGGTATCAGAGCGGATAATTCATTGTGGGCGACAGGTTGGAATGGAAATGGTGAATTAGGAACTGGTGATATAATTCATCGTTCAAGTCCGACTCAAATAATTGGATCATGGAAACAACAGTGCACTAATGCAATCAAAACAGATGGCACATTATGGGGTTGGGGTGAAAACAGCGGTGGTGCTTTGGGTTTAGGAGATGAAATTTTAAGATCAAGTCCTACTCAAGTTGGTTCAATGAGTGATTGGGCGAGTATTTCAGGAACAAATAATAATGTAGCTGCAATCAAAACTAATGGCTCATTATGGGGTTGGGGGTATAATACACCTGGTTGTTTAGGTCTTGGTCATACTAATTCAGTTTCATCGCCTACTCAAATTGGATCTTTAACTACTTGGAGCAAATTAGGTTCTAATTTTAGAGATGATTTGTTAGCAATTAAAACTGATGGCACATTATGGGGTTGTGGTTCTAATTATTATGGAAAATTAGGATTGGGATATGTATCAGATCATATAACTGTGTTTGGTATATCTAGCCCAACACAAATTGGTACATTAACAAATTGGAAACAGATAACATGTGGTTATTTTAATGATTTGACGATGGCAGTAAAAACAGATGGTACATTATGGGGTTGGGGGGATTTACAAACATATGGTAATTATTTAAATAATGATTTTATTAATCATGGAATTGATCATTTTATGATGTCGCCAATTCAAATTGGTACATTAAGTAATTGGTCTAAAGTGTCTGCATTAGCAGGTAATTATTATATGCTTAATGATACAGGAGCATTATGGGGTTGGGGCTATAATGTTAATGGAGAATTAGGTCAAGGAAATACAATAATTTATTCTAGCCCAGTGCAAATCGGCCCTCAATATAAATGGGTTGATATATCAGCACAAAATCCTACATTTAAAGGCATCATTGAATTATCAGATACAGGTGGCGTCGGCGGTACTACCACAACGGTTGAACCATTTACTACAACAATCCCATTAAAGATTACAGTAAGAGATAATTGGGGAGTTTTCAATGGAAAACTTATCGATAAAGTCAAACAACATACAAGGGAATAATTATGCCAGCAATCACAAGAATTGATGTTGATCCAAGTGCGGGACATTGTTTTCCGCCAAGACCATCAGATATGGCAGCACAAAGTTCAGTATACGTCAATGGTATATTAGCAACTGTTATTGGTGCACATTATCCAACTCATTGTTGTGATCTAGAATGTCATGATGGTAATGCCTCAGCTGGATCACCTAATGTATTCATTGAAGGAATACCAGTGCATCGAATAGGTGATGCTATATCATGCGGTGATGTATCTGCATCAGGTAGTCCTGATGTATTTTGTAATAGCGCTTGATCAATTGATATAAATATATCAATCACTTATCAATATCCATAACCCAACCGACATGTAATTATTACATTATTGTCAAATTAAGTCAAATTTATTTTTATGGCCACAACATATACTTACTCCGATCTAAGTCTCACATTTAAAAAACATCCATCAACAGACGATGTTATTCTTAAGTACGATCTTGATTCAGTAAAGCAAGCTCTCATGACTTTATTCTTAACGAATAATTTTGAAAAGAGATTCGATCCGAACTTCGGTATTAGTATTCCGGGTTTGATATTTGAAAACTTGACACCATTGACGAGCATCACTCTATTGAAAAAAATAAGAAATCAATTAGCTTATTATGATCAAAGAGTGTATATAGATAATTTGATTATTCGTGATAATCCAGACTATAATGAAATTGCAATTGACTTTTACTTTCATGTAATAGGTTCAGATGTAACTCAACAATTAACACTTAAATTTGAAAGAGTTAGATGATATTAAATAACAAACTAAGAGTATCAGAATTAGATTTTGCCTCTATTAAAGAAAATTTAAAGAGTTATTTATCTACACAGACTGAATTTGCTGATTATGATTATGAAGCCTCGGGAATGTCTATTCTGATGGATTTATTAGCATATAACACATATTACAATTCTGTAATGGCCAATTATATTGCTAATGAAACTTACATTGACAGTGCTGTTAAACGTGATTCAGTTGTGTCACATGCAAAATCATTAGGTTATATTCCAAAATCAATTAAATCAGCAAAAGCAAAAATAGGAATGGTGTTGCAAAATGCATTAAATAATCCTGCACAATTAACAATGAAAGCAGGCACACCTTTTGAAACTACTATAAACGAAAATACATATCAATTTGTAACTGTTGATGATGTTATTGCACCATTAAGTGGCAGTACTTATGACTTTGGACAGTTTTTCATTTATGAAGGGAAGTTTCAACAGAATAGTTATGTAGCAGAAGGTTTTAAAGTAGAAAAATTTTCATTGCCTAATAGTGAAGTTGATACAACGAGTATTAGAGTGATTGTTCAAGAATCTATTTCATCCCCTAATTATGCTTATTATTCATTAGCAGATTCTATTATTGATGTTAATTCTACTTCTACAGTATTTTTTGTTCAAGAGGGATTAAACAATTTAACAGAAATCTATTTTGGTGATGATATATTGGGTAAGCAATTGTCTGCTGGTAATATAATTCATGTTACCTATGTCACATCGTCTGGTAAAGTTGCTAACGGTGCAAAAGTTTTTAAACTTACCGGAGCTATTGAAGGTAATAGTATTGTTACAATACAAACACAAGAACAAGCAGCAAGTGGTTCAGATGCTGAAAATATAGAATCAATTCGTTTTAATGCAATGACTTATTTTGGTGTTCAAAATCGTGCTGTTACTGCAGATGATTGTAAAGCGTTAATAATGCAGAACTTTAATAACGTTAAAAATCTTGTTGTATGGGGTGGCGAAAAACAAATACCTCCTGAATATGGAAAAGTGATTATATGTATTCAACCACAAAATACTGAATTTTTGACTGATTCAGAAAAAGCAGAAGTGTTAGACATTATTCAAAAACGTGCTGTTGCTAATGTATCACCACGATTTTTAGATCCAGATTATATCGATATTGAAATTGATTCAAAAGTGTATTTTGATAAATTTAAGAATAATAAAACTAATTTAGAACTTCAAAATGTTGTATTGGATAACATTGTAGAATATGCTGATAACTATTTAGGTAAGTTTGATGATATATTCAGATTCTCGCTTTTAAGTAGAATTATTGATGGATCTGATTATTCAATTTTAAACAACTTAACAACATTTAAAATGTTTAAACTATTTTTACCAGTTATAGCACAAAGTAATAGTATGGAATTTAAATTTTATAATGGTATAACGAATGTAGATAGTACAGGTTTTTATATTGATGGTTTAGCAGAAAAAGTATTTTTAAGAAACTTAAATGAAACTATACAGTTATATTATTATAATCAAGATCAAACTATTAAAGTTGTAGAAAATAGTGCTGGATCAGTTGATTTAAACAGTGGCATTATAAGTATTAAACCTCTCATTATAACTAATTTTGATGGTAATGGAATTAAGATTTACGCAACACCTATTATTAGTGATATATTTTCTAAAAACAATACGATTGTAAGAATACAACAAGAAAATATTAAAATAGGAATTTATGACGATAGAACTAGGAATCAATAATGAGTATTAAGCCTAAAGTAAGTCACGTTTTATCAAGTCAGGTACCTGCATTCTTTCAAGGTACTGCAGCTAATTTTGTAAAATTTATAGAATATTATTTTGAATGGTTAGAAAATGATGGTAATCCATTAGATTATATTCGCTATTCTTTAGAGCAGCATGATTACGATACTGCAGATGAAAAGTTTAAAACACTAATTGCTAATGGTGTTCTTAATAATCTTCCATTAGATACAAGTGTCGATAAAAGTTTATTAATAAAAAATAGCAAACAGTTTTTTAGAAGTAAAGGATCTGAAGATAGTTTTAGATTCTTATTTAAAACAATCTATGGTGAAGATGTTGAAATAGATTGGGGTAGAGATTTATATACTAAATCATCTGATTCTGTATATAGAAAAAATATTATTTTAGCGCTTAAAAAACCAAATTTAGAAGCTACAGTTCGTATGATAAAGGGTGCGGTCGATGCTGTAAATATAACAGATTCAGATTATGGCATTTATCTAACACCAGAAGTCTCATTTGTTAGAAACATTAATGATGATTTAACTGATAATTTACCTACTGTATCATTTACAATGAGTGGTGGTGCATTAAATACATTTACTATTATTGATGGTAAATCACATTGGACACTACCACCTACAGTTGAATTTACTGGAACTAATACAACTCCAATTAAAATTCAATTGATATTAGATTCTAATGGTACAGTTATTGATTCACATATTCTTGATCCGGGAAGTGGTTATATTGGAACTCCCACATTAACATGGACAGTTTCTGATACAAGAGATGCAAAAGTAAGAGCATTATTAAATAATAGTAAAGTTTCTAGTATTGAAATATTAGATGGTGGTACTAATTATATTAACACACCGTCTATTTCATTTGATCTTCCAACATATGATTATACATCGTTAAAGGGCAATCGAATTGTTCAAGTAGGTGAATATGCAACTGCTATTGTTGATGATGTAATTTCTACTGTTATTAACGGCACAGAATATTATATACTTTATTTACAGAAAAAGGGATTGTTTGGCAATTTCAATACTGATTCTATTGTTAGAGCTACGATTAATGGTAGTGATATTATAGGTTTAAGCACTCCTATATTTTCAGATATAGAATTAAATTATCGCGGATCGGGTTATAAAAAAGGGCAGGTTATTAATTTTGATGATGATGGAGCGGGAGGTTCATTAAGTATTGATGCAACTTCATTTGGATCAGTTGATACAGCGATTATTGCTAACGGTGGTTCTGGTTATACAGTTGGAGATAAAGTAACATCTGATGATGCATTAGGTAAAGGATTTTCTGGATTTGTATCGTCTATTGATGGTGTAGATTTAAACACAATTACTGTAATGGAATTAGATGAAATCAATTTTCTTAATAAAGGATATGATTTTCAAATAAATGATTTACTTTATATTTACGGCGGTGATTTAAATATTGAAGATGCACCAACTGGTTCTAAATTAGCTGAAATACAGGTTACTGGAATAGTAACATCTAGTGTTTTAAATTCAATAACAATTAATAATGGCGGCAGCAAATATGCATATACTTCTTTTGCTATTTTACCAGATGCTAATTCAAATTCACCGTTGCGCCAAATAAGAACTGATTATACGAGTTATGATAATGGTGTTGTTGAAACAACAAAGGGCGCTATTAAGATTAGTAAAAATCCTATTGGTGCAATAACCAAAGTCGATTGGCAATTAACAGATTCTAATCTTGGTGACAGTACTGTAAGTGTTGTTGTAAATGGAGTTAATGGATTAATATCACCTACTATTGCTACTGGTGCAATAACTGCAGTATCTGTCGATAATGAGGGAATTAATTATGTGGATCCTATTGTTGTTGTTAATACTACTACTGGTACTGGCGCTGAATTTGATGTTGTAATAGATGAATTTGGATCCATAACTGATGTTATAATCATTCGTCAAGGATCTAATTATGGAGTTTCAGATACACTTATTGTAAAAGAAGCAAAAGGATCTGGAGCTGTATTAACTGCTAATTTAAAGAATGGTGGTATTAATACATTTGATATTATTAGCAGAGGTGAGTTTTTTGAAATTAACAAATATGGAGTTAACAAATATACAATTCAGGGCGGCCATGGATCTGGATTAGATTTAGATTTGTATTACAGACCTCTTAGAATTTTTATATCTAATCCTGGTCAAAATTATTTAGATTATACTTCTACTATTTCAGAAGGACATGGTGTTGGGTTTTCAGCTGAACCAAATATTAAAAATGGTGTTATAACTGATATATTGATGACTAATAATGGTTCTGGTTATACATGGGCATTAGTTGAAATTGTAACTTCAGTTGGAGTTAATTTTAGAGGCACAGCAGTTTTATCTGCTGATCAAATAGTATCAATTACGATTAATGATGGTGGTTATGATTATGATGTTATGGACACAATCATTATAAGTGGCGATGGCATTGCCGCAACAGCAGAAATTTCTGAACTTAAAAACGGTACAATAAAATCAATATCAGTTACATCAAGTGGTTACGGTTATCATCATGGGTGTTTAGCACGAGTTAATTCTAAATTAAGAAATCCATTATCTGCTGCTTCGATAACACCTGTTATCGATTATGGTAAAATTACTTCAATTTCTATTACTGACGGTGGTTTGGGATATTTTGATTCTGTTAATATAACAAATATCAATTGGAATCCAAGTACAGCAATCATCACTGTGTCAGTTGATACATCATTATTATTAAATGTTGGTGATGTAATATCAATAGGCGGTGTTAATCCATCATCATATAATGGAAGTTATATCATTAACGAATTCAACATAGCTAAAGATCTTTTCACTGCAACGACACATTCTACTTTGGGTGCTTACGTTTCAGGTGGTTTTGTAGCATCATCAGAATCAGAAATAGAAATATATTATGATGATACAAGCCCTCATTTAGCAACATATGCTATATCGGGATCTACAACTAAATCTATTACAAGTATTTCTGTAGATGCGGGTGGTTCTGGTTATTATTCTAATGCAGAAAGAGAACCATTAATTTTGACTGTTAATGGAAGTGGCATTGGTGCTACAGCAGTAGCTACAGTTAATTTGAATTCTGGTGCTGTTGATAGTATTGATGTAACTGATGGTGGAGAATATTATTCATTTCCACCAGATATAACAATTGTGGGTGACGGTACAAATGCAACAGCAGAAGCAACTATTACTGATTACGTCAAATCAATATTAGTTCAATATGAAGGTGAGGGTTTCGTTAAAAAGCCTAATATTGTGATTACTGCACCAAATAATCCATTAGGTGTTCAAGCAACAGCAACAGCAAATGTTGCATTATTAGTGACTAGTGGCACATTTGTTTCTAGAATTGAAGTACTTCAAGGTGGGTATGGATACACAATAGGAAACACTTCTGTAAGCATAATAAATGGTGGTGGTTCAAATGCAACTGCTGTACCTGTTATCAATGGTGGTATAATTACTGCTATTGATATAGTTGATGGGGGATCTGGTTATACGTCACACCCAACAGTACAAATTACAGGCGATGGTGCTGGTGCTGCAGCTGATGCATGGATTCCTTGCAGAATTACATCTATTAATATAACTGAAGAAGGTTCTGGTTATTCAAAAACAACACCACCGACAGTTACTGCAATTGGTGGTTATGGCAATGGCGCAATATTGACTCCTGTTATTGATTCAAAAGTCGATAAAATTAATGTTCTCACTCCTGGTTCTGGTTATACTACTGCAAGTGTTACTGTAGATGATAGTGCTAAAGGTGGTACTGGAGCTGAATTATTGCCAATCTTAGAAAACGGCTCATTTGTAGATGTTCTTGTTGTTGATGGCGGTCAAAATTATACCGGTGTTACTATCACAATTCAGGGTGGAAAAATCAATGGTACTGAAGCGGTATTAACACCTGTCATTGAAAATGGCATTATTACAAGAGTTGGCATAACAAATCCAGGAACAGGATATTATTATGGCACATATGCCACTGTGATAGGTGATGGAACAGGTGCTGTAGTTGAGTTGACAGTAGATACGGGCATAACACGAATGGAAATAATTAATTCGGGTTCTGGTTACTCAGCACATGATACTGTTTTAGTAGTTGATGATGTTGCACCACCGGGAACACTTCCGGGCGGTGGCGCTTCATTAATTCCTATTATAAAAGATGGAAAGATAATAACGGCATATTATAGTAATCAAGGTCAAGGTTATCATAATCCTACCGTTACAGTACAGGGTTCAGGAACAGGTGCTATTATTGAAGCATATGCTGATCGACCAATTGTCAATGCTACACTTACAACAGCAGGTCAACAATATACCCATGCATCTGTGAAAGTAACTGGTGATGGTAATAATGCTGTATTGAGAGCTAACATTTCAAATAATTCTATTCAGAACTTTAATGTTACTTACAAAGGAAATCGTTATTCACAGATGCCTAATTTAAATATAAGTGACAATAGTGGATATGGTGCTATTTCTAAAATTACTATTCAAGATGGTGGATATGGATACAAAGAATTTCCAGTATTAACAGTAACTTCAAATATTGGAACTGGTGCAGAAATAAGATCATTTAGTAAATCAATAGGACAAATTGAAAGCATAAAATTTACAGATTATGCTATCGGTGTTTCATCAGTGCCTATGATACGATTCCCTGCAACTATAGCAGTTTCAGAAAATGTTAACTTTATAACCAATGAATATGTTTATGTGAAACAAGATCCAGCGCCAATAGATATATTTTCAGTACCCCATGCGAGAGTTGTTGATATAGATAGAATTAGAAACTTGTTGTATGTTGATGATATGAGCGAAACATATGAGTTTATAACAGAAACAGGTTACTTTTTAACTTTAGAAGGAATAAGTCAAGATTATATTCTTCATGAATATTCTGATACAATTGTTGAGGGTTCTACTTTAGTAGGTGAAAAATCTAAATCTGAATGCGTAGCATTAAAATATAACAGAGCACAAGGTACAGGCATTCTTAATGGTGTTGGAATATACGATAACACATTAATCAAATCGCAAAGTTTAACTAGTTCACCTTTGTTAAAAATACATGATAATAAAAAATATCAAGATTATTCTTACATTATTAAGTCTGGTATACCAATCGAAAGTTATTCATCTGAAGTAAATAATATATTACATCCAACGGGTTATTCGATGTATGGTGATATTAAAATAGTTACTCATACAAAAGTAGCTAGAATGATCGCACATTTTACACAAAATGAAGACGCATTGGATTTATCAAGTATAAGAAATTTAGTGTTGCCTACAACCGAACCAACCTTTTATGCAAATTATAATTATGAAAATTGGCGGCAAGAAAATGATCCAATATTTTTATATGATGCAGATACTATTCCTGAATATGAATTTTCTTATTTAGATGGAGTTCCATATAATGTTAATAGTGCATCAGTCACTACAATTATTGAATCTAAAGAAGAAATAGGTACTGGTACATATGCTCTAGCTTCTGATGATATAACAATTAGTTTAACAGCACATGGTTTAGAAGTTGATGATAGATTAATATTATCATTCACAAGTGGCGGATGTATTGCTGGTGAGTATTATGTTAAATCTAAAACAGCAGATTCATTTGTAGTTACTGCAAAAACAAATAGTTATAGTGCTCAATATGTTGGAACTGGATCAACTACTGTTACTTTAAATTCAACATTAAGTGCTGTTAATGCTGGTGATACAATTGATGTTGTTAAACTATTACCAGTAATAAATGGTGTTATTGAAGGCGATATTGTTGATGATGAATATACAGTTGCAACTGCAAATGCTACAACAATAACATTTACTAATCCCGTAAATGTTACTACAACTGGTGATAATAATTATGTGACGTTTGATGTGATTACATGTTCTGGTGATGTTGATATTTTCAAAATTACTGCATGGTCTGAAAGTTCTACATCAGTTATTAAATGGGTGATAGGTGATACGCATTCATTCAATGATATTGTATATTATGTAATCGCAGGAGTTCCAACACTGTATTTCTTTACGTCTACAGAAGCAATAGCAACATCAGATAATGGCCCCGTTGGTGTGAATACATTATGGGAACCACTCTCAAATATAGACAATTACGCCTATACCTTCTAAAAATATAAGATAAATATTCAAACAATAAATGAGGAAAAACCATGGCAGCTATTATTACCAATGATTATAGAGTTTTCAATGTCGATACATTTTTAAAGAGTATGGAGGGATCGACTCCAGATATCTATACATACTTATTTTTAGGTGATTCAATGCGATGGGATTTAACTAATCCTTTAGAATCAACTTCTGATTCAACTCCAGCTACACCTATCGATAACACTAATAGTAAAAACTTCATTTGGGAAAATATGATGTTTCTCAAAAGAATTTTAAGATCAGAGGTATCTCACGGTATTAAGAAAACCGTTTGGACGAGTGGTAATTATTACGATATTTACAGAAGCGATTATGGTAATAATGGTGTTCAGGGTATTTCATTAACTGGTCAAGTTACTTATCCCATTTCATTAGATGTTGCTAATTATTATGTTGTTACATCAAACGGTAATGTTTATATTTGTTTAGGGAATAACAGTGGCTTAACTGCTTCAACATCAAATCCTCAAGATTATGGAGTTGGTGTTGGTTTTGGTTCATTTACAACCGCCGACGGATATATTTGGAAATTTATTTCTTCTATATCATCTGCTGATAGTGTAAGATTTTCAACAATCAATTTTCATCCAGTTAAACAAGTTACAACTCAACCTGTATCTGGAGATCCATATGAATTGCAATATCTTGCTCAAGAAGCTGCTGTTGAACAAGCAGGGGCAATTTATAATGTCATTGTAACAGCACCTGGCACGAATGATGCTGCATATTCTGGCACAATAGGAACACTTGTAGATCAATCATTTTTTAATATTAAGGGTGATGGTTCAGGATTAAAAATATCTGCTACATTCGGAGGCCTAAACAATTTGCTACAGAAGATAACAATATTAGCACCAGGAACGGGTTATTCATATTGTTCCATTACTATTACTGGAGTTACTGGATCTAATTTAACTCCAATTTATACACCATTAACTGGTCTTGGTGCGAATCCGATATATGATTTGGGATCTAATTATCTGTTAGTTGGAACAAAAATTGAAGGAAGTAACAGTGCTGATTACATTGTAAATAATGATTTTAGACAAATAGGGTTGATTACAAATCCATTGACTAGCTCTGGTTCATTAGCTAATGCAGATACGTTAGATGCAAGCTATCGATTGACTGTTACTAATACTGGTCTTTCATTTACAGTTGATACAGAAATTGTTGATAATACAACAGGTTCTAGGGCTCGAGTGATTGATTGGAATGCTGCTACAAAAGTGTTGAAAGTAAATCTTTCACGCCCACTTTCTACATCAAATTGGTCAGCATTTAATGGGTTTAACATTGGTGACACAATTTCAGTAGTGGGAGGAAGTATTTCTAACGAACCTCTTGCAAACGTAGTAGTTCCAGAGATCGCACATAACACTGGAAAAATAATTTACTTTGAAAATAGAATACCTATTATTAGAAATGCATTGCAAATAGAAGATATTCACTTAGTTTTAGAATATTAAAAGGGAACATATATGCCTATCAGTTTAAACGTCGAGCCGTATTATGATGATTTTGATCCTTCAAAAGGTTATCACAAGATTTTATTTGTTCCCGGCCGCCCTATTCAGGCTAGAGAATTAACGCAAATTCAATCTATTCTTCAGCATCAATTAAAACAAAATGCTGATTATATTTTTAAAAATGGTTCAATGGTTGTGCCTGGTGATATTAATTTTATCAACAATGCCAATTATATAAAACTTAAGCTCATTCATAATAATATATCTACTGATACGATAATCGATTCATTATTAACTAAAAGAATAGTGGGTACTGATACTCAAGTAAAAGCTACAGTGATTCATGTTGAACAATCTACTGATAATGATTACCCCACTATTTTTATTATGTATACTGCAGGCGGTATAGATCAAGACGGTAATTTCTTTAAAACATTCAATAAAAATGAAACATTATATCTTGAAGATGATACAGAAGTTCAAGTTAAAATAATCGATGAAAGTACATATAAGGGCTATGGTTCTTTAGCTTCTATTACTGAAGGTGTGTATTATATTAATGGTTTCTTTGTTCAAAATTTATCTCAGACAATTTCACTTGACAAATATAGTAATTATCCATCTTATAGAGTTGGTTTAAATTTTGTCGAAAATATTGTAACATCTGCTATCGATCCATCATTAAAAGATATTGCAATTGATTCATCCAATTATGGTGCAGCTGGCGCTGATAGATATCAAATTCAACTTGAACTTACTAAAAATATTCTTTTAGAAGATCAAATAGACAATACTACATCAGATCAATTTATTGATTTATTACATGTTAAAAACGGCACTCAACAATTTAAAGTCAATTCTACTCGTTTAGGTGATTTAGAAAAAGTTCTCGCAAGAAGAACATACGATGAATCTGGTGATTATGTAGTTGAACCTTTTAAAATTGATTTAATCGATTTTAGAAATAATGATCGCGGTGAATGGGTTACAAATAGAGTTTATTTAGAAGGAGATATTGTTAGTTATAATGATGTATTTTTTACTGCTAAAAACAGTGGAACATCTGGTGCAACAGCACCAACAACAGATGAATTCTTCACACCAAGTAGTGATGGCAATATAACATGGGAAACAACTAGAAAACCTAATTTTAATTTTGGTTATGAAGCTCCAACTGATGAACAGACTATCGAAACACAATTAGATTATGCTGCATTAGCAGTGTATAAGATTAATAGCGGAAAAGCATATATCAAAGGTTATGAAATAGCAGTTAATGGATATAAAATTGCTTTCTTCGATAAGGCAAGAACATATAAAAATATAGAAAATGTCAATATCAATAGTGATATGGGACAATATTTTATAGTAAATGGTGCTCAAAATCTTCCAAATTTCCAGGGTATAACACCAAACTTTTATCCATATCTTGAATTACTTGGCGAAGCTGGTTTAATTGGACAATGTTATGTTAGAAACATTGAATATGAGAGTGGTATTATTGGTTACCATGATTGTAAATATAGATTGTATGTTGTATCAATTATGATGAATGATGGTTATGGCATATCAGATGTTAGATTTTTACAAGAAAATGGTGGAACAGCATTATATTATGTGGTAGGAGATGACGTACTCTTAAGCGGTTCAGTACAATCATACGGTAGTACTACATTAAGTGGTCAAAGTACATTATTCACATCAGAACTAGTTTCTGGTGATTATATCAGTGTTGATAATAGAACATATCGTGTTTCAACTGTACTCAACTCATCAACACTAACAATTGGTGATCTTGGATCCGGATTTATTCCTAATAACGGTGAGTGGTATTCAATATATGTAAAAAGAACAGTGTTACATGGAACAGTTGATTTATTGAAAAAATTAGATCACTCATTTGTAAGATCAGTAAGAGGAGCAGATGATTTATCTATTGATATTAGTTATTATGTGAATCGTATGTTTAGCATTGTAAGTGTTGGTTCTCCTGTAACAATAACATTAAGTCGCCCATTTGAAACATTTGCTGATTTAGTTGTTGGAAATTATCTATTTGTTAATTCATCTGGTTTGAATTATCCGTTAAGTATAAATGATGGTGTTACTTTTTCTAAATCACCAGATTCTACAGAACTTACTCTTACTGGATTAGCTACAGGTTCATATTATCTTAAAGCGATCATAAGAAAAGAAAAACAAGCAGCTAAAGAAAAGCAAAAAATTAGAAGCATAGCACATACTGATTATACGAAACTCAATGATGTAATAGGTTCAAATAATATTCTTGCTACATGGTCGGGTGGTTCTAAATTAATAGGCGTTTATCAATGTACTGATAAATTTGATTTTAATACACCTGATGCTGTGGTTACAGTAACAACACCTTTTAATATTGATGTAACAGATAATTATCGTTGTGTTTCTAATAGCTCAGCTAGCACATTAAGTTATTCGACAATATCACCAGTTCAAGGATTTATTCCAAGTGGCCCAATTAGAATCATTTTTGAAAAATTCGATACTACTGGTGCTGGTGATTATTATAGTATTGATTCATATAATGAATTTACTTATTCAGAACTTCCAGTATATAATAATGCAAGTATTGGTGATTATTTAGATTTTAGACCATATGATCCATATGATTATTCATTGTATCAAACAGAACCATTATCATCAAAATATCCAATCAATTTAAGTTATTCATATTATCTTCCTAGAAGAGACATTATTCAATTGGATACAACAGGTTCATTTAGAGTAGAACAAGGAACTCCAAGTGACACACCAATAGCACCATTACCAAATGATGATAATGTTATATTGGCATATGCAAGTTTAGCACCATATACTGTTAAAGTAAATTCCAACAACATCAATATTGAAGTTGCAGATTTAAAACGTTACACAATGAAAGACATTGGTAAAATAGATAGCAGAGTTAAAAACGCTGAATATTATATTTCTTTAACATCTTTAGAAATTGCTACAAGCAACATGCAAATCAAAGATGAGAATGGATTGAATCGTTATAAAAATGGATTTATTGTTGATCAATTTAAAGATCATGGTGTTGGTGATGTTGCTAATCCAAGCTATAGATGTGCTATTGATGCTGGTAATTTAGAATGTCGTCCTACATTTTATGCTGATAGTGTTAAATTGATTGAAAGCTTAACAAGTTCGAGAGCATCAAAAGGTTATCAAGTAACTGGTGATTTGGTTACATTACCATATACTGAAGTTGTTGCTATTAAACAGAATATAGCTAGTAGTGGTGAAAGTATCACTCCTTATGTTTATATTAGATCAATGCATGGTGATTTAAATATTTTCCCAGTAGGTGATACATGGGTTGACACCACTACTGTTCCGTCAGTTACAACTAAGTCTGAAGGTAATTTTAATTCTGTTCAGACGATAGCACAATCAACTGGTATTTTAGGTACTGTTTGGAATTCTTGGCAGACAACTGCAAGAACAACACTTAATACAAATTTATCTTCTTCAACATCTTCAAATGTGGCAGGAGTTGCTTCATCGACTCAAAACATCGGTGGTGTTGTCAATAGAACTACCACTACTACCACTACTGCTACTACATTGACTACTACACAGACTGGTACAGATCAATTAAATTGGAGCAGAACAGGTGTTTATTCAGAAATGCAAGAACGTTGGGATACAGTAGGTCAAGTAACTAACGTTATTGATGAACTCTGGTCGCCTTGGATGCGTGAAAAGTGTGTGGTATTGTATAGCAAGAAGATGATGCCAAATGTGCGCTTAAGTGTGTTCATCGAAAATACTCCTTTAACTTCTTATGCTAGCGCTGCAACTACATTATATTATACATCTAAGAACGGAACATTTTTAGATTATATTAGTTCAAACATTGATCATCAAGACTTAACCGCCCGTCAATATGGTTCACATTCATATGATATATTAGAAAGAGGAGAAGTCATCAAGGGTACTACTTCTGGAGCTACAGCAATTACAATTTGTGAAGAAAGACAATTTGTAACAGCAACTGAAGATGTTTTGAAAATTATTAACATCAAGGGTACCTTTATTAAAGGTGAAACTATCGTTGGACAAAGTTCTAAAGCTACACTTGTTTTTGATAAAATTGTCACAGAATCAACAATTAAGACAAATAGCGCCGGTAATTTTTATGGTATTGTAACTATACCAAATAACAGTACTGTTAGAGTACCCGCAGGCATTTTAACTATTTCGTTGCGTGATGCCGACACACAAGACGCTATTACTACTAATAGCGAAGCAAAATATGACGGTCATGGTATAATTCAAGTTAAACAAACAACAATTATGACTGTGAGAAATGGTACGATTGTTTCAAGAGATGTTTCAGATACAAAACAAACTACTGAAAATTGGTCGAAGATAGTGGGTGCTGTAACAACAAATTCTCAATCTTCAACATATTCAGATGTTGCTATACCACCTCCACCTCCACCTCCAACACCAGCGCCGACGCCACCTAGAGTTATTACAAAAATTGTATATGTAACTCCTGCTCCGACTCGTGCACCTGCTCCAACAGAAGCGCCAAGAACTAATACAGGTTGTTACGGTTGTGGATTACCAGCACTATTTATTGCTTATCGACCATTCACACCTATAGGTTTAGATCCAATCGCACAATCATTCCAAGTTAGTGATGTTGGTGGTATATTTGTGACAGCTGTTGATGTTTATTTTCATACAGTTGATCTTAATTCTACAGCATCTATATTCTTGCAAATTCGTGAAATGGTTAATGGATATCCAGGTCCAATGATTGTACCGTTTGGTGCATTAACAAAAATGCCAAGAGAACTTAGAGGATCTAGTAGAGCTTTAGCTCCATCTAAATTCACATTCCCATCTCCTGTATATCTTAAAGATGGTGTTGAATATTGTATCGTTATGGGATCAGATCAAAGTGATTCTAAGGTGTGGATTGCTAAAATGGGTGAGGCTGGTTTAGATGGTCAAATTATCACTAAACAACCTGCTGCTGGATCATTCTTTAGATCACAAAATAACAGCACATGGGATACAGATCAATTGACTGACATGTGTTTTACTTTATATAAAGCTAAATTTGATACTGCTAATACAGGTGTGTTTACATTTAAGAATAATAATACTGAAACGTCAATGTTAGGTATCAATCCTTTCAAACTTACTTCTGGTTCAAAAATAGTAAGAGTAACTCATCAAAATCACGGTTTCATAAATGGTGCAAGTGTAACATTTAGCAATGTTATAACTAATTTGACACATCCTTCACAAACAGAACTTAATAGTAAATTTACTGTATCAAATGTTGAGTTGGATACTTATACAATCACATTACCAGTAGCAGCAGTAACATCTGGTCATTATGGAAACAAAGAATGCATTGCAACTTCAGATAGACGCATGGATACAATGTATTTTAATGGTGCAGATTTTGTATTGCCAGGAACACATATTCAATACACCTTCAATAGCAGTGCATTAGTAAATAACTCAATTGAAGTTCAACCAGATGAAATACCAATTCAAATAAATCAAAATGTGACATTTGAAAATCCACAATTTATTTTATCTAAAGAAAATGAAGACATCTTTACAAAAGAAAGTTCATTTAAACTTAAAGCATACATTTTAAGTAAAAATGAAAATCTTTCTCCAGTTATAGATCTTCCTTCATATGCTGTTTATACAATAGGAAATAAGATTAATAATCCTTCACCAACTATTAATTTAGACGTAGATAAAAGATATATCATTAATTTGACTACTTCTGGTTATTATGGAAGTACAATAACATTATTAGATGATACAATCACTATTACAGGTGGTATTGTTGGTGATTTAGCTGATAATTTCAATACATTGAAGGTGGGTAGATATTTACTTTTAAATAATACTACCGTTGGATCAATAAGTCCAATGATGATTACTAAAGTTTATACAGATGGAACGACAACATTAACTATTACAGTTGATGGTATTTTACCAACAGCATCAGTGCCTACTCCATTAGGATCAGTTCCTGTATCAATTCAGGTGTATGATCATTATGTAGATTTTATTGCTTCAGATGGTTCAAGTAATTTATCAAATTATGTAACAAGTATAGTTGAATTAGCTCAACCATCAACAGGATTTAGATTGTTTTTTGATTACAATAAACCTAAAGATGCATTCATTGATGTTTATTATAAAATTGCTATAAAGTCTGATTATACAAACATTGAGAAATTACCATGGATCAAATTAGAAGATGATGTATATCAAGATGTAGAAAAATATGATACATTTATAGAACATGAATATGATATGAATAATATTGTCAATAAATATAATACAGAAGTACAATATGATCAAATTACTGTTAAAGTTGTGTTTAGATCTAATAACACATCCAAAGTGCCTAGGATCAAAAACTTTAGATTAATTGCTCTTGCTTAAGGTTTTTAATGACTAAAATTTATTCAGAAGCTCCATATTATGATGATTATGATGTATCTAAAAATTATCATAAAATAATATTCAATCCAAGTACTGCACTCCAGTCTCGAGAACTTACTCAGTTGCAATCGGGTATTCAAGAGCAATTAAAAAGAGTTGCTGATTTTACTTTTAGTAATGGAGCAATGGTATTTCCTGGAAACGTATCATATGAACCCAATACATTCGGTATAAAATTGAATGAATTTTATAATGGGTTAGCAGTATCTAATTACATAGAAGAATTTATTGGTAAAAATATAATAAGTTCAATAACTGGAATAAATGCATATGTTGTGCATGCTGATAAAGCTACTGATACTGATCCACCTATGTTATATGTGTTTTATCGGTCAGGTGGTACCACTCCAGAAGGAGAATTAGTAAGAACATATGGAACAGAAGAATTATTATATATTGAAGATAAAAGTAGATATGTTTCAATTAAAAATGTAGATGATTTTGAATCAAATAGTTCTTTAGCAACAGTTATAAGTGGTGTTTATTATATAAACGGATACTTTGTTCAAAATAGAAAACAAACTATATCGCTCAATAAATTTGATAAAAGACCTTCTTATGTTGTAGGATTTGATGTAGTTACATCAATAGTTACAGTATCAGATGATTCTTCTTTATATGATAATTCAGCAGGATTTAACAATCCAGTTGCGGTCGGTGCTGATAGAATGCATATAGATTTAGTATTGACTAAATATGATTATTTTTCAGATTTAACTAATACAAATTTTATTCCACTATTAAGTGTTAAAGATGGTGAAGTTCAAACTATAGTAGATAAAACTGAACTTGGCCAATTAGGTACTATTTTATCTAGACGCACATATGACGAATCTGGTGATTATATTTTAAAACCTATAAAATATGAGTTCATTGAATATAGAAATAACAATAGAGGAGATTGGTTAGCAGCAACTCCATATTTAATGGATGATGTTATTACTATCACCCAAAATGATATAACGTATAATTTAGTAGCACTCAATGATGGTGTTTCTGGATCTACAATTCCAGTCATAAAAGTAAATGAAATTTTAGATGGATCAATTAATTGGGTTTGTGTTTCTAATCCAAAATACAATAATGGATATTATCCTCATACAGATAATTTAACATTAGAAGATGAATTATATAGATCAAAGGTCGCTTTAGTTAAAGTTTCTGGCGGCAAAATGTATATCAAGGGTAAAGAAGTTGATGTAACCAATGGCTTTAAATTAGCACCAATAGATAAAACTAGAGATTTCAAACAATCTAATAATTACTTTTTAACAAGCCCAGTTGGTCAATATTTGATCGTTACTGGGGTTAGAGGGTTGCCAGTTTTAACAAATATAGATGAAAATAATAGAGCACTAATTAATCATGTCATATATAGTTATAATGATTTACCGATAGGTGTTTGTAAAATTAGAAATTTTGAATATAATACCGAAACGTTTGGAGAAATTGACCCAACAACATTATATGTCTCATCTTCAGTTGCAACATATAAAGCATATATCTTTGATTTAAAGATTGATCAAAATTATAATTTGAACAAAGATGCTAGATCAATTAGAGCACCAGATGGTACATTTTACGCAGAAATTTTAGGAAATGTTACTCAATTGCCAGGTGGATTATGGCAATATAATTTTGGTTCTGGTCCTACCTCGTATACTGCTGCATTTACAGGTGAAGGAAACGATTTAAATGCTGAATTAAGCCCAGGCGATCCATTCGTTGTATATACAGATTTAATATAGGTTAAAAACCATGGCAAAAAAAGTTGATTATTATAAAGTAAAAAAGTTTGGTATTGATTCTTATGGAAATGCTATTATTCCAACTACCAAAATAAATGATACTAATACTGCAAACTCAGTTTTACCTAATGTTCCATATTTTTGGAAAAAGGATGTAAAGTTACAAGGTGATTCTAATTTTTTACGAGATTTACAACATCCATATGTTAAAACTCTAAAGGACGATAATGATCAAACACAAATTTCTTATTGTGTCAATCGTTCATATCAACTTAAAAGTTCCGCAACTGGTGAATTATCTATTGTTTTACATAATATAGACGAGAATTTTCCTTCATCAAATCCTAATTTATATTTAGTAGGAAAAGTTGATAATAAAGATGGAAAAAGTTATCAACCAGTTTCAGGTGCACCTGGGTTATTTACATGTGGATATAATCAATATTATGGATCATTAGGTCTTGGTGATCTTAATGATAGATCTGCCCCAGTGATGATTATGTTTGGTCAAGATAAATGGACAAGTGTTTCTTGCGGATATGTAAATTCAATAATTAAATCCGACGGTACGATGTGGAATTGTGGTTATAATTTTAAAGGGCATTTGGGTTTGGGTGATGCTGGCGATACTGATAGATCATCACCTACACAAGTGGGAACATTAAGTGATTGGACGTATGTTACAACTAGCTGGCATGGATTTTTTGCTATTAGAACTGATGGCACTTTATGGACTTCTGGTGATGATAACAATGGCTGTCTTGGTCTCGGTACTTTAGATGTTGATCATTCATCACCAACACAAGTTGGTATATTAAATAATTGGTCTGGCGCAAAAATAAGTTGTTGGTGGGATACAGTTAGTGCGATTAAATCTAATGGTACTTTATGGATGTGGGGTAATGGATGGAACGGTCAACTTGGGTTAAGTTCAGCTTTTAGTGTATCTGTTCCCACACAAGTAGGAACATTAAGTAATTGGCGTCAAATAGCAACTCATGATTTTTCTGTAGCAGTTAAAACCAATAATACGTTATGGACTTGGGGCTATAATTTATATGGTCAGTTAGGACTAAAAGATATTATAGAACGCTCAAGCCCTACACAAGTAGGAACATTAAGTAATTGGAATAAAGTTGCTTGTGGTTATGGTCAGACGATAGTAACAAAAACTGATGGAACTGCATGGGCGTGGGGAAGAAATGATTATGGTCAGTTAGGAATAGATGATATTGTTCATCGTTCAGCGCCAACCCAAGTAGGATTTTTAAGTGATTGGGCGTCTGCAGACGCTAGCACATATTCATCAATGCTTATTAAAAATGATAATACAGTTTGGACTTGTGGTTATAATGATACTGGGCAATTGGGTTTAGGTGATATTGTTGATCGTTCAAGTCCTGCTCAAATTACATCATTGATTGATATTCAAAATGCATTCATGGATGGATATGCATTATATTTACAAGGTACTGATTTACCACATATTGCATTGATTGATAACTCACTTACTGCTAATCCAGTTCCTTCAAGTGATAATATGATTCTTAGTTCAGATTTTAAACAAGTTACATTTAAAAATCTGAACCCAGATACAATGTATAGAGCAATTGTACCAGTCAAAAAGAGCAAACAATCAGTAAAAGAAAAAACAAAAACTAAAAAAATAAAAACAGTTTATTTTAATACATTAAACAGTGTGCATAAATCAGAAATTGATTTGGGTACACCTGATGTGATTTCGATTCTTTCTATAAGAGAATCAGGTGGTGCAAAATTTAATTTAAATTTTAGAAATACTTTTGTTGAATATTCAGCGCTTAATGAATTAGATATTACAGACAAATACCGTCTGTCACCGAATATAAATGATTTCTATTATGACAACAGTATTATAACAAGTATTAACAGTTTTGAACCAGCTGCACCTATTCAAATAACTTTCAATTATTATGAACATTCAGATGGTGATTATATGTCAGTTGATTCATATAATCTTCCATTAGAAAAAATGCCTGTGTATAAAGGCAAATTGATTAGTGATTATTTAGATTTTAGACCAGTTGCTGCTAGTTTAGCATTAGAAATTAGTGCAGATGGTGTTACACCGCCAGAAGATATTGCTAATGATTCATCAAGTTCAACAAATTATATTAGAAAAGCAACAACATCACCTTTACATGCTTGGGGTTATAATATACATGGCCAACTTGGTGATAATTCAATAAGTTTCAAATCATCACCTGTACAGATAGGATCATTAGCAGATTGGTCACAAATTGTTGCGGGCGGTGCTGCATCATATGCAATTAAAAAAGATGGGTCATTATGGTCATGGGGTTATGATTCACATGGAAAGTTAGGACACGGAACAACTGATTATAATTTATCTTCTCCCACAATGCTCGGCACAGCAGTAAATTTAACATGCGATATGGCAAGTTTAGATTCTGATCCAAACGAAAATTTAAGAAATTGGGAGAAAGTTACGGCCGGTTATCTGTTTGCATTAGCAAAAAGAACTAACGGAACATTGTGGACTTGGGGATATGATGGATATGGATCATTAGGTCAAGGATCAAATATAGATCTTTCATCACCAACACAAGTAGGTACAATGAGTGATTGGAATAAAATTACTTGTAGTTATGCATCATGGGCATCAATTAAAGATGATAACACTTTATGGATTTGTGGATATAATGTGTACGGTGATTTGGGATTAGGAGATACTAATAATCGTTCATCACCAACACAAGTAGGTACAATGAGTGATTGGGGAACATTAAGTGAAAATGCATATGCATCTTCATTTTTTGCTATTAAAACAAATGGTACTTTATGGGGTTGGGGTTTTGATAATGATGGGAAATTTAGTACAGAATTTCCAACAAGCAAATCTGTTCCTGTACAGATTGGAAGTTTATGTGATTGGAAATCAGTTACACAAGATTGGAATTCAGTATTTGCAATCAAAAATGATAATACATTATGGGCGTGGGGTAGAAATGAATATGGTCAATTAGGTCGCAACAACCTTATTACACAATCTTCTCCATGTCAAGTTGGTTCATTAAATGATTGGAATAAAATTGGTACTAATTGGGGTTCTGTATATGCAATCAAAAATAATGGTACAATGTGGGTATGGGGAAGTAACTGGGCGGGTCAATTAGGTATTAATTCAACAATAAGTAGATCTAGCCCAATTCAATTAGATACATTGAGCGTTTGGAGTGATATATCAGGATATGATAATCATGTATTAGCATTACAAATTAAAAGTTCTGATGTGGGCATTGATGGAAATGGAAATTATGTTCTCAATAAGAACACATCATTTAGTTCTACAAAATCAACAGTTGTTACTGATGGTACACTTAATAATGCTTCTGTAACAGAACCGCTATCATCAAATTTTGATATTGAAGTAGCATATCAATATTATCTACCAAGATATGATATTCTTCAAGTGGGAGACATTGGATCATTACGAGTTACTAACGGTAATGCGAGTGACATGCCTATAGTTCCAACAGCACTGCCCACTTATACATCGATAGCTAAAATATCATTAGATCCATATATCATCGACGTTACGAAAAATATAAAATTAGATGAAATAAGAATGAATGGTTATACCATGCGGGCTATTGGTTCTATTGATAAGCGGTTAAACAATGCTGTTTTGAGTTTATCAATGTCTGCCGCAAATTCAGTTGAGTCATCTACTGTTTATGATGAAAATGGTTTATCTAGATTTAAATCTGGATTCTTTATTGATACATTTGTTGATCATTCAAGAGCAAACGTGACTGATCCAGGTTTTAAAGCTGCAATCGATTACGACACACAAGAATGCCGACCAACATATTCTGTTGCTAATATAAACTTAATAGAAGATTCACCAGAATTGAGAAAAGCAAGACATTATCAAGTAACAGGTGATCTAGTAACATTACCATTTATTGATGCTGTGGTATCATCAAACAAAATTGCAACAACACCTAACAGTGTCACTCCATTTTCAACTCTTAAGAAACGTACTGGATCATTAAATATATTTCCTTCTTATGATACATGGATTGATAGTGAATCATTACCAGATGTTAATCAATTGAATGATGGTAATTATAATTCGTTACAACAAGCAGCACAAAGATTAGGAATTCTCAAAACTGTTTGGGGTGCTTGGAAAGATACTGCTAGAGTAATAGCATCATCAAAGACAAGTATAGATTCAAGTTCAACAAATAGTGTATCTTCATCAACAACAATTGCAGGTACCACAACAACAACCACTCGTACTACAACTACAGTAACTACAATTGATGGAATTAATAATGTATCACAGTTGAAACTTGGTACAGAAACAGTTGCTCAAGAAAGACAAGATGAATTAGGTAGAATTACTGGAATTCAAAACACCGTTTGGGATGTTTATGCAAGACAAAAAGTAATCGTGTTTTATGGTCAAAACTTTTTACCCAATTATCAACTATATGCATATATTGATAATATTGAAGTTACTGATTATGTTGATACTGCTTATTCATTAGCATATACTGGTAAGGTAGGCGAATTTTTAAATTATTTGAATTCACCTATTTCTCAAACTAATCTAGAATATCGTCAATATGGTCCAAATAGTTATGATATTCTAGATAGAGGTGAGATTGTTGTTGGATCTACATCTAAAGCAACTGCTATTCTATTGACAGATGAATATGACAATCTTAAAGTGACAAATATACAAGGAACATTTTTAGAAGGTGAAACTGTTACTGGTCTTACGTCTAAAGCATATGTCACAATTTCAAGTATTACTAAAGACGCATTTGTATCAAGTCCTTCTGGATCAGTATACGGTGTATTGGTTTTTCCAAATAACGACAATATAAAATTTTTAGCACAAATAGTTAATATTCAGATTCGTGATAACAAGAATATAGTCAATTCAGTTACAAGTGCTGTTGCTACTTACGATCCTCATGGATTATCATTTACTACACAGACAGACATATTATCAGTTAAAAATGCAAATATAGTTGATGTTGAACTTCAACAGTCTCAAGTTGTACAAGAAAATTGGACAACATCGTCTACTAATGTTTCAAGTATCACAACTTCTGCTTTTACTCCTGCACCAACACCAGCACCTACTGTTGCACCGTCTATATTTGGATCACCACCTCCAACAACTGCTACAGCTCGCAGTAGTATTTCAACTATATTAGCTGATTTTATTGATGGCGGTGGTGGCGGTGGTGACGGTGGTGGCGGTGGTGATCCATTAGCACAATCATTTGTGGTTGATTCGTTTGGAGCTGGTATTTTTGTCACAAAAGTAGATTTATATTTTTACAATGTGAAACAGAATGCTTATCCAGTGTTTGTTGAACTACGTGAAATGGTCAATGGTTATCCAGCTATTCAAGCAATTCCAATGAGCACGGTTGTTAAAAATGCAGATGAATTAAATTATTCTTCCACTAAATTAGTATCAACTACATTCACATTCAATGCACCTGTATTTTTGAAAAATGAAACAGAATATTGTATAGTGATAGGTTCTAATTATGTGATGGATAATGGAGTTACTGTATGGACTTCAGAATTAGGAGAATTAGATATATACGGAAACATGTGTGTTAAACAGCCCACTTTAGGTACTATGTTGCAATCACAGAATGGATCATCATGGACTGCATATCAAATGCAAGATTTATGCTTTACTCTGTATAAAGCTCAATTTGATATAAGCGGTGCAGGAACAGTATATCTAAACAATAACTATTTTAATGCTGATAAAATGATTATTGATCCTATAAAAACATCTGTCGGTCTCACACAAGCAAGAGTATTACATGAAAGTCACGGTTTGATTAACGGTGATTATGTTAAATTTAATGCTAATGAAAATACATCTCTACAAGCTGTTTCGTCTAGTTTTGCCAATCCAGACAATATGCTGTTTGCAGTAAATGACGCAACTACAGATTCATTCATTATTAATATTGCAGCTGCAACTGCTTCAACTTGGAGTGGTGATGACTCATTGTATATGATGGGTAATAAGAAATATGATGTATTATATTTAGATGGCAATGATTTTGTATTACTTGGAACTTACATTGATTATTCGTTTGCAAAAACAAATGATTCTAGAGTTAAAGAAAATACATATCAAAAAATTGAACTTGAAAGAAGTGCTTATTTAACAGAACCTGGTTGGGTGTTATCAAAAGAAAATGAAGATAGATTATTGACTGGTAAAAAATCATTTACATTAAATGCCTTGTTATATTCTAAGAACCCAGATTTATCACCTATTATAGATCTTTCTACTTTCTCAGTAAATGCGATTTCAAATAAGATAGATAATTATGATTTTGATACTAACAAACCTATTGATAAAAATATTTTATATTCTGGCTCGGTATCATTACTATTTAATTCTACAGCAAGCGCTATTGTTTGTACTTCAGCAGCTGAAATTTATCATAAAGCAAAAGTTGGACAAACATTAGAATTTGAAAATACTGTTTCTAATGATGGTATTCAGATGTTAATAATAAATAAGGTAAATACTGGTACTGATTTAATATTATATGTGAGAAATGATAGTGACATGATTTATGAATCAATTACGGCCGATATTGTAGCTTACAGTTATGATTTTTATACTGATTCAGCTTCAATAAATTATAATACTAATTCAGCAAGTTATTGTTCGCAAGTTATATCTTTGCAAACTCCCGTTGATGGCTTCATATTGTTTTATGATTATAACTTACCATATGGATCTGAGATAAGAATCTATTATAAAAAATGTCGTGGTGATTATGAATTTAATAATGCAGTTTGGACACTTGGTAATACAATTTATAATGATTCACGAGGTATTAACGTTAAAGTGACAAACAACAGCAATGAATTCATTGAAAAGAGATTTGACTTTAATTTTAGCAATTCTATCGACATATATGATAAATTAGAAATTAAAGTAGATCTAAGATCTACTAATACATCTGCGGTTCCGCGAATTAAAAATCTTAGAGTGATAATGGTGTTATAATGAACAATCTAGTAAAAACTAAAACTGCAGTTATAAATTCTGATAAACAAGAATATGAAAACTATATTAAAGAACGCAATCGTTTGAATGCTGGAAAAATAGAACAAGAATCTATGAAAGAGAAAATTAGAAAATTAGAAGATGAAGTGCGTGTTATTAAATTAACACTTAAAGATGTTCTCGAAAAAATATCTTCATTATAAATATTAAAAAACATTAGAGGCAAATTATGTCAAAACCAACAGTATCAAGATTTAACACAATCGAACAGTGGAGAAATATCACCAATGAAATTTCTAATAGCATTGGTGATTTGGGTTCTGTTTATATAACAGACGCTCCTAATAATACTGGTGTAGAATATCCAAACTCAAGTGATAACTATTCTTTACCTCTTGCAGATATTATTACTGGAACATTAAATGATCTCAATAGTAGAAAAGTTAAAAGATCAGGTGATACTATTACTGGGCATCTTAATATTAAACAGAATTTTAATGTTGAGGGAATTACTAAATTAGAAGGACCAGTTTCATTAACACCGATTGCTGGTGCTGTTGTTATTACATCACAAACTGCTGGTTCAATGAATAATGTAGTTATTGGTGCCACTACAGCTGCAGCAGGTACATTTACATCAATTACTGCTTCTTCATTTAATGGTCCAATTGGTGGCGGTGCACCTAGTGGCGGCACGTTTACTTCTTTATTCGCCAATTCATTAGCATCTACAACAACTGACACTAATTTAACATTGTCAGCAAACGGTACTGGTATTGTCAATGTAGCAGATGATTTAACTGTCAACGGTCTTTTAACAGTCAACACTGGTGATATTGTTTTAAGTTCTGTTGGCGATACAGTACAATCAATTACTTCTGGATCAGCAAACTCTACCGCAAATTTATTTACAAGCGCTGATACTACAACAGTTAATATTGGATCAAATGCTGATATTTACATGGGTAAGGTTGGACTTAACACAACGATTACTGGTGGTGTTAAATTACCAAACATTGGCACAAGTGGAGTTGCAACATTTGGTGTGAATGGTGCCGTATCAGCAACAGCACCAAATGCTTTATCTTTTACAACGGGCACTTTATCATTAGCAGGTAATTTTGTTGTTTCAACAAATGGTGGAACATTGGCATTCAGCGTAACAAGCAAAACATTAACCGTTGCTCAAACTTTAACACTTAACGGTATTTCAGGTTCAACTTTATTCATTGGAACAGGTTCTGCAAAATCACTTACATTTGACGGATATTCAGGTTCAACATTGATCGTCGGTGTTGGTGGTGTTAAATCTCTTACAATTGATGGATATACAGGTTCAAGATTAAATGTGGGAACAGTATCAGCAAAAACATTAACTTTTGATGGTTATACAGGTTCAACATTGATAGTTGGTACAACATCAGCCAAATCACTTACATTTGATGGATTTACTGGTTCTAAAATAACTGTCGGTACAGGTTCTGCTAAATTATTAACTTTTGATGGTTATACAGGATCAACACTAATTGTCGGTGCAGGTTCTGCTAAATCATTGACCATTGATGGAACAACTGGCAAATCGTTAACTTTAACTACATCATTGACTACTAACACTAATGATGCTACATTATCATTTGGTTCTGCTACTACTTATACATTCCCTGCTACAGCTGCAGGTACTGTTATTACACATAATGCATCAACTGCATTTACAGTTAAACAAACATTTGCTACACCATCTGGTGCTGTAGCATCAATAAACTTACCAAGCGGTACAAGCACAACAACTACAAACGGAGATTTATGGAATGTTTCAGGTGCATTAACATTTTATAATGGTGCAGCAAAAACAATCGCATTCTTAGATAGTAACATTACTGGCACTGCTGCTGGTATTACCGATGCAGCATCACTCAGTATTGGTGCAAACACAAACACAACCCTTAATCTTGGTTATACAACTGCTGGCACAACAAGCAGAACACTTAACTTATTGACTGCAGCTGATACTGGTGGCACAAAGACAATCAATATAGGTACTGCAGGATCTGCAGGTAGTACAACTAATATTAATTTGGGTAGTACTGTATCAACTACAACAACAATCATAGGTGCATTAAAACGAAATGCTCCTGTTACCAAAACTGGTGATTTTACTGTAGCGATAACAGAAGATAGAATTGTTTGTAATGGTACAGCAACAATTAATATAACAATGCCAGCAGCTGCAACATTTACAGGCAGAGAAATTATAATTAAAACTATTGCTGCATTCACAGTAGTTTCTGTTGCATCTAACATTGTGCCAATTAATAACACAACTGCTGGCACAGATATTTTACCAGCAACTGCAGGCAAATGGGTTACGTTAGTATCAGATGGTACAAATTGGGTGATTATGGCTGCTGGATAATTCGGTATAAATAACATGTGAATTGAAATTTTTACTTTGGAGATATTATGAAAAAAATACATTTTATATCAGGATTACCTCGTTCTGGAACAACACTTTTATCGTCTATTTTAGGACAAAATCCTAAGTTTTCTTCGTCCATTTCAGGACCAGTGGCACGATTCACTCGTGCCATTATTGAAGAATCACAATCACAAGGTGGTTATCGTTTTCAATGTCCAGCTGAAAAACGAAAAGAATTAATTCATAATGTAATTAGCACCTATTACAACACTTCAAATGAAGTTGCTTTTGATACCAACAGAGGTTGGACTTATCTTTTACCTTTATTGTCAGATTTATATCCACAAGCAAAAGTAATTTGTTGCATTAGATCTATTCCATGGGTATTAGATTCTTTCGAACAACTATTTGCAAAAAATCCATATGATGTGCCATTAATGTTTCCGCCTGGACATGGTGTATCTGTATATTCAAGAACATCATATCTTTTACAACCAGATGCTTTTATCGGGTTTGCATATAACGGTGTAAAACAAGCAATTTTTGGTGCCGCTAATAAAAATCTCCACATTATTCAATATGATCAATTGGCAAAAAATCCAAAAGTGATTATGAGAAAACTTTACGATTTTATTGGTGAAGATTGGTATGAGCACGATTTTAATAACGTAGATACTAAATACGATGAATTTGACACAGACATGAATATTAAAGGACTACATCATGTTCGTAAAACAGTAGAATTTAAAGAACGTCCAACTATTCTTCCCCCTGATGTATTCAATGAGTACGAAAAACTTGATTTTTGGAAACATATGAGATGATTAGTTTGGTTGTAAATGCAATTGTTATAAAAAATTTCGAGTATGCAAATAATGTTTTATCAATATTAAAATTCCCTATTGAAGAAGAATTGAATGAAGAACAATGGGGAATTTTAATTAATTACATACTTGAACTTAATGATATGTCACTATTACAAAAAGTTTTACCATATTCTAAATTATCTAAAAGTGATTATTTGAGTGCATTATATTTTTTAAATCATTCTATGGGAAACCATTTAGAGGCATTCAAAAATTATTCTGATATAAGTCATTTACATGCTCAATTATATAATGATCACAAATATGGTGTAGCGAGAACTCATACAAGTAAGAATTTAGAAAATGAAGCAAATTTATTCAAATACAAAACTTATGGATATGATGAAGAAAAATATTGGAATGGTCAAAATATATCGGGTAAAACGTTATTAGTTCTTACTGAAGCAGGGTATGGTGATGAAATCATATATTTGAATTTTATTCGCCCTTTATTATCAATATGTAATGTTGTTGTGGCATGTTCAGAATCAATTAAAGATATAGTTAAAAGATGTTTTAATGTGTCAATATCTTCATATACAACGCCAGTTGAACATGATTATTGGATTGATATATTTTCATTGCCTATTAGATTAAATATAAACAAACCCGATACCTCTCCATATTTAATATCAGATAAAAACATAACATATCAGCTACCTAATGACAAACCTTTAATTGGAATGAGATGGCATGGTGACACTCCTCGATCAATTATATCTCCGTTAAGTTATTTGGAATCTAGTTTTGTATCGTTTGGTAATTTGGTATCACTACATAAAGAAGTTATTTCAGATTTTCCAGTTGAAACTCCTAAAAAAATGTTAGAGTTTGAATATAAAAATTGGGATGACACTTTAGCAATGCTTGATAGATGTGATTTTGTGATTACAAATGAAACTTCAGTTTCTGTTATGTCAGCAGCGCTTGGAAAACATACTATTGTTATTGCACCAAAACGCCCTTATATGTGTTGGTCAAATAAACCGTGGTTTAAAAATGTGCATGTTTTCCCCCAACATAAAATTGGTGATTGGATTGGGTGCATTGACGATGCATCAAATTATGTGAGGTACTGTATTGAAAGAAAAATATGAAGAAATTTTGCCGGGTTGGTTATATCAAACAAATAAAACCGGTGATATAAAATATGATTATAATTATGTGCATGATGTGTATGATCGTTATGCAATGGTTGATGACATGTCTAAGCTTCGATATGAATTTATCAAAAAAAATATCAAATTTAAATCTATTTTAGATGTTGGATATGGCAACGGATCTTTTTTGAAATATTGTTTAAAACATGATAAAATATGTTTTGGATATGATATTTCTGGATATGAGTTACCCAAAGAGATAACGATCACTCAAAACATAAATGAGGCGGTGGATATTGTATCGTTTTTTGATTCTTTGGAGCATTTTCCGCAGGTAGATTTAAACAACATTTTGAATCAACTAAAATGTAGATATATATCTATATCGGTGCCATGGAATCATTATGAGGGCAAAGAATTTGAGACATGGAAACATCGTAAACCAAATGAACATAGACATCATTTTAGTGCAGTTGGTTTAGCTAATTTGTTTTATAAGAGTAATTTTAAATTGATAGAAATGTCTTCATATGAAGATAAAATTAGGGGAACGCTGCATGGTTTACCTAATATATTGAGTGCTATTTTTAAGAAAATGGAGTAATAACATTATGAAACTTGATGTAATACTTAGAACATGTGATCGATCAGGAGCATTACAAAACGGTCAAACACGTTTAGTATCAGATGATCGCAAAGACATGATTTTAAAATGTGCAGATTCAGTGTTTAAAGCATGTAATAATTCATATCACAATATTAAAATAAAGGTTTTAGACGATCACTCATCAGAAGAATTTCTTGTTGAATTGAAAGAAAGAGCAGAAAAACTTTTTCATCCATATGAAATAATTAATCTTGAAGAAACGGGATTTAATCATTCTGCGTATATGCAATTCAAACATGGATTAGAAGCAGAAGAATTTATATATTTTATTGAGGATGATTATTTTCATACTGCTGATTCTATTTCAACAATGACTAGTTTTTTTCAATCGGCACCAGCAATTCAATATCACAAATTTAACCCAATGGTTATAACTCCATTTGATAGTCCGCACAGATATTGGCCGGGTTTGATTGAACCTACTATGCTATTTTATTTTGAAAAGCGTTATTGGAAAACTACTCATTATACTGCTAATACAATGATGATTCACAAAAACACATTACAGACGTTTTGGCCAATATTTGAGAATTTAGCATTAAATTATCCAAAAGTTAAAGAGCATGATACTATAAATCAACTTTACACAAATTTGGTCAGACATGGTGGGCCGATAGCTTGTTTTTCGCCAATACCCTCTGTAGCATATCATATGTCTTATCAAAATGAATCACCGAATGACTTAACAACAAATTTTACTAATTGGAAGAAGGAGTGGCATGATTATGAGTGGAATTAAACTACATCTTGGAGCAGGTTACAAACATTTTGATGGATATTTAAATGTTGATTTTGATAAGGAGTGTGATCCAGATTTTGTTGTTGATTTAAGTAAACCAGATTGGCCTTGGGAAGATAATTCTGTTGATGCTGTCATTTCTCATCATTTGTTCGAGCATTTGGGTGATCCCGATTTCTTTATCTTTCTTAAAGAACTATATCGTGTTTGTAAACCCAATGCAGTAATTGAAGTAGTTGTGCCACATCATCGACATGATTGTTTTATGAATGACCCAACTCATCGCCGCCCAATTACTATTGAAGGTATGAGATTGTTCAGTAAATCTCACAATAAATACTGTATAGAGGTTGAAGATGGTTCAAGTCGTTTAGGGTTGTATTATGATATTGATTTTGAGATCATGGATTATAAATTCAATATTGATCCAATGTATCAACCAATGTTAGAAGGTATGCAACAAGGATCAAAAGAAGAAGCTCAATTTCAACGAATGCTTCGTGAATTGAATAATACTATTGTTGATGTTAAATTTACATGGATGGTGATAAAAGATGAGTAATTGTGTAGATAATAATTGTATGGTTCCCACAACAGCGGCCAATGAAATCAATGAAGAAATGATTGGCAGACAAAATGACACACTAAATGATTTTGCTGCGTTACATAGAATTGTTGATTTGTTCAATAGAACAGAAAATTTCGAACTCACAAAAACAGTGTTCGGTAAATTATCTAAGGATAAAATTATACCTAAAAATCTTATGGGATATGATTTGCTATGTTATGCCTATTATAAAGCCAAAGATTATAGAACTGCTATAAAATATGGTGAATTGGCAGTAGGTGCTGCATCATCACCACAAGAAAAAACATCGGTTAGATACAACATTGGTAAATGTTATCTCAATGGTAATGAACCTATTAAAGCAAAAAACTCATTTGAGATGGTAGCTAAAATGAATCCAGAAAAGGTTGATGTTAAACTTGACCTTGCTGCTGCATTATATGCATGTAATAAAAAAGAAGAAGGTTTTGAAATTCTTAAAGAATTGAATAATGAAAGTTGGAAGTTTGATGAAAGAAACGCATTGGCAATCCAATTTAATATGGGTGCACATTATATTCGTCATGGTGATTTGCGTACAGGCATGGATTATTTGTCAATTGGACGTAAATTGAGAATTTGGGGTTCATATACACATAGGTTCCCAATCCCCGAATGGGATGGTAAAGAATATAAAGGCAAACATATTCTCATTGTAGGTGAAGGTGGTATTGGTGATGAAATTATTAATGCTCGATTCGTCAAACATATTAATGCAATGGGGATGAAAGCATCATTTGCTTCTTGTCAGAAACTGGATACAGTATTATCCAGAATGCCTTATGAAACTACTTTCAACTATCGCAAATTTACCACAGATATTCCACAAATTATGGATTTCGATTTTTGGACACCTGCAATGAATCTGCCTAAAGTATGTAATGTTGATTTTCCTGATCTTTGGGACGGTTCCTATTTGACGGTTGATCCAGAATATGATAAGAAATGGAAAGAAATTTTACCCAATAATGGTAAATTGAGAGTAGGTATTCGTTGGTCCGGCAACCCATTATATGAACATGATCTGCACCGTTCCCTCCCATTGGAAGGGTTGATGAAAAAGATTGAAGATAAAGGATGGGACATTTATTCAATTCAAAGAGATTATGATTTGGAACGACTTGAACAATATCCGAATATCACACCTTTACATGACAAACTAGAGAATTTTGAAGACGCCTTGGGATGTTTAAACAATTTAGATTTGATCATTACTTCATGTACTTCTATTGCTCATGCGGCAGCAGCACTTGGGAAGAAAACAATCGTATTTGTTCCTATCATGGATTATTATATTTGGGCAGAGGGTGGTAAGAAGGTGAGTTGGTATGGTGATAATTTACGTCTTGCTCGACAAGTTACACCAAAGTTTTGGAATGAACCATTGAATGAACTTGATCAATTGATAGAGGAACTAGAAATTGCGTAACTTTAAGTTCACAATCAATTGGTTCACTGATAAGGTTGACACCTTATTCATGATTCAAAAAACTCAAGGATGGGAAGGAAAACCTATTTCCATTCTTGAAATTGGGTCATATGAAGGTTATTCTACTACTTATTTTCTAGATGTTTATTGCACTAACCCTGAATCTAAAATCATGTGTATTGATAATTGGAAAGGTGGTATTGAACATGATGGTACTGATTTTGAAGAAATCTATGAAACGTTTTTATATAATATGAATGAAAGTGGTAAGGAAGATCAAATTTCCCATTTAAGAGGAAATAGTATTGATTGTTTATGTCAGTTGCAACAGCAAAATGCTAAATATGATTTTATATATGTTGATGGTTCTCATCAAGCACCTGATGTTTTAAATGATTGTATTTTAGGTTTCAATATGCTAAAAGTTGGCGGAGTAATTATGTGTGATGATTACCTATGGAATCAAAACGTATATAGTTTAACTATGAGACCAAAATTAGCAATAGATTCATTCGCAAATGTTTTTTCAGATAAGATAGAAATATTCAGAACAATGTCTAATTGTTTTGTCGCAAAGAAAATTAAGGAATAGATATGACAGTTTCAGTCGCTTTAGTTAAATTGATGTATATTGATAATTTTTATAATGATATTCATGATATAGCAGGTGCTGTTTATGATTTGCGTTATGTGCCTAAAAAGTTTGGTGATGAAGTAGATGATTTTAACATGATCGATCCTTCTTTATTAGGTAGATTTAGACATATGTGTCAAGATGATAAATTAGTGATAGATGAACAAAATTCTGGTGTATTCAGAAAACCTATGATCAATATTCATTATGAAGATTTTAAAACACCATTAGACTGGTGTTTTACTATTGCATTAGTTGAAACACAATTTCAATTATATAAACATAGTGATGGTACTGAAGATGCTTTATCAAACCCAAGATTAAATTCGTATAATAATAATATTTTAGAATGGGATTGTATTACAAGTGTCACATTAAAACCCAATCAATGTGTGTTTTTCAGACCATGGTTGTATCATTCATTTTTAGGTGGATTGACTCAGCATTATATAATGAATCATGATATAAATCTTTACACTCCTGAAGAAAAACTTAAATTAGGATTGAAATGACATATAAAATTGTTTTTACGACACATGATTCAAAAATTTTAAGTATTCACGGCGGCGGTAGATTATATAATTTAGGTAAAACTGAACTTTCTATTTTATCATTTATATCACTGATTGATTCATTTAAACATGCAAAGATTGTTCCAGAAATCTATATTATCGCAGATCGATTAACATCTAGATTAACAGATTTTTTCATGAATCAAAAAATTACTGAATTCATTGAAGTAAAACCTCATGGCGATATTGATGCATTGGGTCTTGGAGTTGGGCAATATTTGTCTTGGTTGAATGTTGCATATAACAAAATAATTACTTTCAATCCTGAAGATATTATATGTCATGTTGAAGATGATTACATTTTTCTTAAAGAATCTATAATTGCTATAGATGAAATTTTTACAAATCAACAAAAGATTTTACATGGATATGAAAACACAGATTTTATTTTACATCCTAGCAATGAACCATCAATGTATCTAGAAGATAGTACATTAACACAAGGCAAACTCGATTATCGTTTATTTCATTCTAAACATCGTGTATGGGCACAATCTAATTCATCTCATCATACTTTTTTCTATAAACAAAAACTCATTCAAAATGAATATATTAAAAAGGCATATATAAACAATGATGTGCATGATAGAGAACCACAACTGTGGGAATTTACAAAAAGAAATTTAGGTTTGAGACCTATTCCAAGTTTAGCAAATCATATGAATCCGATAAATAATGATCCGCATGTTGATTGGGCAATGAGGATAAGTGAACTTTTTAATGAATATAACTTAGGACAATATTGATATGAAAATCGCTATAACTGCTATTTGTAAAAATGAAGAAACATATATTCCAAAATGGTTAGATGCAGCAAAAGAAGCTGATATTACAGTAGTAGTTGATACTGGATCAACTGATAATTCTATGCAATTACTTAAAGATGCTAATTGTATAGTAACACAGGAAATATTTGAACCATTTAATTTTTCTAAAGCACGAAATGCAACCCTAACATTAGTACCAGATGATGTTGATTGGATAGTTACAGTAGATTTTGATGAAATTTTAGAAGAAGGATGGCGCAAAAAATTAGAAGATGCAATACATAATAATCCTTCTTGTACAGCAGCATGGTGTCGAGTGAATAGTTTGCAAGAAGATGGTGAATGGAAAGAATACAAAGAAGGAAATAAAAAATTCTTCAAGAATAAATATTATCAATGGAAAAACAGAATTCATGAGTTTTTAGAACCGCTTGATGGTGAAAGTAATGAATTCAGAACTGATATTTGGCTACATCATCATGTAAATAATCATCTTAAAAAAGATACTTGGTACACTAAACTATGTATTGACGATTTTGAAGAAACTGGTAATACTCATGCACTTTGGTTTGCTATTCAACATTTCGTTAGAAATGAAAAATCGTTTGATGTTGTTAAGTATTGTAAGTTATATCTTCAGCATACTAAGCATGAAAAGATGTCATTTAGAATGTATGTGCTTCAATATTTGATTATGGAATTATTCAATACTAAAGAGTACAATGATATGTATTATAATATGATGACTCTGTTGTTAGAATTTGGATCGCTGAGAGAAGTTCAAAATTTCATTATAGACTTTTCATTAAAATCTGGTCATGTATCGTTTGTGATGTTTATCATAGATACGTTTAATAGAACAGACATTTTGGATCTTAGAACTCATATCATTGAAAACCTCTATTTATCGCTAAATAATGCAAAAACATAAATATTACAATAAAACTTAACTGGTATTTTGAGTGGCGTTAAGTTAATTTTATTCATAAATATATGATAATAAATATATTATAAAAACACATATAAAGGAGTATAAGTTATGCCATTATTGAGCCCAGGCGTCCTTATTAAGGAAAAAGATTTCTCAACAATTGTACCTAATGTAGCGTCATCTATCGGCGGTTTGGCCGGTGATTTTACTAAAGGCCCAATTGAAACACCAATTCTTATCTCATCAGAAGATAAATTGGTTGAAGTATTCGGACAACCAAACGATATAAACTATGGTTCTTGGTTTTCTGTGTCACAGTTTTTAGGTTATACTAATAAATGTTGGGTTGTTCGCGCTGCTCCTACAGGATGTATGAATGCCTCACAAACTGGAAACATTACTAGTGTTACTAAATATGGTGATTTTACCCAATCCACAGGTTCAACTACGATTAACGTTAAAATCGTTCATCATTTGTATACCGTAGGTCAGGAATTAACATTAGATTTTACAGGCACTCCTGCTCCTGCTGATGGTGCATATACAGTTGCAACTCTTAACACTACTACTGTTGCTACATTATCTGGTTCTTCATCTGGGACTATAGCTACTGTAAATACTGCAACAGCACACGATTTAGTTACTGGTGATTGGGTAACAATTGCTGGTGTTTCTCCAGCAGGATATAACGGTACATATCAAGTTACTAGAGTAGATAATGATACAATTACCTATACTACAACTGATTCAAACATGGCAGTTATCGGAACTCAAGGTACAGTGTTAGATATTAATAGATTTACTGTTACTGGTACTGTAGCTGGTGAAGATCGTACAGGTACGGTGGCTTCTACAAAGACTTCTGCTGCATCGATTCTTGTTAAGAACTATGATGACTATGCTGACAAATGGTCAAATAATCTTTTGTCTGCTTCAGGCACATTCATTGCTAAACAACCTGGTACTGCAGGTAATGCACTTAAGATTGTTTTGATTGATGCTGGTAACTATGATTTAGTTGCGGCTGATTCAGCAATGGTAGATTATTCTGGCAAAAATTACACTGAATTCCTTCCTGCAATTCCTGGTACGTCATCTTTTGTTGGTGGTCGCGCTACAGCAACACCTACTACAAAATCTGATGAACTTTCAGTATTGATCATTGATAATACAGGTCAAATCACAAATACAGCAAACAGTGTATTGGAAGTATTCAATTATTGTTCAAAAGCTGTTGATGCAGTCGATTATAAAAACACATCAATGTTTTACGGTGATGTAGTTAATGCACAATCAGCATATGCATATTGGAATTCTCATCCTTCGACAAGTGTTGAAGTTGCAGATAATATTTCTACATTTGCATGGGGTTCATATGCATTTGATGTTTCTGGTACTGATCAAAAGTTTGCTGATTTTACAGCTAAAGTGTCATATACATTATCAGGTGGTTTAGCAGGTGCTGCTTGTACTCCTTCTGAAATTAATGATGCATACGATAGATTAGCTAATCCAGAAGAAATTGATGTTAATTTGATCATTACAGGCAATCATCCAATTGCTGTTATTAGACATGCAGTTGAAATGGCACAGACAAGACGTGATTGTGTAACGTTTGCATCACCACATAAAATTTCATATACAAGAAACAGTGGAGTTGTTTCAGTAACAACTGAATTTGCTACACCATTCATTAACAAATCAACAATGGTTGAGGATTTAATTGCATTTAAAGATGGCTTAAATCTTGCTGATCTTTATCAATCTTATGGTATTATTGATACAGGTTATAAATACATTTATGATGCTTATAATCGTAAGTATCGTTGGATCCCATTGAACGGTGACATTGCTGGTGTTTGTGCAAGAACAGATCAATTAACAGATCCATGGTGGAGTCCCGGCGGATTTAACCGCGGTTCAATTCGCAATGTGATTAAGTTGAATTATGTTCCTTCACAAGCTGAACGTGATATTCTTTATCCAAAGGGTATTAATCCTGTTGTAACATTCCCAGGATCAGGTACAGTGTTATTTGGTGATCGTACAATGCAAGAAAAACCAAGTGCATTTGACCGTATCAATGTGCGTCGTTTGTTTATTATTCTTGAAAAATCTATCAGCACTGCGGCTAAATATCAGTTGTTTGAATTCAACGATTCATTCACTAGAGCACAATTTAAGAATATGGTTGAACCATTCTTGCGTGATGTTCAGGGTCGTCGTGGCATAACTGACTTTATGGTCATTTGTGATGAAACAAATAACACCGGTGAAGTTATTGATCGCAATGAATTTATTGCAGATATATATGTTAAGCCCGCTCGTTCGATTAACTTTATCTATCTTAACTTTATTGCAACTAAGACAGGTGTTAATTTTAGTACCGTAATTGGTGGATAATAGGAGATAAGTATGTCACTACAAGAATTTAAATCAAATCTAATTGGAGGGGGCGCTCGTCCCAACCAATTTCGTGTGGAATTAACTTTCCCTGTTGGATTGGCAGTCAATGCTGCATTAGCGGGCCGCAAGGCCCAATTTATGTGTACTGCCGCTTCATTACCTAGTTTTGAAGTAGGTGTTGCACCAGTTTATTTCAGAGGACGCGAATTACCATTAGCAGGCGAAAGACGATTTAATCCATGGACTGTAACGATTCTTAATGATACAGACTTTGCGATTAGAAATGCTTTTGAATCATGGTCAAATTCAGTAAATGATTTAGTCTATAATACAGGTGTTACCACACCAACAGCATATTCAGCTGATATGATGGTACATCAATTAGATAGAAATGGTGCTGCACTCAAATCTTATAGATTTGTTGGAACGTGGCCCACAAACATTGCTGAAATTCCATTGGCGTTTAATAACAATGATGTTGTTGAGGATTTCCAGGTAACATTAGTTTATGCTTGGTTTGATACTAATTTTAATTTCCCAAATTTAAATCGCCAGTTGTTCTAATTGAATTTTAAACATTGTTATGAAAGAATAAAATGAAGTTATTTGAAGATGCACAACAATATATCCAAAATTTTTTTGGATTAAATATAGAGAAAATCCCTGCAGCAGAAGACGAATCTGCTGCTGTAGGGACACCCTACAATGACGATGGCTCAACCATCGTCTCTCCGTCTATTGGTGGCGCTTATTATGGCGTCTATATGGACATTGATGGTGCCGTTAAGAGTGATATTGCAGCAATCACATTATATCGTCAAATGGCATTATATCCAGAAGTCGATATTGCTATTCAAGATATTATCAATGAAGCAATACCACATGAAAATGATACACCCCAAATTGATGTTATTTTAGATGATCTAGACATATCAGATAATCTAAAAATGAAGATCGAAAATGAATTTAAAGACATTCTCAATAAACTCAAATATACATCAATGTCATCAGATATTTTTAGACGTTGGTATGTTGATGGAAGATTATTCTATCAAATTATTGTAGATAAAGCAAATCCAAATAGAGGTATTGTAGATCTGCGTCCATTAGAATCAACAAAAATTCGTAAAGTAAAAGAAGTAATTCGTGAAAAAACTCCAATGGGAGTTGATGCTGTTAAAAATGTTGTAGAATATTATGTGTATAACGAAGCAGGTTTTGGTGCATTGTCATCAACGGTTTCAACAAACACAAGTACATCTGCATCAGTACAAGGAATTAAAATAAGTCCAGATTCAATTATATATTGCCCGTCTGGCCATTTTGATACACAGAATCAAAATGGTAATTGTCTGTCATACCTACATAAAGCAATTCGTCCCATTAATCAGCTAAGGATGTTGGAAGATGCAACTGTTGTTTACACTATTGCTCGTGCTCCTGAACGTAGGATATTTTATGTTGATGTGGGAAATTTACCAAAACTTAAAGCAGAACAATATGTGAAAGATTTGATGAATCGTTATAGAAACAAGATGGTATATGATGCAAAAACTGGTGAAGTTCGTGATGATAAAAAATATATGAGCATGCTTGAAGATTTTTGGATGCCGAGACGAGATGGTGGCAAGGGTACTGAAATTACTACATTACCTGGTGCTCAAAATCTTCAGGGACAAATTGATGTTCTTATACAATTTCAAGAAAAAATGTATCAAGCATTAAATGTGCCTATTTCTAGAATGAAATCTGAAACTGGTTTTTCGATAGGTCGTGGAAATGAAATTACACGAGATGAATTAAAGTTCCAAAAGTTTATTGAGAAACTTCGTCGTAAATTTTCTGTTTTATTCTATGAAGCATTAAAAGTACAATTGATTCTCAAGGGAATTATAAATAATGAAGAGTGGGAAGAGATTGTTGAAAAATTGCGTTTTAGATATCAACGTGATAATTATTTTGCTGAATTAAAAAATCAAGATATTTGGAATTCAAGATTTTTAATGTTACAAAGTGCTAATATGTATGTTGGTAATTATTTTAGTAAAGAATGGATCCAACAGAATGTATTACAGATGACTGATGAAGATATTGAACAAATGAAGGAAGAAATTGATTCAGAGAAGGATGATCCAACTGCACAATTCTGGAGTCAACAACAAATGGCGCAGCCACCTATGATGGGTGGTGATCCATCAATGGGTGGTGATCCATCAATGGGTGGCGGTGATCCTATGATGGGCGGTGGCACACCAGACGGTGGTGATCCATATGCTGCACCTCAGGATGATGGGCAAGATGACAAATATCCATTTCAAGGTAAAGGAAACTAATTATGATAATTAAAGAAAATATAGAACAAATGCTTGGAGCAATTGCAAAAAATGATGTTGCTACAGCAACAGATTTATTTCAAGCTGTTATTAGTCAAAAAGTTTCAGATCGATTAGAAGATCACAAAGTTCAAGTTGCTGATCAATATTTTAATGGATTCAAAGAAGGTTCATACGAAGAGGAAATTTAAATGAGTTCAAGAAAAGTATATCCAATAACAAGAACAATTACTGTAAAGACACAATCATGGTTAGCTGATGTTCTTACTATCGAAACAGTAGCACCACATGGATTAGTTGCAACTGATGTTGTAACATTTATGGATCAGGAATTTCCAGTTCAATTTTCTGGTGCGATTGTTACAGTAGCAGATAGTACTCATTTTACTATTGCTTGCACTAATTCAAAAATTAGAGTCCCAGGACAGATTTATACTAATATTTTTAATGCTACAGCAACGGGACCACAAGAATCATTTACATGGGGTTGGGGTTCTTATCCATCTGGTGCAGTTCAAATCGTTACAAATAGTACTGGTACTGTTACTGCAAAAATTGAAGCTTCATTAAATGGTGTAAATTGGGTTGATGCTGGATCACCCGCATCTGCAGCACTTACTGCTAATCAATCTGCAATCATTGATGTTTCTAAGCCATATGTTTATGGTCGTTTGAATTTCACTGTTGCGGTTGGTGGTGCATTAGGAAAAGTAACAGCATTCAGAACAGTATTTTAAGGAATCAATCATGAAACTATTATCAGAATTTGTCGATCAAGAAATCGAATGTTTAGTTGAAAATACTCAACAAGGCAAAAAATATTACGTCGAAGGAAGATGGGCAACTGCTAATGAACCAAATCGCAATGGTCGTATATATCCAGGTGATGTTATGGAAGCAGCATTACAAAAATATGGCAGTGAATATATTTCACAAAAACGCGCTATGGGTGAATTAAATCATCCACAAGGTCCTGGTATTAATCTTGATCGAGTTTCACATGTTATTGAAAATCTTAAGATGGAAGGTAATTATGTTAATGGTCGTGCAAAGATCATGGAAACTCCTATGGGAATTATTGCAAAAAGTCTTATTGATGAAGGAATCAAACTTGGAGTTTCAACTCGTGGTTTAGGTTCTATTTACGAGAAAAATGGACAAAATTATGTTAAAAATGATTTTTTCATTTCAGCAATTGATTTAGTATCAGATCCCTCAGGTCCTGGATGTTGGGTAAATGGTATTATGGAATCAGTTGATTATAAAATGCTTGATGATGGTCGTATTATTGAAATGACTATTGATAAAGCAAAAAATCGTATTGACGAAGCGAGATTCATTAAAGAATTTTCAAGGTTGATAGAAGAATTAAAAACTAAGTAATACAACAATCATTATTGATGGATTTTAATGTGAGGGTGAAAACCCACTTTTAATAAATATTATCATAGATAAACAAGGAGTTACAACATGACTTTAGAAGAACGCATTAAGACACTGATGGAAGCAAAGCAAGATAGCAGCGACGAGCTTCTTTCAGAAGAATCCATCGAAGATTTAGAAGAAGGTAAAGAAACCATCAAAACTAAAGGCGGTACTACTATCACTGACGAAGATGATGGTGATTCTAATGATGATGATTCAGCTGAAGATTCAACAGATGATTCAGAACCAGATGGTGATGAAGATGGACAAGATACCGATGGTGATGGTGATGGATCTGATGATGGTCAAACAGATTATTCTAAAGATAGCGGTAAGAAGAATAAAGTAGAAGTTAAAGAAGGTAATGATCCATTTGGCACATTAGTTTCTAACGGTGGTGATTCAGCAGGTGATGCTGGCAAAACTGCTAAATTAAAGGCTGGTCTTTCACGCAAAGAAGGTGCTGCAGGTAAACTTGCTGCCCCTCCTTCATCTGGCGCTACTGATGATAATGGTGATAATGCTAGACTTAAGGTTGGTATGAGTAAGAAAGAATCTGGCGGCAAGGTTGCAAATGGTGGACCTTCAGCTGGTGGTTCAGAAAATCCTGATTCATCACGCAATAATGCTGGAACAGAACTTCAAAAAGGTTCAGACAAGAATCCAGTAGGGGTTAAAGAACATATGGATGCATTGTTTAACGGTGAAGAACTTTCAGAAGAGTTTCAAACTAAAGCAACGACAATTTTTGAAGCAGCAGTTGAATCAGTTGCAGCAGCAAGAATTGAAGCACTAGAAGAAGAATATGCTCAAGAAGTTATCAAACTTCAAG
>JFJP01001736.1_pt1 | contig 76683 bp, 72 predicted proteins | sample 431651 | NCBI WGS metagenome assembly JFJP01 (sample SAMN02602958, study PRJNA72255) | Microbial mat metagenome, whole genome shotgun sequencing project. | biome: fresh water; feature: sink hole; material: water; isolation source: purple microbial (photo- and chemosynthetic) mats found in... | reverse complement strand
CAGTATTATACAGTATGCTTTCTGAAGACAGGATGACCATGAAACGCTTTGCCCTGACTGTTGCCGCCCTTCTCGCTGCTACTGCGGTAAACGCGCAGATTTACCAGTGGAAGGATGAAAACGGCAAAACCATTATTTCTGACAAGCCCCCGGTCGGATTTGCCCGCCAGCCTCGGAAAATCGAAGCAGATCCCTCGGTTGCAAGTTCATCTCCACAGAAAACAGCGGCTGATCGGGAACTGGAGTTTCGCAAACGCCAGAAGGAATCCCAGGAAAACACTGAAAAGGCAAATAAGGAGCAATCTGCATCCGCCGAAAAAAAGGAGAACTGCGAAAGCATACGCCGCCACCTGCAGGCACTAGAATCCGGTGAACGAATCGGTATGCGCGATGATAAAGGCGAGCGCTATTTCATGGAAGACGCACAGCGCGAACAGGAGATTGCAAAGGTGCGACAGACCATGCAAACAAACTGCAAGTAAGCGGACAAGAGATTAACTACTCGTTCTCAAGTTCGCCGGCACCTTTTTTCATTACTTTGCCTTCCGCCACCCGTTGTTTGCGCACCTCCTTCGGGTCAGCAATCAACGGCCGGTAGATTTCCACCCGATCGCGGTCGCGTAATGGCGCATCCGGTTTGGCGAGTTTGGCGAAGATACCGAGTTTGTTCTTCGTCAGATCAATCTCGGGATATTTTTGCAGGACGCCAGAGGCTTCAATAGCCTGACGCGCAGTTGTGCCCTCGGGCAACTTGACGGCGAATATCTCCTGCTTCTTGGGCAGAGGATAAACCACTTCGATGCTCATCATTTCAGGCATTTGATGCTCCATAGACTTCATCAGCGCGCCTTACGAAGGCATCGACGAAGGTGTTGGCAATCTGGCTGAAAACCGGACCGATAATTTTTTCGAATAATTTGCTGGAAAAATCGTAGGAGAGCTGAAAATCTATCTTGCAGGCATTTTCGGCCAGCGGCTTGAACAGCCATGAGCCTTCAAGCCTGCGAAAAGGGCCATCAACCAGCCTGATGCTCATCCGCACCGGTATTACCTTCTCGTTCTCGGTGGTAAAGTGTGATTTGACGCTGAGGTAGCTGATATGCAGGGTAGCTACCGTTTTTTTTTCATCACGGAATTCGACCCGTGTCTTGCTGCACCAGGGTAAAAACCTGGGGTAGTCTTCGACATTGTCGACGAGAGCGAACATCTTCTGCGCAGAACGCTCGATCAGTACCGACTTTTCAACCATGGCCATCTGCAGGCGTGCCTCGTGAATCCTGTAGAATTGTGCATTCTAGCACTCTGCGCAATAAACTCTGAGAACCGCACCATGAGCATCATCGCCAACAAAAAAGCTTTCCATGATTACTTCATCGAAGAAAAATTCGAGGCCGGCATTGCGCTTCAAGGCTGGGAAGTCAAGGCGATCCGTGCCGGTCGGGCGAATATCAAGGAATCCTATGTAGTTGTCCGCAGCGGTGAAGTTTTTCTTTTTGGCATGCATATCACGCCAATGCCCGAAGCTTCGACGCATGTCCACCCCGATCCGATCCGTACCCGAAAACTGCTTTTGCATGCCAAGCAGATCAGCACGCTGATTGGCCAGGTCGAGCGTGCGGGATATACGCTGATGCCGCTGGATCTGCACTTTCAGCGCGGACGAATCAAGCTTGAAATCGGGCTGGCCAAGGGCAAAAAACAGCACGACAAACGCGAAGTCGAAAAAGAACGTGACTGGGATCGTGAAAAGGCGCGCATGATGCGCATCCAAGTCCGATCATGAAGGTGTTTGGCGCTGACGGACAGTCTCGAACAGACAGACCGCGGCAGCAGCAGCGACGTTAAGCGATTCGCTAGCTCCTGGCATCGGGATCCGAACCCGCAGATTGACTGATTCCGCCACTTCAGGCCGGACACCTTGTCCTTCACTGCCAAAAATCCAGGCCAGGGGTTCTTTCAGGGCAAGCGAAAACAGCGTGGCTGGCGCATCCAGAGCCGTCAGGATGGCCTGACCGCGATAGCCGCCGAGGAAAGCCGGAAAGTTACAGTTTTCGTGGATATCAAGCTGGAAATGCGCACCCATTGCCGCCCGCAGGGTTTTGGGCGACCACACCTGAGCGCAACCAGTAGAGAGAAGTACCTGACGGAAACCGGAAGCTGCAGCACTGCGCAGGATTGATCCGACGTTGCCGGGATCCTGAATGCCATCAAGCAATACAGCATCAATTTCCTGATTGAACCCGTGTGCACACCGGGGCTGAGTCACAACGGCCATGATGCCGCTAGGCGTCTCAACTACCGCAAGATCAGCAAACAGATCATCGGCCAGAACACTCACCGAGGTTTCGGGACTGACACCTTGCAGATAGCACGAAATCTCTCGTCGGGTTACTCCGCTTTCACTGACGACAATTTCCTCAGGTTTGCCGATAAACTGAACATAGCTCTCGATGAGATGCATGCCGTCAAGTAGGGAACGTCCGGTTTTCCGGCGTTCGCGTCCGCTCAGGCAGAGTTTTTTCAGAGCCTTGAAATGCGGATTGTCGCGCGAAGCAAAATGTTTCATGGATGCATCAATCGGGCCACCGGTGCGTAGCTGCGCCGATGCACCGGACTCACTCCATGTTTCTGCAAGGCTTCAAGGTGTAGCGCGGTCGGATAACCCATGTGCCGATCAAATCCATACATGGGATAGACGGCGTGAAGTTCCAGCATACCGGCGTCGCGCACGGTTTTGGCGAGGATGGACGCTGCCGCAATCGCCGCCACCTTGCCATCGCCGCCTATAATTGCTTCCGCCGGGCAGGTCAGTTTCGGGCAGCGGTTTCCATCGATCAAGGCCTTGTTCGGCTGGATGACAAGTTTTTCAACTGCACGTTGCATCGCCAGCAGACTGGCCTGAAGAATATTGATCCGGTCGATTTCCTCAACGCTGGCTTCAGCGACAGCCCACGCCAATGCCTTGGCGTAAATTTCGATGGCCAGTGCGTCCCGGCGTTTGGCGGACAGCTTTTTGGAATCGTTCAAGCCTTCGACAGGATTGGCTAGATCAAGAATAACCGCGGCAGCCATCACCGGGCCGGCCAGCGGACCACGACCGGCTTCATCTACACCACAAACGAGGCCTTCAGGCAGCAACAAGGTCATCGTTAGGTAAAGCCGCTGGCAGACTGTCAAGAATCGCAATAGCCGCTTTTTCGGCGGTATTCTGCTTGAGTTGCAGGTGAATCTCGCGGAAAACTTCGCTGATACGGGAACAGGTCGCCTTGTCTGCGTAGTAATTGAGCAAGGCTTGGGCGAGATTTTCCGGTGTAGCATCGTTCTGAATGAATTCCGGAACGACGAATTTTCCAGCAAGAATATTGGGCAGGCCGACATAAGGCAAATAGCCCATGCGCCGCATCATGCGGTAGGAAAACGAGGCCATCCGGTAAACGATGGCCATCGGGCGCTTGAGCAGTGCGGCTTCCAGTGTCGCCGTTCCGCTCGCCACCAGCACAGCGTCAGAGGCCATCATGGCATCATGTGCGTGCCCAAACAACATGCGTATGGGTAAATCACGCGCATTGCAGCGATAAATCGCCGTTTCGAACAACAAGCGGGTTTCTCGTGTCACCATTGGAACGAGAAATAGAGCGTTCGGCAATTTTTTGTGGACCTCGCGCGCAGTCGCGATAAAAGTGTCCGCCATGTAGTGCAGTTCAGATTGACGGCTGCCCGGAAGCAACGCAAAAACCGGCTGATTCGCAGGCAAATCTAGTAACTCGCGGGCACCGGCGCGACCATCTTCAAGCGGCAGCATGTCGGCCAATGGATGTCCCACGTAACTGACGGGGATCCCCTGCTTTTCGTAGAGAACCGGTTCAAAGGGAAATAGCGCCAATACTCGCGATACGGAAGTTCCTATCGTGTGGATGCGCTTGCCACGCCAGGCCCAGATCGACGGACTAACGTAATGAATACTTGGAATGCCCCGCTGCTTGAGCGTTTTTTCCAGCGCCAGATTAAAATCAGGTGCATCGACGCCGATGAAAATATCTGGAGGATCGGTTAGCAGGCGACGTTTCAAATCGTTGCGGATCCCGGAAATTTCACGATAATGCCTGAGCACTTCGACATAGCCGCGAACTGCGAGTTTTTCGAGCGGATGCCAGGATTCGAAACCCTGCATCTCCATTTTTGGACCACCAACCCCATAAAACACGACATCAGGCAATTTGGCCTTGAGCGCCTGAATCAGGTGGCTGGCCAGTAAATCTCCGGAAGCCTCGCCCGCCACCATGGCGATACGGACAGGCTTTGCTGTCATCGGATGATGCCGCGTTTGGACACCGCGAGAAAATCGAGAATGGGCTGAATTTCAGGATGCGACTTGACTTCTTCCTCGAGTTTGGCACGCGCCTCTTCAAGCATCAAACCGGATTTGTACAAGGTCCGGTAGGCACGTTTGAGCGCCATCAAGGCATCGGAAGAGAAGCCCCGGCGTTTCAGGCCTTCGGCGTTGATGCCATAAGGGCTAGCCGAATTACCGGCAGCCATGACAAAGGGCGGTACATCCTGCAAGACCACGGTACCCACAGCCGTCATGGTATGTGCCCCGATGCGGCAGAACTGGTGTACGCCGGTATAGCCGCCCAGTATCGCCCAGTCATCGATATGAACGTGCCCGGCAAGTTGTGAATTGTTGGCAAAGATGGTGTGGTTTCCGACCTGGCAATCGTGCGCGATGTGCACATAGGCCATGATCCAGTTATCGTCACCAATACGCGTAACCCCAGCATCCTGGACGGTACCCAGATTGAAGGTACAGAACTCGCGGATGGTATTGCGATCGCCGATTTCGAGTTGCGTTGGCTCTCCGGCATATTTCTTGTCCTGCGGAACTTCGCCGATCGAGTTGAACTGGAAAATCCGGTTATCGCGACCAATCCGTGTTCGTCCGGAAATCACGACGTGCGGACCAACCCGGGTATTATCGCCAATTTGAACATGCTCGCCGATAATCGAATAGGGACCCACAGAAACCCCTGAACCGAGTTCGGCCCCTGGATGAATGATTGCGCTTGGATGGATCATCTCGTGCTCACGCTGTGATCAGATAACGTCGCGTTTGGCGCACATCAATTCGGCTTCTGCAACAACTTCCCCATCGACGCGGGCTTGAGCCTTGTATTTCCAGATGCCACGCATCTGGCGAAGAAGTTCAACGTGCAAATGAAGTTGATCCCCGGCAGTCACCGGCTTCTTGAAACGGGCGTTGTCAATACCAACAAAGTAAAAAACAGAGTTCTCGTCAGGCTTGACGTCCATGGTTTTGAACGAAAGGATGCCGGCCGCCTGAGCCAGAGCCTCCATGATCAGCACACCGGGCATTACCGGATGATGCGGAAAATGGCCAACGAAAAAGTGTTCATTGATCGTTATATTCTTGTAGGCATGGATTGATTTTCCCGGTTCGCAGGTCATGACGCGATCCACCAGCAGAAAGGGATAACGATGCGGCAAGTGTTCTAATATTTCGTGAATATCCATTGCATTCAAGATGTTTTCTCCATTTGTTCGAGTTTTCTCTCAAGTTCAGAAACTCGCTCGGCAAGTTTGCCCAGTCGTTTGATCTGTGCTGCGTTGTGTAACCATTCTTCATGCGCTTCGAGTGGGTAAATACTGGTGTACTGCCCTGGCTTGCGCAAACTCTTGGTCACCATGGTGCCAGCTGAAATATGGACATCATCAGCCAGGTCCAGATGACCGACAATCATCCCGGCCCCCCCCACGGTACAGTCCTGTCCGATTTTTGTGCTGCCCGCGATGCCCACACACCCGGCTATTGCGGTGTGGTCCCCGATGTTCACGTTATGCGCAATCTGAATCTGATTGTCCAGCTTGACCCCATCACCGATCACCGTATCATCCAGCGCACCGCGATCAATCGTCGTATTGGCACCAATTTCCACGTCATCGCCGATGATGACACGTCCAATCTGCGGGATCTTGATCCAGCGTTTGTCTTCCTTGGCGAAACCGAAGCCATCGCCACCAATGATTGCACCCGCCTGTATGATCGCTCGCCGGCCGATAGCACAATCGTGATAAATCACGACATTCGGATAAATCAGGGAATCATCACCGATGGAAACACCATCGCCGATCACACAACCGGGATAAACAGTAACGTTGTCACCCATGCTGACACCTACTCCGACGACAACATGTTCACCAATGCTGGCTGAAGAGGGTATTTCCGAATGCACCACTGCCGAGGCGTGGACGCCAAGTGGGCGTCGATTTCCAGGGTTGAGCAGGGCAACAACCCGGGCATAGTAGGCGTAAGGGTTGGAATGAACGATACGGGGAAGTGGTGTATCAGAGGAAAACTGTGGCGAAAGGATGATCGCCGCCGCTTTCGTCGTGTTCAATTGCTGCCGGAATTTTGGGTTGGAGAGGAAGGCAATCTGGCCTGCACCAGCCGAAGACAAGGAAGCGACCTGAGAAACGATCACCGAACCGTCACCCTCAAGCGTACCGCCGAGGCGGGTGACGATTTCGTCGAGCCGCAGACCCTTTTCCACAGGCACGCTGATTACTTGCCTTCGGACAAGGCCTTGATGATTTTGTCCGTCACGTCAAGTTTCGGACTGACCCAGACGACATCCTGAACGATCAGATCATACTTCTCGCTTTCGGCGAGTTGCTTGATCGCCTTGTTGGCCTTCTCGATAATCGCAGCATTTTCTTCATTTTGCCGAAGATTCAGATCTTCACGGAATTCACGCTGCTTGCGCTGAAAATCACGTGACAATTCGTTAAGATCCTTTTCTTTCGTGCGCCGCTCGGAGTCAGGCATCGTCACCGCATTCTTCTCGAGAGACTCTTGCAAGGTCTGCAGTTGTTTGGCAAGCCGCTGGAGTTCCTGATCGCGCTTGGAAAACTCCGTTTCGATCTTCTTTGCCGCTTTGACGGCGGTAGGTGCATCACGGAAAATACGCTGGGTATTGACGTAACCCACCTTTAGTATCTCTGATGCCAACGCGTAAGACACTGGCAGCGAGGCCATCAATGCAACCAGCAACGTGGCAAATTTCGTGTTCAAGCTATCTCTCCTAGACTAAAAGGCGGTTCCCATCTGGAACTGGAAACGTTGAAGTTTATCACTATCCTGATTGTTAAGTGGTTGCGCAAAACTGAATTTTAATGGTCCGAACGGAGATACCCAGGTCGCCGCCAGACCCATCGACATGCGGATTGAACCTTGGTCACACACACCACCCGCCTGGACACAATTTGTTTGGGTCGTCCCGTCACCATAAACCTGACCGGCATCAAAGAATGGCCCGAAACGCATTGATTTATCGGCGCCAAAGCCAGGCAACGGCATCGACAATTCAGCATTGAAAACGACCCGTTTGGTTCCTCCCAGCCGAACCGTTTGACCTGTAGCAGGATGCACTTCATAAGGGCCGAGACTTGCCGTGTCGTACCCGCGAACCGATCCAACACCGCCGGCATAGAGATTCTTGTAAAAGGGCAACTCCTGGCCAGAGAATCCCTTGGCGTAACCAAGCTCGCCATTAAGCATGAGCACCATGTTTCGCGTTACCGAAAAAAAACGCTGGTGCTGATAACTGGCTTTGTAGTATTTGAGGTCACCGCCCGGACTGACTTCAAAACCGGCTCGCTGCAAAGCGCCTCGGGTTGGATTCAGAGCGCTATCTTTCGTATCGCTGGCCCAGCCGACCGACACGGGAAGCGAGATATTGCTGCAGGAGATGTCACCGCCACAGAATTTCTTACTAAAATTAATATACTGAAGTGGTGTAGCCGGAAATTGAACCGGGTCAATCTCGACTTTTGTTTGATCAATGGCCAGACCAAAACTGATTGACTGCTTCTCGGCAATCGGAATTCCGAAACGGATACCGCCACCTGTTGATGCCGTCTTATAAACGTAGCCGAGGGTCTGCGGATCCGCCCTCCGGTGATAGATATCAAAGCCCTGGCTGACGCCGTCCACCGTAAAGTAGGGATTGTTGTAACTCAAACCGATAGCCCGGTTGATCTTGCCCGTGTTCAGTTGCAAGGACACGAATTTCCCGCTACCAAAAATATTGGACTGCGAAATGGAACCCGAAAGCATGACCTTTTCGGACTGTGAAAAACCGGCGCCCAGCGAGATATTGCCGGTCGATTTTTCCGTTACATTAACGTTGACATCAACCTGATCGGTGGTACCCGGCACGGGGGGGGTTTCGACATTGACTTCGCCGAAATAGTCGGTTTTGTCGATTCGCTCCTTCGAGAGTTTCACCCGTTCATCGTCGTACCATGCTCCTTCCATCTGGCGAATTTCCTGTCGAATCACCTCGTCGCGCGTCTTGGTATTCCCCGAAATAGTGATACGACGTACGTACGTACGCTTTCCTGGATCAACAAATACAGTGAATGCAACCTGTCGTTTATCCTTGTCAATTTCGGGGGCCGCATTGACGTTGGCAAAAGCATAACCTTTCGCTGATAGTTTTTCGCTGATGGCTTTCGTGCTTTCATTCAAATGCTCACGGGAAAACACATCTCCGGGCTTGATTTTCATCGCTTTCCTGAATTCATCTTCCGGCAGGATGAGATCGCCGGCCAGTTTGACAGACGATACAATGTAGCGCTCCCCTTCGGACACACTGACTGTAATGTAAATGTCCTTTTTGTCAGGGCTTATCGATACCTGCGTTGATTCAATATTGAATTCGAGGAAACCACGATTTAGGTAGTAGGAGCGCAATGCCTCCAGATCAGCGGCAAGTTTCTGTTTTGAATACTGGTCGTTTTTTGTGTACCAACTGATCCAGTTGGGTGTTTGCAACTGAAAAAGCGCTTGCAGGTCCTTTTCCTTGAAGGCCTGGGCACCCACGATATTGATCTGCTTGATTTTTGAGGCATCGCCTTCGTCGATGTTGAAGTTGATCGACACGCGATTGCGTTCCAGCGGTGTTACCGTAGTCGTAATTGAAACACCATATTTACCACGCGTAAGATACTGGCGCTTCAATTCCTGCTCTGCCCGCTCAAGCATGCTACGGTCAAAGGAGCGCGAAACAGCAAATCCCGCTTCCTTCAAGCCCTTGATCATCTGGTCGTTTTCAAATTCTTTGAGACCGACAAAATCTATCTGTGCAATGGCCGGACGTTCTTCCACGGCCACAATGACGACCCCGTCAGCGATCTCAATGCGTACATCCTTGAAAAAACCGGTGGCGAACAAGGCTTTGATTGCTTGCGCAGCCTTGTCGTCGGTCATGGTATCCCCGACCTTGACCGGGAGATAGCTGAATACCGTACCGGCTTCAGTACGCTGAATACCGTCAACGCGAATATCCTTGACCGTAAAGGGTTCAAAGGCGGATGCGCCAGAGACGAGCAAGGTGGCAATCAGACCCGCAAGCAGGTTTTTCTTCATAAGTTCAGCCGGAAATCAATCGATTGATATCATTGTAGAAAGCAAACGCCATCAGTATCAGCATCAGGGCCAGTCCGATTTGCTGGCCTATTTCCATGCTGCGCTCCGAAAGCGGCCCACGCTTTATGATTTCGACAACATAATACAACAAATGCCCACCATCCAGAATCGGAATGGGCAGCAAATTCAGCACGGCAAGGCTGATGCTGACTAGAGCAAGGAATTTGAGATAGTAGTCAATTCCGAGTTTTGCCGATTGGCCTGCGTAATCGGCAATCGTTACCGGTCCGCTGATGTTGCGCCAGGACGCTTCGCCGGTCAGCATCTTTCCGATCATCACCAGACTGAAAACAGATTTATCCCAAGTCTCGTCAATAGCCTTGTCGAGAGCGGACAGCAGTCCGTAACGAACCGTAATCATCAGTTCACTTCTGGAGCTACCGGCATTTTTGACCGTTGCTCCAATGCGCCCGATTTCACGTTCGCCTTCAACGACAGGGATCGGCGTTATTTCGATGACACGACGTTCGCCTTGGTGGCTAATTACAAAATCCAGGGGCTTACCGGGCGAACTGCGCACGGCAAGCACAACTTCGGACCAGGTGGTGATTGGCTTGTCGTTGATCAGCAGAATTTCATCCCCGGGCACGAGGCCGGCTGCAGCGGCAGGACTCCGCTCGCTTATTTTTCCAATCACTGAAGGGACTATCGGGCGGTAAAAGCTGATCCCCAGTTTTCCCAGAGCATCACCCTCCCATCCTTTAGCTCTGGCGGACGAAACATCAAGGCGGCGTACGCTGATTTCATTGCGCTGATTGATGACCTCAAATTCAATCGAATCCTGGTCAACAGACCGGCGCAGCAGTACCCATCGCATGTCCTGCCAGGTCTGAACCAGTTCGCCGCCGACTCTGAGTACCCGTTCTCCATTCTCCAGACCAGCCGCCGCCGCAGGACTCGCCGCAACGGGCGTACCAAGAATGGGCTTCAATTCTTCCATGCCGTGCCAGAAAAGCCCCCAGTAAATGAATATCGCCAGGAACAGATTGGCGACGGGTCCCGCTGCAACGATCGCCATGCGTCGCCAAACACTCTGCCGATTGAAACTGCGGTGCAACTCCTCAGGGGGAACATCGCCTTCGCGTTCATCCAGCATCTTGACGTAACCACCCAGAGGAAATATTCCGATGGCCCAAACGGTACCATCACGACCGATCTGTTTCGACCACAGGGCCCGGCCAAAACCCACCGAGAATCGCAGCACCTTGACGCCGACCCAGCGTGCCACGATATAGTGCCCATACTCATGGACAATAATCAGAACACCAAGAACCAGAGCAAAAGCCGCCAGGTAGTAAAGGAAGTTGCTCATGCCGAGGTCAACATTCCGATAGTCTGCTCGGCGATGCCCCGGGCCGCATGGTCAGTGGCCAGCACGTCCGCGAGCGAATGCAGCGTCGTCACCGGGGATTGATCCATGACCGCCTCAATGATTTTCGGGATTGCTGTAAAACCGATCTTGCCATCAAGAAAGGCCTGAACAGCAAGCTCATTGGCGGCGTTGAGCGTCGCCGGCGCATTCTCACCCTCATGCAGGGCACGGTAGGCAAGCGCAAGACAGGGGAAACGCTCGAAATCCGGCCGTTCGAAATGCAGCGAGGCAATTTTGAACAGGTCCAGCGGTTCGACGCCCGCTGAAATCCGCTCAGGATAGGCCAGCGCATGGGCAATCGGCGTACGCATATCGGGATTTCCCAGTTCGGCAATGACTGAACCATCGACATACTGCACCAGGGAATGGATGACACTCTGCGGGTGGATGACGATCTCGATCTGTTCGGCAGCAACATTGAATAACCAGTGCGCTTCGATCATCTCGAGCCCCTTGTTCATCATGGTCGCCGAATCCACCGAAATCTTTCGTCCCATGACCCAGTTGGGATGCGCACACGCCTGCTCGGGTGTTACATTCTCCAGGTCGGCAAGGGCGGTATTACGGAACGGTCCGCCGGAGGCAGTGAGCAACAAACCGCGCACTCCGCTTCTTGATAAATCACCTGAATAGTCAATTGGAAGTGATTGAAATATAGCGTTATGTTCGCTATCAATCGGTAACAAGCTTGCGCCATTTTCTCTCACGGCGCGCATGAACACCGGCCCGGCCATGACCAGCGCTTCCTTGTTGGCCAACAGGACTTTCTTGCCGGCGACCGCCGCCGCCAATGTGGGTTGCAGGCCTGCAGCTCCGACAATGGCGGCCATCACCGAATCAACTTCCGGTAATTCGGCCATCCGCACCAAAGCTTCAGGTCCGTATTCGACGCAGGTTGAACAGGCAGCAACTTCCAGACGAGCACGCAAAGCAACGGCCAGTTCAGCGTTACGCACTACGGCAAAACGGGGTTGAAACTCAAGACATTGCTCGAAAAGGCGATCGATCTGATTGTACGCACAGAGAGCGATTACACTGAAACGTTGCGGATGGCGTCGAATCACGTCCAGCGTATTGACCCCAATGGAGCCGGTTGATCCGAGAATCGTGAGCTTTTGCATTGTCATCTCAAGCTGCGTCAATGCAGTAAAGTCAGCCAGACAAGAGCGACCAGAGGCAGTGTCGAGGTCAGGCTATCGATACGGTCGAGCACTCCCCCATGTCCGGGCAAAATATTACTGCTGTCTTTCAATCCGGCCTGACGTTTAAGCAGTGATTCGAACAGATCGCCAATGATACTGATCACCGCCATGGACACCAGGACAGAGAGTAACAATAAATAATTTCCGGAGAGAACGGCCGGCATCTTCGGCGACAGGATAAAACCATAGACGATGACGGCAAACCCGCCTCCGATAGCACCTTCCCAGGTCTTGCCCGGACTGATGCCCGGAGCCAGCTTGTGCTTGCCGAAGGTACGGCCAAAGAAATAGGCGGCAATATCAGCCAGCCAGACGGCGGCCATGACGGCCAGTAAAGATAGAGCGCCAGCCTGTCTCAGTTGCACCAGAGCCAGCCAGGTCGGCAGGATCATCAACATGCCGATCGACAGGCCGAAAACGGACTTTGACAATAGCCAGCGACACCTCATCCACACGGGAACCCCGAGCAACCAGAAAGCGGCCGCCGGAAGATAAAACCAGCGCCCCAGGCGCCAGGCGGCCTCATCGAATCCAGGTTCAAGCCCCAAAGCGGCTGGCTCCAGAGCGGCCACGGCGCCGCAAATGAAGATCAGCGTGACGCCAAGCGCGAAGCGTAAAGCATTGCCCAATGCCATCAGCGCTCCCCACTCCCAGGCTGCAAGAGCAGCGGTCAGTGTGCAGAACATGACCCAGCCAGACGCAGGCAGATAGAAAAGAGCAGAAAAGAAAACGAAAAAAAGGAAAACAGCGGTAATGATCCGCGTCTTAAGCATTAACGATGACGTCCGTCGAGCGAGCAGAATCTGCATTTTCGGGCAAGCGATCGACGCGCTTGGTACCAGGGTGGGGATTGTCGATCAGTTGTTCGCTCGTTCGTCCGAAGCGACGTTCGCGCTGCTGATACGAGTTGATGGCCATGTCGAATGCAGAAGCGTCAAACTCCGGCCAGAGGGTTTCAGTAAAGTAGAACTCCGAATAAGCCAGTTGCCATAGCAGGAAGTTGCTGACCCGCTCCTCCCCCCCCGTACGAATGAAGAGATCGGGCTCCGGTGCGTAACTCATGGCCAGATAAGGTGCCAGATCGGCTTCGCTCCACAAACCCTGCTTGTCCGGCTGTGCCGAGAGCATGCGATTGACCGCCTGCAGGATATCCCAACGTCCGCCGTAATTGGCTGCGATGGTCAGTGTCAGCTTGTCATTCCCGGCCGTCTGCTGTTCTGAAGAGGCAATCAGCGACTGTAGTTCACGATCAAAGCGCGACAGGTCACCCACCACTCTCAGACAAACTCCATTGCGATCCAGTTTGCTCACTTCCTGCTGCAAGGCATGCACGAAAAGCTGCATGAGCAGCGTCACTTCTTCCTCGGGGCGACGCCAGTTTTCTGAGCTGAACGCAAAAAGCGTCAAATACTTTATCCCACGCTCAAGGCAATACCTGACCGAATCACGCACCATTTCGACGCCACGGCGATGCCCGGCAAAACGAGGCAAATAGCGTTTCTTGGCCCAGCGACCGTTGCCGTCCATGATAATGGCGACATGACGCGGCACCTTGGCGGCATCCGGAACATCACGCGTCGAACTGGTGAAGATCGCCATCTGGCGCATCCTTTAGGCAGTCCTCAGACCGCCATCAGCTCGGTTTCTTTTTGCGCGAACTGCTTATCCACCTCGGCGACATATTTGTCGGTGAGCTTCTGGACGTCATCCTGCGCCCGTCGCTCATCATCCTCCGAACACGCCTTGTTCTTGAGCAGATCCTTGAGTGTCGAGATGGCGTCGCGGCGAAGATTGCGCATTGCCACCCGTGCATTTTCACACTCGTGTTTGACGACCTTGATCAGGTCGCGACGCCGTTCTTCGGTCAGTGCCGGCATCGGAACGCGGATGAGTTCGCCCTGCGAAGCAGGATTCAGGCCAAGATCGGAGTCCCGGATGGCCTTTTCGACCTTGGGCGCCATGTTCTTTTCCCAAGCCTGGACGCCAAGCGTACGCGGATCAAGCAGGGTGATGTTGGCCACCGTATTTACCGGCACCATGGAGCCGTAATACTCGACCTGAACATGATCGAGCAGGCCGATATTGGCGCGGCCCGTACGGATCTTTGTCAAATCGACCCTGAGCGCCTCAAGTGATTTCTGCATCTTGTGTTCAGTAGTGCTTTTCACCTCTGCAATCGACGACATGTCTATCTCCCTCAGCAATACACCAGAGTGCCTTCGCTCTCGCCAAGGACAACCCGCTTGAGCGCACCCGGTTTGAAAATCGAGAAAACGTTGATTGGCAGTTTCTGGTCACGGCATAGCGCAAAAGCGGTTGCATCCATCACCGCCAGATTTTTCAACATGGCTTCGTTGAAGCTGATCCGGTCGTAGCGTGTGGCCAGAGGATCCTTTTTCGGATCAGCCGAGTAAATACCATCTACCTTGGTGGCCTTGAGCACGATCTCCGCCCCGATTTCGGCACCGCGTAACGCCGCTGCCGTATCGGTCGTAAAAAACGGATTGCCGGTACCCCCGGCAAAAATGACCGTCCTGCCCTGCTCCAGTGCACGGATGGCCCGACCGCGAATATACGGTTCGACCACCTGCTCGATATTCAATGCCGACTGGACGCGGGCCGGCATGCCGGCAGTTTTCATCGCGTCCTGCAACGCCAGAGCGTTCATCACGGTGGCCAGCATGCCCATGTAGTCAGCCTGGGCGCGATCCATGCCGGTTGCTCCGGGAGCCACACCGCGAAAGATGTTACCCCCGCCGATGACGACACCAACCTGCACCCCCAGATCAACGACGCTCTTGACTTCAGCGACGATCTCCAGGATGGTCTGACGGTTGATGCCATAAGCGTCAGTGCCCATCAGTGCTTCACCCGAGAGTTTGAGCAGGATACGTTTGAATTTTGGGGTACAAGCTTCAGTCATGGTCATCAGAACCCTATCAGTTACTTCTGTGCAGCCGCTGCCTGGGCAGCCACTTCGGCGGCAAAATCATTCGATCGTTTGGCCATGCCCTCACCGACCACGAACAGGGTAAAGCCCGCAACTGAAGCACCCTTGGCCTTGAGCAATTGCTCGATGGTCTGCTTGCCGTCTTCCGCCTTGACGAACACCTGTCCAAGCAAAGTGACCTCCTTGAGGAATTTCTGCACTGAACCCTCGGCGATTTTCTCGATCATGGCTTCCGGCTTGCCCGCTTCCTTGGCCTTTTCGATGGCAACCCGACGTTCGGTATCAATCAGTTCGGCAGGAACACCCGTCGCATCAAGCGATTTTGGCTTTGACGCGGCAATGTGCATGGACAGATCCTTGCCCAGTTGTTCGTCACCACCGACCACATCCAGCAGCACGCCGATCTTTGCACCGCCATGGATGTAGGACGCCAGCTTGCCCTTGGCTTCGACACGGACAAAGCGGCGCAGCGACATATTCTCGCCGATCTTCCCGACCAAAGCAGTACGGGCAGATTCGACGGTTCCTCCAGCCATCGGCAGCGCCGACAACACGGCAATATCCGCTGGATTGTTAGCCACAATCAGTTCGGCACAGCCCTTGGTCAGAGCCAGGAATTCGTCGTTCTTGGCCACGAAATCGGTTTCGCAGTTGATCTCGATGATCGCGCCTGACTTGCCGTCGGCGGCAATACTGATACCGACAACCCCCTCGGCAGTAATGCGAGTTGCAGCCTTGGTGGCCTTGGAACCGAGCTTGACGCGCAGAATCTCTTCCGCCTTGTTAATGTCACCAGCCGCTTCGGTCAGTGCTCTCTTGCATTCCATCATCGGCGCGTCAGTTTTCTCGCGCAGTTCTTTAACCATACCTGCGGTAATTTCCGCCATTTTATTCTCCACTTGCGGACACGGCCGGGATAACCGGCCGCACCTCGTTCAAAACAGTTAAAACAGAAATTGTCTATCCATACCGCTCACATCAAGCGACCGGATGACAAAGTTGGGGACTGTTACTCGGCCTCTTCGACAAAATCATCACCGGAAGCTGCCGCAGCAACAATTTCCTCGATGAATTGACTGCGACCTTCGAGAATCGAATCAGCGACACCGCGTGCATACAGGCGGATTGCACTGGACGAGTCATCATTGCCCGGAATGACATAATCAATGCCTTCCGGCGAGTGATTGGTATCGACCACGGCAATGACCGGAATGCCGAGTTTATTCGCTTCGGTGATGGCAATCTTGTGGTAACCGACATCGATGACGAACAGGGCATCCGGCAAGGTATTCATTTCCTTGATGCCGCCAATGGATTTCTGCAACTTGGCAAGTTCGCGCTGCATCATCAGTGCTTCCTTCTTGCCGAGCTTCTCAAGAGAACCGTCTTCCATCATGGTTTCCATATCCTTGAGGCGCTTGGTCGATTGCTTGATGGTCTTGAAATTGGTCAGCATGCCACCCAGCCAGCGCTGGTCGACATAGGCCGAACCGGAACGGCTGGCTTCTTCAGCGATGATTTCACGCGCCTGACGTTTGGTACTGACGAACAGGATGCTGCCCTTGTTTGACGACAGCTTGCGCACGAAAGCCATGGCTTCGTTGTAATTGGCAAGGGTTTTTTCAAGGTTGACAATGTGGATCTTGCTGCGGGCACCAAAGATGTACTGAGCCATCTTGGGGTTCCAGAAGCGGGTTTGGTGGCCAAAGTGAACACCGGCCTCCAGCATTTGACGCATGGTTGCGGACATACTTTTTTCCTATCAGGGTTAAACCACCATTCGCCCACCTACGCCCGCCTTGATTATTTGACGGGCACCCTTGAACAGGCGAATGTGCGTAATTGACGAGCCGTATCCGGCGCGCCTCGCGTACCACCATGGCACGCTGTATTGTTTCACTGACAAAGGCCAGAAAAACCGTGCGATTATATCATCGGAGAAACATGAATGCCATCGCTTCGCTTCCTTCGCTCGTTACCCTGATGGATGACGCTATAAATCTGACGGGATAAAGACGAGGTGTAGACGAACCTTTCAAACGGGAAATTGCCTAAGCGCTCGCCTTACTTTATCCTTCGCCACTTCATTACCTTCGCCTGTCTCCATAATAAGCACATGAGCATCACACTCAAATCTTCCGACGAAATCGAAAAAATGCGGGTTGCCGGCCGTCTGGCTGGCGAAGTACTCGATTACATTACCCCTTTCGTCAAACCGGGGATTACGACTGGCGAGCTGGACAAACTCTGCCACGACTACATGGTCAATATTCAGGGCTGCATTCCGGCGCCGCTGAACTACGCTCCTTCAGGCTACAAACCGTATCCGAAATCGATCTGCACTTCGGTCAACCATCAGGTCTGTCATGGCGTTCCCGGTGACAGACAGTTGAAAAACGGCGATATTGTCAATCTGGATATCACCACCATCAAGGACGGTTATCACGGCGATACCAGCCGCATGTTCCAGGTCGGCGAGGTCTCGATCAAGGCCAAACGGCTGTGTGAGGTCACTTTTGAATGCCTCTGGCTCGGTATTGCCCAGGTGCGCGCAGGTGCCCATCTCGGCGACATCGGCCACGCCATCCAGCAGTATGCCGAGAAATCCGGTTATTCAGTCGTCCGAGAATTCTGTGGCCATGGCATCGGCGTACGCTTCCATGAAGATCCACAAGTCGTTCATTACGGCAAGGCTGGCACGGGGGTCGAACTTAAAGCCAACATGATTTTCACCATCGAGCCGATGATCAACGCCGGAAAAGCCGCCATCCGCGAACTGGCGGATGGCTGGACGATTGTCACCAAGGACCACAGTTTGTCGGCGCAATGGGAACATACCGTTCTTGTCAGCGAAAACGGATATGAGGTTCTCACGCTCTCCGAAGGCGCTCGCCAGCAGCCGGACTGGATCAATTGATGTCGATGAAGTTCGATTCTGTTGCCCGTAACGAACTCCTCACCCGTTACAAATCGCATTTGCAGTCTGGCCAGGCTTCCATCTGCCAGAATTATCTGCTCGACCCGGAACCCTCCCGACTGCTGCATCAACGCAGCCAACTGATTGACGGCGTCCTGCGCGAACTGTGGACGGATCTGGGCCTCCCCGATTCACTTACCCTGGTCGCTGTTGGCGGCTACGGTCGCGAAGAAATGTGGCCCGCCTCTGACGTGGATCTGCTGTTGCTTCTACCGCAGCCGGCCGATACGGCGCTTGCCGAACAGCTTGAACAACTGGTTAGCCTGTTCTGGGATATCGGGCTGGAAATTGGTCATAGCGTTCGTACGGTAGAGGAATGCCTCAACGAGGCAGAAAGCGATCTGACGGTTCAGACAGCGCTGGTCGAAACCCGCTTGCTGATCGGAAACGCCGCACTGTTCTCAACGTTCCTTACTGAATTCAGGAACCAACTCGATCCGCAAGCTTTCTTTCACGCCAAACGCGTAGAACAGGACGAGCGCTATCTGCGTTATCAGGAATCGCCTTACAGTCTCGAACCGAACTGCAAGGAAAGTCCGGGCGGATTGCGCGATTTGCAAAGCATTCTGTGGATCGCACAAGCCGCCGGATTCGGCAGCAGCTGGCAGGATCTGGAACGACACGGCTTTATTACCCATCGGGAAGAACAGGGGCTTGAACGCCGGGAAAGCTTCCTGCAGCGCTTGCGAATCCAGTTGCACCTCCATGTCGGCCGTCGTGAAGACCGTCTCCTGTTTGATCATCAGACGGCGCTTGCCGAGCAACTCGGCTTTGCCGCAACACCGACCCGGCGCGCCAGCGAGCAACTGATGCAGGAGTACTACCGGACGGCGAAAACGGTGACCCAGCTCAACACGATTCTTCTGCAGAACATGGGTGCTGCAATTTTCCCGTCGCCTGAACAAAATCCGCAGGTCATCAATGAGCGTTTTCAGAACACCCATCAACTGCTCGATGTCGTTCACGAAAACGTTTTCAACGAAACGCCCGCGGCCATACTCGAAGCATTTCTGCTCATGCAGCAGCACTCCGAACTGAAAGGCATGACGGCACGCACGATCCGCTCGCTATGGCGCGCACGCACCCTGATCGATGATGACTTTCGTAGCAACCCGGAAAACAGGGCGCGTTTCGTCGAACTCTTCAAGCAGGAAAGAGGTGTGCTGCACGAACTCCGGCGCATGAACCAGTTTGACATCCTCGGTCGCTACCTGCCCAAGTTCGGGGCCATCGTCGGCCAGATGCAACACGACCTTTTCCACGCCTACACGGTGGATCAGCACACCATGCAGGTACTGCGCAACCTGCGCCGCTTCTCCGAAACCGAATTTGCCCACGAGTACCCCTTCTGCAGCCAGTTGATCAGCAACTTCGATAAGCCCTGGTTACTCTACATAGCCGCCCTCTTCCACGATATCGCCAAGGGACGCGGGGGGGGGCACTCGGACCTCGGCGCTCTCGATGCCCAGGAATTCTGTACCAGTCACGGCCTTTGTGCCGAAGACAGCGAACTGGTTGTCTGGCTCGTACGCCATCACCTTGAAATGTCTGTCGTTGCTCAGAAACAGGACATATCGGATCCGGACGTGCTCAGTGCATTTGCCGCGACCGTAAAGGACGAGCGTCACCTGACGGCGCTCTACCTGTTCTCTGTCGCTGATATACGCGGTACCAGCCCCAAGGTCTGGAATAGCTGGAAAGGCCAGTTGTTCGAGGAACTTTTCAACCAGACCCGTCGTTTTCTGCTTTCCGGGGGGCAGGCGCCTTTAAGGCAAGGAATCATCCAGGAAAAGCAAGAGGAAGCACTGCGTCTGCTGCGTTATTTTGCGGTTCCCGAAACGGCCCAGGAAGGCCTGTGGAATCAGCTCGATACCGTATACTTCCTGCGCCACTCGGCCGAAGAAATCGCCTGGCATGCGCGTGCGCTGCACTATCGCATTGACGGAAAGAAACCGGTCGTCAAGGCGCGCGTCAATCCACAGGGCGACGGCCTCGAAGTCATGGCCTACACCCTCGATCAACACGATCTGTTTGCCCGTCTGGTCGGTTTTTTCAGCCGTGCCGGCTACAACATCATGGATGCAAAAATTCACACGACACGTCACGGTTACGCGCTCGACAGCTTCATGCTGCTCGACGTCAACGGGCGTGACAATGACCGTGACATGATCAGCTACATCGAACATGAACTGACCGACCGGCTCACCCGACAAACCTTGCCCGAGGCCCCAGCGAGCGGGCGTATTTCGCGCCAGGTCAAGCATTTCCCGATCCAGCCTTCAGTCACCATCGAGTCGGATGAAAAAGGCGTCAACTTCGTTCTTTCGGTCAGTGCCGCCGATCGTCCCGGCCTGCTCTATACGGTCGCCATGACCCTGGCTCTTCATGGCGCCAATCTCCACACCGCCAAAATCGTTACCCTCGGTGAACGCGTCGAAGACACTTTTCTGATCAGCGGTGGCGATCTCGGCGAAAGCGCGAGCCGGATCAAACTGGAAACCGAATTGCTTGAGCGCTTGACGTGTTGAAAAAACAAATTCATGGTTTTGCGCTCCACAAAGCCAACTGAGCACGAAATAGCCTGCCCGTTTCTCAGGTTTCTCAGCGCTTTCTCATTATTCCTGCGAAAATTGAAAGCGTTTATTGGTAACACGCGCCTTCGTTGGATACTCCTCGTTGGCACGTAATATGCTGTTGAATCTTGATTGTCGTTTTTTGGCGAAGCGATTGATTCGGCATCGACGACTTGACCGATGATGTTCCGAGGCCGCAGCATTAACTACGCTTGGCCTTCGCCCCAGGGAGCGGGGAATTCAACCCGCAGAGATTAACGAATATTGGACAGCAGTCAGGACTTATGAAAAAGATAATCAACGCTCCGAATAACGTGGTTGAAGATATGCTTTCAGGCATGGTTGCCGCACATCCTCAACATGTGAGAAAGCTGCCTGACTACAATTGTCTCGTCAGCCCGCTTTCGCCAATCGCCGGAAAAGTCGGCATCATCTCCGGTGGCGGGAGTGGTCACGAACCAGCGCACGCGGGATTCATAGGCAGAGGAATGCTTGATGCTGCGTGCGTCGGCAACGTATTCTCGTCGCCCACTCCCGATCATTTTTTTGCGGCAGCCAAGGCCGTGGATAGTGGGGCTGGCGTCCTGATGGTCATCAAGAACTACTCTGGCGATTTGATGAATTCACAAATGGCAGAGGAGATGGCTGAGTTTGAAGCGGTCAAGGTTGCAAGGGTCATCGTCGATGACGACGTTGCCGTCAAGAACAGTACTTACACGACCGGACGCAGAGGGATTGCTGGAACCGTATTTGTTCATAAAATCGCTGGCGCGATGGCGGTGCAAGGCGCTGATCTGGCCGAAGTCAAACGGGTGGCCGAGAAAACCGTTGCCAATGTGCGCTCGATGGGCATGGCTTTGACGCCATGTATCGTCCCGATAGCCGGGAAAGCCAATTTTCAGTTGGCTGACGATGAAATTGAGATCGGCATGGGCATTCACGGAGAACCGGGAATAAGTCGATGCAAAATTACTGAAGCAGATGAAATTACCTCCGTCCTGCTTGAAAAAATAATCGTCGATCTCCCATTCAACAAAGGTGATGAAGTGGCAGTCTTGGTCAATGGACTGGGGGCAACCCCGCTCATGGAACTGTATATCGTCAACAAAAAAATCAGCGAGGTCTGCGCGGAAAAGGGGATAAAAATATATCGAACTTACGTTGGCGAGTATATGACCGCCCTTGAAATGGCGGGAGCGTCAATAAGCCTGTTGCGTCTGGATGACGAACTGAAGGCCTTGCTCGATGCGCCGGCCGACAGTATTGCCTTCAAGCAGCTATGAGACCCGCAGAGAAAGGTTGAGACAAGTGGAAAAATTAACCGCCATCGATGTTGTGAATATCATTACTGATTTCTCGAAGCTGATTATTCCCAACCGTGACTACTTGAATGAATTGGATGGGAAACTGGGGGATGCCGACTTCGGCACAAGCATTTCCGGTGGTTTTTCGGCAGTCGAAAAAATCATTCCGGAACTGGGTTTGGTGACAAGCGGGATGGCCCTTGGCAAAACCGGCATCACTTTGGTAAAGTCCATGGGTGGAGCTTCAGGCCCGCTTTTTGGTACGATCTTCATGAAAGCCGGCAAGGAACTAGGAAACAAGTCGGACATCGGAGTGCAAGAACTGGCCAGCATGTTTTCTGCGAGTCTGGCCGGAGTCAAAGCCTTGGGAAAATCCAACGCTGGGGATAAAACACTGATTGATGCGCTGGAACCGGCCACGATGGCACTTGTAGCAGCTGCCGCAAAAGGATCTTCGTTGAAGGCAGCGCTCTCCGAAGCGTATGCTGCGGCTGCACAAGGTGTGGAGGACACGAAAAAGATGATTGCTAACAGAGGAAGAGCACACTACGTCGGCGAACGCGGATTGGGTCATCAGGATCCAGGGGCAACAGCGATTCAGATGTTGTTCCAGGTTTTCGCTGATTACGTCAAATAGTTTCCTTGCCTCTCTTCATAAGCTCAGCATGGAAACGTGCTGAGCTTATCTATTTTGGACGCTGCGCCATGATTCGCGCAGCCTTCGAATTCTCACAGGCAAAGAGGCGGCCTACACGATCGATATAGTGCGTGAAGCAATAAAGATCCGTATAGTTATTGCTTTCCCCAATTCAATCCAAGCGAAAATCAATGACCGGGCTGTTAGATATACGTGATGCTGTCCAGCAGGTATCGGAAGCGATAGCCAGTGTTCTGGATATTGACGTCATCATCTCGGACACCGATTACCAGATAATCGGCGATACAAAGAAGCACTACAAACTCGAAGTGACGGAGATCAAGGACAACTATGTAATTGGCAACGTTATCAAGACCGGTATCACAAAGGTCATTCGGGGGAAAGCGGATAGCGAACATTGTTCATCCTGCGGAATTCAGGAAAATTGCAATCTTGAAGCCATGATCTGTGTTCCCATCCACTACCTGGGAACACGTATAGGCGCGATCGGCCTCATCGCCATTACGGAGTCTTCCAGAGAAAGACTGCTGGAGAATCAGAAGAATCTGATCGAGTTTACCGAACGTATGGCTGATCTTATCGTCAGCAAGCTGCGTGAGAAAGAAGCGACGACGAAGTTAACTGTCGCCAAAAACCAATTGATTTCCATCATGGATGCCATCGACGAAGGTATCGCTGCCACCGATGAGAACGGGCGTATCGTCTATCTGAATTCGGTGTTCGAAGAAATCCTTAATTCCAAACATGAAGAACTGATCGGAAAGGATATTGCCGGTATTTTCGCCGTCCCTTACGTTACAGCCCTGATAAACAATGGGACCGAATTCAACAACATCGAATTACACCTCAGCACCCCAGATCTTGACGTGCATTCTCTTATTTCTGGCAGTCCCGTTATCCTTGAGGACAAGAATGCCGGATCGATCATCGTTCTGAAAAAAATGGAGGATGTTTTCAAGGTCATCAATAAACTGACCAACACCTCCTTATCCACTTCATTTGAGCAGATCATCGGCGACAGTCCGGCAATGATCCAACTCAAGGATACAGCTCTCAGGGTCGCCACAGGAAATTCCAGCATCCTGATTACCGGAGAAAGCGGAACCGGAAAAGAACTTTTTGCTCGAGCCATTCATCACAGCAGTCCGAGGAACAAGAATCCGTTCATCGCCATCAATTGCGCTGCCATGCCTGAGGCGCTGATTGAAAGCGAGTTATTCGGCTATGAAGAAGGTTCGTTCACCGGCGCCTCGCGTGGAGGCCGTCCTGGAAAATTTCAGCTGGCGCATGGCGGAACAATTTTTCTTGACGAAATCGGCGACATGCCCCTGCATTTGCAACCGAAACTACTGCGCGTTATTCAAGAAAAGACAGTGGAAAAGCTCGGTGGACACAAAAGCCTGGTTGTCGATGTTCGCCTGATTACGGCGACCAACAAGGATCTTGAAGGCATGGTTGATCGTGGTGAATTCCGGGAAGATCTTTATTACAGAATCAATGTCATCCCGTTACATATACCACCGCTTAGAAGCCGACCGGGTGATGTACGCATGCTTTTGTCCTTTCTTCTGAAGCAATACAACGCTAAATTGAACAAGAAATTAAAAGGCTTTACGGCAGACGCAGAAAGCGCGTTATTGTCCTGTCGATGGAAAGGGAACGTTCGGGAACTCGCCAATGTAATCGAGTACGCGATCAATGTGGAACCTTCGGCTTATATCACCACGAACAGTTTACCTTCCAAAATTCTCGAAAAAAGAGAAGTTAAAGTTCAACAAACGCCGGTTTCTACGCTCCATCTGGCCGAGAGCGAATTAATCCGGAGCGTTTTATCGGAATTCGGGTCATCGGTTGCCGCCAAGCGGCGGGCCGCAGAGGCCTTGGGCATCAGCCTTTCCACGCTCTATCGCAAGCTGAAAGAAATGGGGATCGATCAGGAATAGTCACGGATCAAATTTGCTGAAACAGTATTTCAGCGACGGCAATTCAGACTCCAGAAAATCCAAAATCAATTCTTTTATCTTGCTTAATGGTCACCGCAAACTAATCTCGCTTCAGTACTCGCTCCGCAAGTGACACCCAGTAGCTTGCGCCCAAAGGCAGGATTTCGTCGTTGAAGTCGTAGCCGGGGTTGTGCAGCAGGCAATCCGAAGCGCCGGGGCCGTTACCGATCCAGCCGTAGGCGCCAGGACGTTTCTGCAACATAAAGGCGAAATCCTCCGCACCCATGGTGGGCTGCAGATCGGAGTGGACATTCCCGGCTCCCGCTACGGCAATCATTGCCTCGGCAGCGATTTGCGCTTCGCGTGTGGCGTTGATCGTCGGAGGATAGCGCCTCTCATAGCGCAGAGATATCTCCGCTTCGTGGGTAACCGCCAGTCCTTCGCAAATTCGCCGCATCCGTTGCTCAACCAGATCCTGCACTTCCGGCTTGAAAGTGCGTGTTGTACCGCGCAGCACCACTTCCGGTGGGATCACGTTCCAGGTATCGCCGCCGTGAATCTGCGTCACGCTGACCACGGCCGCATCCACAGGCGGCACATTGCGGCTGACAATGGTTTGCAATTCATGCACGAGTGTGGCGGCCAGAGTTATCGGGTCGATACCGTTGTGTGGCATGGCGGCATGCGCGCCACGACCTTTGAGCACAATTTCGAAGATGTCGTACGACGCCATCATCGGGCCGGACATCACGCCGAAGTGCCCGACCGGCATACCGGGCCAGTTGTGTAGCCCGTATACTGCCGCGCAGGGAAAGCGCTCGAAGAGCCCATCTTCGACCATCTCCCGACCCCCGCCTTCGTTCTCTTCGGCGGGCTGGAAAATGAAATTGATCGTACCGTCAAAGTCGCGCGTCTCGGCCAGATATCTGGCGGCGCCCAGCAGCATCGTGGTATGGCCATCGTGGCCACAGGCATGCATGCGCCCGGCGTGCTGCGAACGATGCGCGAAGTCGTTGCTTTCCTGCACATGCAGAGCATCCATATCGGCCCGCAAACCAACGCTGCGCGGGCTGCTGCCGGCGCGCAGGACGCCGACCACGCCGGTGCGACCGATGCCGGTATGCACCTCCAGCCCGAAGGACTGAAGCAATTCTGCGACGCGCGCCGAAGTCCGGACTACCTCGAAGGCTATCTCCGGGTGGGCATGGAAATCGCGACGCCAGGCAGTCAGTTCCGGCAACAACTCTTGCAAACGGGGCTTGATGTTGATGTTCATGCGGGCAGTTCCGTAAAGATAATGACCAGACCATGGGTCAGCGCAGACGCGACGGCAAGCGAGCCATCTGGTCTCAAGATAAATTCCATTCCCGCCAGATCCAGCACCCGGCGGGTATACTCGACAGAGCGTACCCGGAAATGCAGAGCAGCAAAGAAGGGTGGAACACGTTTGCCAGCCTCGAGACCACAGTATTCATCGGCAAAGCTGGCGGGAGTAAACATGCGAATTGGGGTATCGCCCGTGGCCATCCGCCAGGAAGTTCCTTGTTCACCCCGCCCTTCCGAAGCGCGATCAAAGAGACGATCGTAGGCCGTGCGCACCTCGCCAAAGCACATTTCACTGGTCAGCACACTGATTCCCTGCAAGCCGATTGCTCCATTCGCATGTGCCAGATATTCAGAACGCCAGACGACATCGCGGGTGAAGTGCTGACAAGCAAAGGTTCGCCCGCCCGGCGTTTCAGCGATATCCACCTGCGCAATGCGGAATGCCGCATCACGCTCGCCTTCAGGCAAGGCCACCGGGCGCGAAAAGTCCACCGGGGCATCGACACCAATCCCGGAACTCTGCAATTCGGCATGAAAGCCAGCTGCATCATCTGTCTTCAGTGCCAGCGCCGCAAGACCATCACCCGCACCAAGAAAATCGCTGTAATAGCGCGTGAGCGGATGATCCGCCGGCACAGCCAGCAACTCGTAATAGTCATCCGGAAACATCACACAGTGGTTTTCCGATCCCATCGTGTGGCGCCCGCGTGGGGTCAACGTAAAGCCGAGTCGGCGAAAATCCGCCTCGGCCTGATCCAGATTGGCAACGGCAATGACGACGTGGTCGATGCCCTGAAGATGTCTGCGCATGCCTTGATTCAACCTTAATCGCGGCTTTCCAGCCCGCGGTAATACTGCACGAAGAGCCTCTTCGTGTCAGACCAGGATGATGATCTGGGAATTACTTCTTTCGTTCTGCAACAAACGCACGCAGGGTATCAACGATGAGAAAACCCACAGTTGCCCCTGCATCCTGGAGTCCCAGGGTCTTTTCCTGGAAACAGGCCGCCTTTCCGTGCTGGGCGATCATCCCTTTCGTGGCATCAAGCCCTTTGGCGGCGGCCTCGGCAGCTCTGGCCAGTGCTTCGGGAAGAGTTGCCGCGCAGGCCACGGAAGTTCCAAGGGACTCGGAAACGGGAGCGAGTACATCGATCAATGTCTTGTCCCCGCGTTTGGCCTTACCCCTTTCGATGACTCCGTTCAGAAAAGCGGCCCAGAAAAGAGACATCTCAGCGCTTCCAATTGACGAAAACGATTCAAGGGCTTTGCCGCCACGCATGAAACCGGTAGCAACGAGAGTCCCCATGGTCGATGGCGCCGCCTTGGCCATGGCCATGCCGGCCAGTTGCAGGGTACGGCCGACCGCATCCGCGCTATTGGCGCTCACCGATTCGTAGGCGGCAAGGAAAGCCTTGTTCATCGTCAGTCCGAGGTCGCTGTCGCCGACCTTGCCGTCGAGATCAATCAGATAGTCGCGCTGGGAAATGAAAACGTCACGCAGACTTGCGAAGAGCGGAACCAGTTCCGCCTTGCCTATGCTGTCCATGCCGCCGCCCCCTCCTGTGCTGTGTAATTATTCGTTGCACCAGCGAATTTCGCCGGAATGACGGCATTTAAAGCTGTTGCTGCTCGAAGAAAGGCGACTGCGCCGGCCGCGCGAGCAGCCGCCTGGTTTCGTCGTCGAGCTTGAGCAGCGAGATCGACGCGCCGGCCATTTCCATCGACGTCGCGTACTCGCCGACGTAAACGTGGAAGACAGCAATTCCAGCTTCCTTGAGGATAGACGCGACGCGGCGAAAGATTACATAGAGTTCCTCTTTCGGTGTCGCGCCCAGGCCGTTGACCAGTACCGCGACTTCGTCACCGCGGACGAAGGGAAGGTCGGCCAGGATGGGCTGCATCATTTCATCGACGACTTCATCGGCCTGGCGCAGCGCGCCACGCCGGATTCCGGGCTCGCCGTGGATGCCCATGCCGATTTCCATTTCGTTTTCACCGATCGAAAACGACGCGTGCCCGACTTCGGGGACAATGCATGATGTCAGCGCGACGCCCATGGTGCGCACGTTGGCTTTGACTTTTTCGGCGACCCGCTTGACCTCGTCGAGCGCCATGCCTTCAGCGGCAGCGGCGCCGGCCGCCTTGTAGATGAAAAATATTCCGGCAACTCCACGGCGCTTGTGTTCCTGTCCTTTGGGCGACGATGCGACGTCGTCGTTACCGACCAGAGAGAGCACCTTGATGCCTTCCAGATCGGCCATTTCAGCGGCCATATCGAAATTCATGATGTCGCCGCTGTAATTGCCATAGATATAAAGTGCGCCGGCGCCCTGGTTGATGGCCCTGGTCACTTCAAGCATCTGATCGGCGCTCGGTGACTGGAATACGCCGCCGACCGCGCAACCGTCGAGCAGGCCGGTGCCGACATAGCCGAGAAAGAGCGGCAGATGACCCGAGCCGCCGCCGGTGGCGATTCCGACCTTGCCTTTGACCGGGCGTGCACTGACGATACAGCGCAGATCGCCGGCGGCACAGGCGAGCTGCTGCGGATGGGCGGCGTAAATGCCTTCGAGCATCTCATCAACGAAATTTTCAGGAACGTTTAGAAATTTTTTCATATGCCCTCGGCTGTAGTTTTGGCGGAATTCTCAATAAGCCGTCACACCGGTGCAAGCCGGTGTCCAGTGCCGTGGCTCTGGATTCCGGGCTCTGCACTTCCTGCGGTCGCTTGCGCCGGAATGACGCTGCGGGATCTGATCGGTGGCTCCTTGAAAGCAGGCGCTCAGGCCGCATGACCGCCGAGATAGGCGGCGCGTACCCGCGCATCGTTGGCTAACTCAGCGCTCACGCCTTCGATCACGATACGCCCGCCATCCATGACGTAAGCGTAATCGGCGACACGCAGCGCGGCTCTGGCGTTCTGTTCGACGAGCAATACCGAATGCCCTTCGATGCGGATATGGCTGATCAGGTCGAAGATCATGCGCACGACTTTGGGCGCGAGACCGAGCGAGGGTTCGTCCATCAGCAGGAGTTTCGGTCGCGACATCAGCGCGCGGGCGATGCATAGCATTTGTTGCTCACCGCCGGACAAGGTGCCGGCGCTCTGCTGGTAACGCTCGCGCAGGATGGGGAAACGATCGAGCTGCTTTTCAAGTTCCTCGGCCAGCGCTTCGGGCGACAATCCGACGGCACCTATGCGCAGGTTTTCGGCGACGCTCATCGATGAAAAAATCTGCCGCCCTTCAGGGGCCTGGGCCAAGCCTGCGGCGACGATGCGATGCGAAGGCCATTGCGAAATTTCGCTGTCTTCAAAGCGTATGCTTCCCGCCGTGGCGCGGTAAACACCCGAAATTGCACGCATCAGCGTCGTCTTGCCAACCCCGTTGCTGCCCAGCACGGTGACGATGCCGCCGACCGGAACGTGCAGCGAAATGCCGTTGAGGATGGTCTGTTCGCCCATGCGCACTTGCAGGTCGGCGATCTGGAGTAGATTGGTCGCGCTCATGCGGCCTCCTCTTCGCTGCCCAGATAGGCTTCGAGAACGACCGGATCACTTGACACCTGCTGCGGCGTGCCGTCGGCGATCTTGCGTCCCGAAGCCATGACCATAACGCGCTCGCATAGATTCATCACGAAAGCCATGTCGTGTTCAACCAGTAAAAGGGTCAAGCCCTCGTTCGAGAGCTTGCGCACGAAATCGGAGAGCTGCGCGGTCTCGGTATCGTTAAGGCCGGCCGCCGGTTCATCGAGGATCAGCAGGCGTGGCGACAAGGCCAGCGCACGGGCGATCTCCAGATACTTGCGCTTGCCGTACGAGAGATTCGCCGCCAGTTCGCCAGCCTCATCCTGCAGACCGGCGCGCTCGAGCGTCTCCCAGGTACGCCGGCTTATGTCCTCGGCATACTTGCGGTGATTGAACAGCGCCTTCGCCGGCGAATGGCCGATCGCACCGAGTGCGCCGATCGACACGTTGTCGAAGACCGTCAGGTTGGGCATCACACGCAGGTTCTGGAAGGTGCGCGCGATGCCGAGGCGGGCCACCTGGAAGGACTTCATTTGCGAGATGTCAGTATCGTCGAAAAGAATGTTGCCCGAAGTCAGCGGGAAGAAGCCGGTGATCAGGTTGAAAACGGTCGTCTTGCCGGCGCCGTTGGGTCCGATCAGCCCGACGCGTTCGCCGCGCTGGACGACGCCCGAGAAGTCATCAACCGCCAGCAGTCCGCCGAAACGACGGGTGGCATTGCGGATGTCCAGTAAAGGTGTAGTCATTGTCGCCACCCGAGTTGCTTGGCGTTGTCCCAGGCCAGGCCGAACTGCCTGCGCATCAACGACAAAACCGAAGTCTCGCCGAGCAGACCGCGCGGCAGGAAAAGAATCGACAGGAACATCACGGCGCCGACGACGATCATTCGGTAATCGCCGATCGGCCGCAGCACCTCAGGCAAGCCGAGCAGGATCACCGCACCGACGATTGCACCGGGCAGACTGCCGAGGCCACCGACGACGATCATGGCGAGGATCAGGATGGACTCCGAAAAGCGGAAATCCCCGGGGGAAATATAACCGGTGGTATGCGCCCAGAGCGCGCCAGCTACCCCGGCAAAGAAACAGGCAAAGGCGAAGGACTGGATTTTCAGGCGCACCACGTTGAGTCCCATCGAAGCCGCACACTGGTCATCCTCGCGCACGGCGCGCAAGGCGTTGCCGTAGTAGGAATGTGCCAGTCGCCCGAGCACAAAAGCGGTGAGCGCGGCGGTAATCGCCACCGCGTAGTAATTGCCCATGTCGGAAGCGGCGAACAGGCCGTCGAGCGCGATGCCCGGTATCGCCGAGATACCCATCGGCCCGCGCGTGAATCCGACCCAGTTGAGCAGCGTCAGGTGAATGATCTCGCCGAGGCCCAAGGTCGCCACGGCGAAGTAAATTCCGATCAGGCGCATGGTCGGCAGCGCCAGCAGGATACCGAAACAGGCGGTGACTGCACCGGCGACCGGCAGCGTCAGGTAAAAAGGCCAGTGCAGACCGGTCGCCAGGAGCGCGGCAGTATAAGCGCCGATGCCATAGAAACCGGCGTGCCCGAGCGTCATCAGGCCGGTGGTGCCGCTGACCAGGTTGGCGCTCATGGTCAGGATGGCGAACACGCCGATGGTTGTCGTGACGCGGAACCAGTAACCACCGCCAACCACCGCGAGGATGCCCGGCAGGACAACGAAAATGGCAATAAAAATGACCAGAATGGAGAGTGATCTGCGCATGATCAGACCCTGTCCCTGCCGCCGCCAAACAGGCCGGTCGGAAAAAAGATCAAGGTCATGACCAGGAACACGTAAGCGACCAGATCGCCCCAGCCCTGCGCGAAGAAACTCGTGGTAACAGATTCGGCAACACCGAGGATAATCGCGCAGACGACCGCACCACCAATAGATGAGAGGCCACCCATGACCATGGCAACGAAAGCCTTGATGCCGGGAGCGAAGCCCATGGCCGGGAAGATGGCGCCCTGATAGAGCCCGACGACAAGACCAGCGGCAGCGCCCAGCGTCGAGCCGATGACGAAGGTGGCGATGATGGTGCGCTCGGTATTGATGCCGACGTAGGTCGCGCCCATCGGATTGTTGGCCACAGCGCGTATCGAAAGGCCGACCTGGGTGCGCTTGAGCAGCCATTGCAGACCGCCGAGCATGACGATCGACAGACCAAAGATGAGAAACTGGCCGCTAGCGAAACTGAGTGGGCCGATCTGGATCGGCGTCAGCAGCAGGTAGTCCTGCGGTATCGTCTGCATGTTCGAGCCGAATATTTTCTCGGCTAGCTCGCGCACGATGATCGAGATCGCCAGCGAGGACAGCAGGGTCGCCTCACGCATGGCCTTGGATTTGAGCGAGGCTTCGTCGCGAAAGCGGCGGAACGGCTTGAAGGCAATGCGCTCGAGTCCGAAACCGGCCAGCGCGCCGATGGCCAGCGCAACCAGGATGACGACAAACAGGGGCGGCGCGAAGATGGTGATGGACAGCCAGCCGGCGTAGGCGCCTATCATGTAGACCTCGCCATGGGCGAAGTTAACTACATTGAGCACACCGAAAATCAACGTGAAACCGATAGCCATCAACGCGTAGATGAAGCCGACCGAAAGGCCGTTCACCAGTTGCTGAACGAAAAAAATATCAAACATGGTCTTTAAACCGGCTGGCCTTGCGGCCAGCCGGTTGCTCCAGAAGAAGGATTGGTCGGATTCTTACTTCAGCAGCACGTACTTGCCGTTCTGGATCTGCAGCTTGGTCAGAATCTTGGACGGCTCGCGCGTCTTGGGATCGAATGACGTGATGCCGGTCACGCCGGGGAAGTCCTTGGTCGCGGCCAGAGCATCGCGCACCTTGGCACGGGTGGCGTTGGCGCCGCCCGCGGCGACGATGGAGTTCAAGACGATGTTGGTCGCGTCAAAAGCCTGGGCGGCGAACATCTGCGGCTTGCTGCCGTAACGGCCTTCATATTCCTTGACGAAAGCCTGCACGTGCGGCTCGGGACTTTCGACCAGGAAGGTCGTCGACAGATACACGTTGTTGGCAGCCGGACCGGCAAGGTCGAGCAGTTTCTGCTCATACAGCGACGACGTGGCATAGACCTGCTGCTTGATACCCATCTGCACCTTCTGCTGGAGGAAAGCCGAGCCATCTTCGTAGAAGGAACCGAGGTAAATCGCATCGGGATTGCTACGCGCGATCTTGGTCAGGATGGAGCGGAAGTCGCGCGTTCCCGGATTGAACATTTCGGTTTCGGTGACTTCGCCGCCGTTGGCCTTGACCGCGTCAGCAAAGTACTTCACCACTGACTGGCCCCAGTCGTTCTGGATCGCCACGATGGCGATTTTCTTGGCGCCATTGGCGTTCGCCCAGTTGGCAATCAACGGCCCTTCATAAGCCTGGGTCGTGATGTTGCGGAACTGGTATTCGCTGATCTTGACGAAGTCGGGGTGCGACGCCGTCTGCGACAGTTGCGCCAGTTTGTTCTGCGCGTAGACCGGGGCGGCAGCCATCGAAACCCCCGAGCTGAAATCGCCAATCGCGGCGACGATGCTCTGGTCGTCCGAGAATTTTTTCGCGATGTTCACGCCTTCCTTGGCGTCGCTCTTGCTGTCCTCGAACTTGAGCTGGATCGTGACACCTGGCAGCTTGCCCGACTTGTTGAAGTTCTCGATGGCCAGCGTCGCCGAGTTGCGGAATAGCACGCCGTACTGCGCATGCTCACCGCTCAGCGGCGCCTGGTAGCCGATGGCCACCGTCTTGTTCTGAGCGTAAGCGCCACAGGAAAATATCGCCAGGCACATCGTTGCTAATAGCGTTCGACATTGTTTGGTCATGATTCATTTCTCCAGAAAAAAACAGTAATAACGAAGCAAAGGTTAATCAACAATTAGTACATCAAGACACACCTGCCGACAGGGATAAATTCCACTAGCCTCAAAAAACATCTCAATAATACCAGCGGAGCCGATTCAGGCACGGCCCTGCACAAAACAACAAGATAGCACACGAGATAAGTCATCATGCTTCATCAACATCGAAACGTGCTTGTAACAAGTGCACCTCTATTGTCAGACAATTGCTTGCCATTGTTGCACGCCGGTTGTCTTTGCTGATCAAAGCAATTTATGAACCAGGTCGATGCTACCGATTTCTGAATCATCCGATTCGATCATCACCCATCCAAATTTTGTTGCCTTCCCCGGTTCGCGTCAATAAGCACAACTTTCTGCAACACACTCTCCTGAAGCGTTCGTTACACGCCAGCAATCGGTAACCGGATTGATCCATTGGCCAACAAGTTGAGTGAAACAGGAAAGACATCCAGAAAACTCCAATCATTTGTTGTTCGCAGAACATTTTTCACCCTTCAGCACTTTACATGCCAATTTCTCACATTTCCGGAAAATTTTCCCAAATCAGGAATTTTGTTGATTCCCACAACTAAACTTTTTACAAGAACAGCAACAATCATCATTCGCTGGGAAAAAACCAAATTCGCACCTCTGCAAGCATGCACCAGAGGCAACCCCCGTCTCAACCAGCGACAATTTTAAAGCCATGTCCAGGCTCAACAAGATGTAAAATTCCGACTCTGCCTTGTTCAAGACCTTACGGCACGAGCGACAAAGCGTCTTCATGGCACATTACATGCTTGAGTGCATCACAGCATACGAGCGAGACTGCAATCAGACTGTGGATATTGTTTTGCAGTTAGCATTTTCAAACCACAACCACTTATAAACCGAACGTATCGACAGATACAGCGGGAAACGAGGAGAACCAAATGAGCATTTGCCATAACAATCAACCCAAAAACACCGATGACGAAGTTATCAATAAATTGCGGAAAGGTATTAATCATCGAGCCATGTGGATGGCGCTGATCCTGAAAGAAATGAAGGAAAGAGGACTTGACTGGGAAGAAATCGGACATTCCGCGATTTTCGCAACCGGTTGCATGCACGGGGAAGGCATCAAGGAACAATTGGCTTCCGTGGACAGCCTGGTCGAGTTTGGCAAGACCTTCCTGAATGAAGACGTGATCAAAATCTTCGAGATGGACATCAAGAAACTCGACGAGAACGAGCTCACTGTCGAGTTTGGTTACTGCCCGCTCGTAACGGCCTGGACACAAGCCGGAATTGAAGGCGAGATGCTCAACAAACTGTGTGACATCGCAATGTCCGGTGATCGTGGTATCGGTAGTCGATTCGAGAATCTAGAATTTCACCTGGGCAAAACCATCGCCCAGGGAAATCGTGTATGCGAAGTCGCATTCGTGCGGAAAAACAAGTAGTCGTCATCCTTGCATCTTTGGCAGCACTCGCCTGATAACCGCCTGAGTGATGTCAATGCTGACCAGTCCGGGTTTGTATTCGGGCTGGTCCCTCCGCAATCCTTAATGGCGCGCATCACTTCTGGCAAGGCTGCCCCAGCCGATGCTGAAGTATTTATCGAAGCAGACTCGAAATGCCCGCCTCTACGTAGTATCCACAGAAGGATGTTTGAAATTGGATTTCCAGCGCAGACTTTGGCCCGAATTTATTCAAGCAATCAAACACGAAGTTGTTCCGGCACTCGGTTGCACTGAACCCATTTCTCTGGCACTGGCTTCGGCAATTGCTACCCGACACCTTGGCTCGGTACCGGAACGGATTGAAGCCAGAGTTTCAGCCAATCTGATGAAAAACGGCATGGGAGTGACGGTCCCGGGAACCGGCATGGTCGGTCTTCCGATTGCCGCCGCTGTTGGCGCTCTTGGTGGCGACCCGGATGGAGGACTGGAAGTTCTGAGGCTCCTGACCAGCGGAATTGTCGAAGCCGGAAAACAGATGCTGATCGACAAAAAGGTGGTTGTTGGAATTGCCGACGTCAGTTCTGTGCTGTATGCAGAATCCCGCGTCTCGAATGGCAAAGACTGGGTGCGTGTATGCATTGCAGATGCCCACACGAATGTGATACTGATCGAAAAGAACGGCGAAACGCTGTTTTCAGCAACGTCAACCAGCATGGAGACCAATCCCTATTCGCTGGAAGGCGCAACCGTACGCGGCGTCTATGATTTTGCAACCACGGCACCGTTTGCCGACATTGCTTTCATTCTGGAATCCGCCAAACTCAACTCAAGGCTTTCGCAGGAGGGCATGGGCGGTAATTACGGACTGCATATCGGAGCAACCTTGAAACGCCAGGTTGAGCGCGGCCTGCTTTCCGACGACCTGCAGACCAGAATATTGATCCTGTCCTCGGCCGCTTCCGACGCGCGCATGGGCGGTGCTTCACTGCCGGCGATGAGTAATTCCGGATCAGGCAATCAGGGAATTGCAGCCACCCTCCCCGTCGTCGCCATTGCCGAGCATGTCAAGGCCGACGAGGAAACCCTGGCACGCGCCCTGATGCTTTCCCACCTGATGGCGATTTACATACATAGCAAGCTTCCGAAACTTTCCGCACTCTGCGCCGTCACTACCGCTGCCATGGGGGCAGCAGCCGGCATGGCCTGGCTGCTGCGTGGCGGTTACGAGGCGGTGAGTATGGCCATCTGCAGCATGATCGGCGATGTAGCCGGAATGATCTGCGACGGTGCCTCCAACAGTTGCGCAATGAAGGTATCGACGTCTGCGACAGCCGCCTACAAGTCTGTTCTGATGGCGCTGGATAATTCACGCGTCACCGGCAACGAAGGCATCGTCGAAGAGTGTGTTGATGCCTCCATCGCCAATCTTTGCGCCCTGGCCAGTGAAAGCATGGTGCATACGGATCGCCAGATTCTCGAAATCATGGTCAACAAGAAATGCTGACTTCAAAACGCCGAGAAAAATACCTGGAAGGCTAATCTGCTGTTTCTTGATTTTGTGCCAGATCGAGAACGTCGGTGAATCCGAAAGAACGCAGATCCCGGATTCGCATCGGGTAAAGTATGCCTTCAAGATGGTCGCATTCATGCTGCACAACCCGGGCATGAAAGCCTTCAACAGAGCGGTCGATCGGGTTTCCGAAAAGGTCGAAACCGGTGTAGCGAAGCGTTCTCCAGCGCGGAACCAGGCCACGCAGGCCGGGCACCGACAGGCAGCCTTCCCATCCCTCTTCGACTTCATCTGTTAGCGGCGTCAGCACGGGGTTGATCAGTACCGTATAGGGAACACTTTCGGCCTCCGGATAACGCGGATTATTCTCAAAACCAAAGATAACCACGCGCAAACCAACGCCAATCTGCGGCGCCGCAAGTCCGGCGCCATCGAGATGGTGCATGGTCTCTTCCATATCGGCAATGAGGATGTGAAGATCCGGTGTCGCGAAAACGGCTACCGGTCGCGCCTTTTGCCACAGGCGCGGATCACCCATTTTAAGAACAGTTCGGATCGCCACGGTCAATCATTCTCTCGATAATAGTACGCACATGCCCCATCGATTCGTGCAGAACCCCCTGAATCGTTTCGAAGCTGATGCCGTCGCGGCTGTCTGCACGACCAGCCGCGTAATTGGCGACCACGCTGATGGCCGCATAAGGGACACCCATTTCGCGTGCCAGCGCCGCTTCAGGCATACCCGTCATGCCCACTACATCGGCACCGTCACGCTCAAGGCGGTTGATTTCGGCCGCAGTTTCAAGACGCGGCCCCTGCGTTGCGGCGTAAACAGCGGAACTGCTCACGGCAATACCGACCTCTCCCGCAGCGGCGATCAGTTGCGCCCGCAGCAAACGATCATAGGGCTCGGTGAAATCGATATGCGTGACCTTGCACTCCTGTCCTTCGTGGTAGGTGGACTTTCGCCCCCAGGTATAGTCGATGATCTGATGCGGAATAACCACATCGCCGGGTTTGAGATCAGACCGGATACTGCCGACCGAAGCCACCGAAATGATGCCCAGCGCGCCGCGCTTGCACAGTGCCCAGATATTCGCCCGGTAATTGACTTCATGCGGGGGAATCGTGTGGCCATAACCGTGACGCGCCAGAAACGCGACCGGACGGCCACAGATCTGGCCGAAGATTACCGCCCCCGAGGGTTCGCCGTAGGGCGTACGCAAAACCTCGCGATGTGACACATCAAGGTTGGCCAGTTGCGTCAGGCCGCTTCCACCAATAACAGCCAGCATCTCAATTTTCCTTCATGGCATAGATTGCCGGGAGATTCCGCCAGGCACCACGAACGTCCATGCCATAGCCGAAGACAAAGCGGTCCGGAACAGTCAGTGCGACGAAATCGGCCTTGATCGGCTTTTTCTTGCCATTTTGCTTGTCGGTCGCGACAGCGGCATAACAGGCCTTGGCCCCCAGTTCCATCATGCGTTCGACAATGGCCGCCAGCGTCAGTCCTTCGTCAAGAATATCATCAAGGACGAGAACGGTACGCCCCTTGACCGGAGTCCACGGAGCAGACCGCCATGACAATGCGCCTCCGGCGGTATCCTGGCCATAGCGCGTAACGTGCAGGTAGTCGAACTCGAGCGGGAAATGCAGTTGCGTCATCAGTTGTCCGGCAAAAGGCACGCCGCCACTCATGACGCACAGCAGCAAGGGAAAGGTGTCGCCCAGCTTTTCAGTCACTTCGGCCGCGACACGGTTAACGGCCTGCACGACGGTCTCTGCCGAATGAATGATCTCTGCCGAAGCGAGAATATCCATGACGTGTTGAGTGTCGGTCATGCTCATTCAAGATTGGCCAGATAGTTTGTGAACGCGGCTCCCACTTCCGGATGGCGCCGACCGAAATCAACGGTCGCCTGCAGATAGCCCAGTTTGGAACCGCAATCGAAGCGTGTTCCTGAATAGCGATAAGCCAGCACCTGCTCTTCGATCAGCAGCGAAGCAATTCCGTCGGTGAGTTGAATCTCGCCGCCGGACCCCGGTGTAACGCTTTCCAGATGATGAAAGATGCGCGGGGTCAGAATGTAACGGCCAACCACGGCCAGGGTCGACGGCGCGTCGTCGGGTTTCGGCTTCTCGACAATACCTTCGATGCGTTCGACACGCTCAGCCACAAAACTCGACTTGACGATGCCATAACTCCCGGTATCGCTGCGCGGCACGTCGAGCACCCCCAGCACTGAGCACCGGTAATAGTCGTAAATATCGGTCATCTGTTTCATGACGGGCGGTTCGCCGTCGAGCAGATCGTCGGCCAGAATGACGGCAAAGGGCTCGTCGCCGATCACCGGCTTGGCGCAGAGTACGGCGTGGCCGAGTCCAAGGGCTTCCGCCTGGCGAATGTAGATGCAGTTGATATTCCTTGGCAGCAGGTTCTGCACGAACTCGAGCATTTCGGTCTTGTTCTTCAGAGCCAGCTCGTTTTCGAGTTCGTAGGCCTTGTCAAAATGATCTTCGATGGCCCGCTTGGTACGCCCCGTGACGAAAATCATTTCGCTGATGCCAGCCGCGACGGCTTCTTCCACCGCGTACTGGATCAGGGGCTTGTCGACGATCGGCATCATCTCTTTCGGACTGGCCTTGGTGGCTGGCAGAAATCGCGTACCGAGACCGGCGACGGGGAAAACGGCTTTAGTAACTCTTTTCATTGAAACGGCTCCCTTGTTATTGCCTTATCAAAGCTTGCAATTGTGCCTCATCGATTACCGCCACGCCCAACTCATGGGCCTTATCCAGTTTGGAACCGGCTTCCGCGCCGGCAACCACAAAATCGGTCTTCCTTGAAACGGATCCGCTGACTTTTCCGCCGGCTGCCTCGATCAACGCCTTGACCTCTTCCCGCGACAACGATGGCAAAGTTCCGGTCAGGACAAATACCTTGCCGGCAATGGCGCTATCGGCGAGCGGTACAGCCTCGCTTTCGCTCCAGACAATTCCCGCCGTTCTCAACTGTTCGACGACTTCGAGATTATGCGGCTCAGTGCAGAACTGACGCAAACATTGCGCCACCACCGGGCCGACATCGCTCACCTGCATCAGTTGTTCCTGATCAGCTTCCAGAACTCGATCAAGGCTGCCAAAGTGGCGGGCCAGATCCTTGGCTGTGGTTTCACCGACATTACGAATACCCAGCGCGTGAATGAAGCGCGCCAGCGTCGTTTGCTTGCTTTTCTCGATGGCTGCCAGCAGATTTCTGGCTGATTTTTCGGCCATCCGGTCAAGATTGATCAGCCCCATCAACCCCATTTTGTAGAGGTCAGCCGGAGTGCGGACGATCTCGCTATCGACCAGTTGCTCAACGAGCTTGTCACCCAAGCCTTCAATGTCCATGGCCCGGCGCGAGGCAAAGTGGATCAGCGCCTGCTTGCGCTGTGCCGGACAGTACAGGCCGCCGCTGCAGCGTGCCACCGCTTCGTCCTCGGCCCGGAGCACGTGCGATCCGCAAACCGGGCAAGTCTTTGGCATGATGAACTCGGGAGCCAGAATCGGACGCTTGTCATCCAGCACGCGCACGACTTCCGGAATGACATCACCGGCACGCCGCACGATGACGGTATCGCCAATGCGAACATCCTTGCGTCGAATTTCATCCTCGTTGTGCAGCGTGGCATTGGTTACCGTCACGCCGCCGACGAATACTGGCGCCAGACGCGCCACCGGCGTCAGCGCGCCGGTACGACCGACCTGGACATCAATACCCAGAACCTCGGTGGTCGCTTCCTCTGCGGGATATTTATGCGCCACGGCCCAGCGTGGTTCGCGCGACACGAAGCCCAGTCGATGTTGTAGTGCCAGGGCGTTGACCTTGTAGACCACACCGTCGATATCGAAGGGCAAACCGGGTCGCCTTTCGCCCATGCGTCGGTGAAAGTCCGCCAGAGCCTGCGGCCCATACACGACGGCACGCTCAGGACAAACAGGCAGACCGAAAGAGTCCAGCGCGTCGAGAATAGCGCTGTGCGTTATCGGCATCTGCCAGCCCTGCACTTCACCGAGTCCATAAGCAAAGAAGGACAGTGGCCGGCTTGCGGCGATCCGCGAATCGAGCTGCCGGATACTGCCGGCGGCACCGTTACGCGGATTAACCAGTGTTTTTTCTCCAGCGGCCAGTGCCTTCACGTTGAAGCGTTCGAAATCGGTGCGCTTCATGTAAATTTCACCACGTACCTCAAGCACTGCGGGGACTGCCAACGTGTTCAGGCGGAGCGGAATCTGCCTGACAGTACGGACGTTCTCGGTGACATCTTCTCCTGTCTCGCCGTCGCCGCGCGTTGCCGCGCGTACCAGAACGCCATCCGCGTAGCGCAGGTTAATGGCCAGACCGTCAAATTTGAGCTCGGCTGCGTATTCGACCGGCGGGTCGTTTTCATCAAGCTTTAACTCGCGACGAACGCGCGCATCGAAGGCAAAGGCACCACTGGCTTCTATATCGGTTTCTGTGCGGATCGACAGCATCGGAACGGCATGGCGTACTGGCAGGAACATCTCGAGGGCCTTGCCACCGACCCGTTGTGTCGGCGAATCGGTCGTAGTCAGTTCGGGGTAAGCCGTTTCAAGATCCTGCAATTCGCGAAACAGACGGTCATACTCCGCATCCGCAATCAACGGCGCATCGAGGACGTAATACTGATGATTGTGCTTCTCGATCTCGGCCCGTAACTCAAGGGCGCGTTGGTTGACCCTCATCTCAGGAGAACAGACGACGCGTCAGCGGACTGCCGGCGGGAAGGCCTTGTGCCGCCATCATCGACTGATACTGGCCGACCTGACGCCGGATCGGTTCCAGAGCACCTTCGGAAAGCGGACGGCGGTTGTCATCGACCAGCGCGCCGCGCAGGACATCGGCAAACCGTCTGGCCAGATCAACCATCTGGTTGAACACGCGCTCGCCGTGAGCAACACGCGGCACGTCGAGCAGAAAAGTGATGCCATGCGTACTCATCGTCTTCATCGATTCTGCCGAGAAGCCCGAGGCTTCCTGATTAAGCAGCACATAAAGCACATTGCCGTCATCGTCGCAGCGCACAAAACGCCCATTGCCATCGATCACCATGCCGGCCGCCTCGGCCAGCGCACGCAGCTTGGTTCCGGGGAAAACCTGTCCCTGACTGATCACATTGATGCCGATCTGAATGTCGACGCGGGCACAGAATTCATCGAGTTTTACCGCCGCATCGAGCGCTGGCTGGCGGGGCGGCATGTCGGCCATGGCCATCAGTTCGTCGGCCATATCCTGCATGGCCAGATGAAAAGCCGACAGTTCGCCGTCGGCCACCGGGCCCTGGCGATCGACGAGTTGCAAGCCGACCCGGATACGGCGGTATTCGCTCTCGCCGTCATCAATGATGGGTTCCCATTCGCGTGCAGACTCGTTGTAACCGATCCAATGAACAGGCTTGCGGATACGCGCCAGCGCATCGCGCTGCGCTTCGAGAATCTGATAGGCCGGCGCCGGCTCAACGGCTTCAAGGGCGACCACAAAATCGATCACCGGAGACAGCAGATGAAACGGCTCGGCAGCATCCTTCATGTCTTTTGCCTCATCCGGGATACGTGCCGGAAGAGCGTCGACAACAGGGTCGGACAAGGACACAGGCTTTGCCTCCGCTCCTGAAGTGCCGGGCTCGACACTAAATCCCCGGGGTTCGGGATCATGGCGGAAAACAGGCTCGATACGCTCATTGACAGGCACCGGCATGAGCGGCTTGTCAATTGGCGCCGGCGGAGAAACATCTGCCGGAGAAAATTCCAGCCCAGGCTCTGGATCAAGCTGCGGCTCAGGTTCGGGATAAGCAACGCCGGCCGCCGGCCCGTCAAGCAGAACGTCGGTGTGGCGTACGTTCAGAACCTGCTGGGCAAGCTTGCGGTGCTTGTACTCCTGCCAGGTGTTATAGACCACCACGCCGACAACGGCGACGGCACCCAAACCAATCAAGCCAAATTGCAGTTCGGTCATGTTCAGTCCTAAACGATCTGCTCGCGCATGCGCAGCGCTTCATCCATATCCACTTCAACAATACGCGAAACGCCGGATTCCTGCATCGTCACGCCGACCAGTTGCTGTGCCATTTCCATGGCGATCTTGTTGTGACTGATGAACAGGAACTGGGTATTGGCCGACATGCGCCGCACCATTGCGCAAAACCGTTCGGTATTGGTATCGTCAAGTGGCGCATCCACTTCGTCAAGCAGGCAGAACGGTGCCGGATTGAGCTGGAACATGGCAAACACCAGGGCAATCGCGGTCAATGCCTTTTCGCCACCGGAAAGCAGATGAATCGTCGAGTTTTTCTTGCCTGGCGGCTGCGCCATGACCTGCAGGCCGGCATCGAGAATTTCCTCGCCCGTCATGATCAGCCCGGCCTCACCACCGCCGAAGAGAACCGGGAACAACTCGCCAAAGCTTTTGTTGACCGCATCATAGGTCGTCTGCAGCAGATCGCGCGTTTCACGGTCGATGCGGCGGATGGCATTCTCCAGGGTTTCCATGGCCTGCGTCAGGTCTTCCGACTGGGCATCGAGGAAACCTTTGCGCTCGCGCGCCGATTCAAGCTCTTCGAGCGCCGCCAGATTGACCGCTCCGAGTGCTTCGATCGAACGTTGCAAGGCGGCAATCGCGTTCTGCAGCGGCCCGGATCGGGCACCCGCCAGCTCGCTGAGCAGACTCTGTTCATCCGCCTGTACTTCAAGCAACTGGTTAGCCAACTGGTCGTAATTGAGACTGGCCGCCTGTTCCTTCAGCCTGAGGTCACCGATCCGGTCGCGCAGGGGGCCAAGGCTCTGCTCGATTTTCATGCGCTGCTCTTCCAGTGCGCGCAAACCGGCCGTTGCCGTTTCCAGCGCATCGCGCGCAGAAGCCAGACCCTGTTCGCGGGCAACACGATGATCGAGCGCGGCCTGCAGTTGTGGCTCAAGATCCTCGGCCTGCATGGCCTCGGCGGATTCCGTGCAGCGCGCCAGCTCATCGACGATGCGCTCGATCTGCTTGCACGCCAGTTCGCGGTTGCTGGTGATTTCCCCGATCTTGTTACGGCATTCGCGTTGCGAAAACTGGGCTTCGCGCAGTTCGCGCTCAACACCATTGACCTGCTCGCGCTCATCGCGCAACGCCCGTTCAGCCTGCTCGAAACGCGCCCTGGCGGCATCCATCACCCGTTGCAACTGACGCAGTTGTTCGCGGTGCTCCTCGATTGCCTCGTCGGCGATATACAGGCGTTCGTTTTCGCCCTCTTCCTCAGCGGCCATTTCGGCCAGACTGGCGTCGATCTGGGCCTGCCGTTCACGGAAGCGATCCAGCGCCTGCGCCAGCTTCAGGGTTTCTACCTGAATGGCGTGCGCCTGTTCCTGCAGATTGTCGAGATGCTTGCGTGACTCCTGCAAGGCGTTCCGGGCATCCTCCATACGCGATTCGATTTCAACCAGTCGCTCCTGTTCCTGCTCGACTCTATCCTCGCGTTGCGCGATCAGTCCGCCAAGTTCCTCGATTTCGCGCTGCCGTTCGAGCAGGCCATGTTCTGCGGCGTCCGGAGCAAACAGCGTGACGCTCTGCCGGCTGACCACATCACCGCCCGGCGTCACACAGCAGGAAGCGCCGGACAGGCTGTCGCGGCGCGCCAGGGCTGACGCCAGATCGGGGGCGGTAAATACCTCACTGAGCCAGTCGACAAGAATGGCTGTGTGCCTTGGATCGTCGCAACGAATGCGCGCCAGAAGACGATCTGCGCCAAAATCTGCTGTGGCGCCATTGACCGGCAAGAGCAGGGTCAGTTTGCTGCCTGGACGGTCCTTGCTCCACGCCGGATCGGCTTCCTCGGTCGTCAGCGCACTGATCCGTTCGCGCAGGACAGCTTCAACGGCATCTTCCCATCCGGCTTCGACATGCAGCGACTTCCACAGTGGCGTGTGCTTGTCCAGATGGTGCCGGTGCAACCAGTCGACCAGCTTGCCGTCGCCTTGGACACGCTTCTGCAACTGCTCCAGCGCAGCACGCCGGGCGTGCGCTTCGGCGCGTTCCTTCTGCACATGCTGAACTTCGGCCAGCACTTCGCGGCGCTGCTGTTCAAACCCGGGCAGCGCCTGCTGCTGTCTGACCAGCGCTTCCTGAGACTCGGCGATACGTTCGCGCAACTCGGTCAGGGTTTCCTGCTTGAATTCAAATTCAGCATGGTCGGGCACCGGCAGGGCTTCGCGCTCCTGCTCCAGACGTTCACGACGGCCGGCGATAATCTGCAGCGAACGCTGGGCATGACCCCGATTGGCCTGCTCGACCTGCAGGCGCTGCTCGACCTGGGCCATTCCGGCGCGTTCCCGATTGACATCTTCCTGGGCGTTGGCATGGGCTTCCTCGGCCAGCGGCAGGCGCTCCTGTTGCGCGGCCAGACGCAGTTCACCCAGTTCAACACGTTCATCAGCGAGTGTCGACAATTCCAGCCAGCGGACATGCTCGGCATCGAGTTTGCCAACCTGCTCCTGCCAGTGCACCTGGTCATCGCCCAGTTGCAGCAGACGGGATTCATATTCCTGCTGCGAATCGCGACGATGATGGATCTCGGCTTCAAGCCGCGCCACCTCGGCACTGGCCTTGTAATTTTCAGCCTGCGCGGCCTGCACGCCATCACTGGCGGCAAAATGGGCCTCACGGGCTTGTTCAAGCCGTGCTTCCGTTTCACGCAGGGCGGCGTTCTGCGCTTCAAGCTCGATCACCCCCCGTTCGACGTCACGCGCCACGCGTTCGCGTTCTACCTGTGCGTCGTTGCGGCGCAGCAACCACAGCAGTTGCTGCTTGCGCGTCAGTTCATCACTGAAATCACGGTACTGCCTGGCCACTGCCGCCTGGCCCTCCAGGCGTTCCATCTGCGCACCGAGTTCCAGTCGGATATCCTCAACGCGGGACAGATTGTCGCGTGTATCAGAAATCCGGCTCTCGGTTTCCTTGCGCCGCTCCTTGTACTTGGTGACTCCGGCTGCTTCTTCGAGGAAAACCCGTAACTCATCGGGCCTGGCCTCGATGATGCGTGAAATCGTCCCCTGCCCGATGATGGCGTAGGCACGGGGCCCGAGGCCGGTACCCAGAAACAGGTCGGTAATGTCCTTGCGCCGGACGTGCAGATTGTTAATGTAATACTCGGACTGCCCGTTGCGGGTCAGCAGGCGTTTGACCGACAGCTCGGCGTACTGCGACCACTGGCCGGCAATGCGCCCGAGCGAGTTGTCAAAAACCAGTTCGACGGCCGCCCGCGACACCGGCTTGCGCCCGCCGGAACCGTTGAAAATGACATCCTGCATCGACTCGCCGCGTAGTTCCGAGGCTTTTGATTCCCCGAGAACCCAGCGTACGGCATCAATCACGTTGGATTTACCGCAGCCATTGGGACCGACCACCCCAACCAGTTGCCCCGGCAGGGAAATCGTTGTCGGATCGACAAAGGACTTGAAACCGGCGAGTTTAAGTTTTGTCAGGCGCATGAAATGGAACGCAGCCTGGGCGGCTGCGCGGATAAAGGTTCCTAAGTGTAGCGGTTAGCAGCGTATGACGAAGCACTGGCACTGCACGAGTAGCATTCGGCGCCTATAATAGCATTTTGCCAGCCTGATTCGTTCGAACCTCGCGCTAACCCGGACCAGAAATGACCACAAAACCCGCCAAAACCCTGGAAACCTTTCCCAATCCCGCAGCACAGCGCGATTTCCATATTCACATGGAGATTCCGGAATTCACCTGCCTGTGCCCGAAAACCGGGCAGCCGGATTTCGCCACGCTGATTCTCGACTACGTTCCGGAAAAAACCTGTGTCGAACTAAAAAGCCTCAAGCTGTATATCTGGTCTTTTCGCGATCAGGGCTGTTTCCATGAGGAGGTGACCAACCGTATCCTCGACGATCTGGTCAAAGCTACCCGGCCGCGTTTCATGCGCCTGACCGCCAAATTCTTCGTGCGTGGCGGAATCTTTACCAATGTGGTCGCCGAACACCGCCAGAAAGGCTGGAAACCGGCTCCTCCGGTTGAACTTGCCGATTTTGCCACCCAGTCCACTACACGAGGCTGAAACCATGAGCACAGAAAACTCCCTGCCGGCACAATTCGACGACGACCAGCTTGACCGACTGGAAAACCTGCTCGACGACCCGACGCTGGAAGATGCCATGCGTCTCGACGAAATCCAGGGCTATCTTTGTGCGGCCCTCGCCGGCCCGCGGCCCATCCCTGAAGAAGACTGGCTGATCGACGTTCTGGGCAGTGAAGAAACGCTGGAAAGCGAAACGGGTCGCGAAGCCGCCGACCTGCTGCGCCGTTTCGCAGGCGCACTGCATAGCGGACTGGCTGCGGGCGAAGCCCCCATCTTCCTGCTCTACCCCAAAGGTGACGATGATAGCGGCCCGAGCGACTACGCCCCCTGGTGCCGGGCCTATCTGGCTGGCGTCGACGCGGCGGAAGACGACTGGTTCGAGTTCCTCGGGGAAGACGAGGACGATGAAGACGAAGAGCTTGGCGAAGAGATCAGCTACCTCGACGAACGCCTGTTCCCGCTGATGGTGCTTACCGGCGAAGCTGAAGCAGCCGCCCGCGAACATGGTGAGGAATGGCCGCAGGGTGAAGATCGCGACGAACTGGAAAACGACTGCGAAGAAGACCTGCCGCAGGCGTTAGTCGACATCTACCTTTTCTGGGCCGCCAAGCGCGGCATCCGGACCCTGCGCAGGGACGAACCCAAGATCGGACGCAACGACCCGTGCCCCTGCGGTAGCGGCAAGAAGTTCAAACAGTGTTGCGGAGCAAGTTAACGGCTGTTCAGATAAAGCTGGAGTCGTCTGCACCACGCCGACCCAATCAGGCGGTCAGAGTCGTCGAAAAACAGTTTGATTTCATCAATGCCTGATACTGAGTATCAGGGTGACTAGGCATGTGATGTGCCTGACAGATGGTTGCTAAAGTGCAGGCCACCACATTACCCTGCTCAGATCGGTCTTCTGCCGCTGATGACTCTGAGCAGGACGACCACAACGGCAATCACCAGCAGAACGTGGATGAAACCGCCCAGGGTCTATGGACGCATGGACAGCAAAAGCACCAGAGGCATGTCCGCGATCTTGAATGATTCCCCGCAACAAAGGCCGATCACATGGGCAGCCTGGTGAAAAATTTCCCGGTTGTTTGCGTCGGTGGTTCGGCCGGCGGTCTCGACGCCTATATCCGGCTCTTGCAGAACCTCCCGCCTGACATGGGAGTGGCGATCGTCATCGTCAATCACATCAGAAGCATGCCGACCCAACTCCATGAAATCCTTCCGCACTACACCAGCATGCCGGTTGAACTCGTCACCGAAAATCTGTCAATTGAAGCGGATCATGTATTCATCATCCCTGAAAACCGGGATTTGCACGTCGATAATGGACAGTTCCACCTGAAGCCCATATCCAAGCCGCGGGGCTGGCCCGATGTCATCACGGTTTTTCTCCGCTCACTGACCCGTTACTGGGACGGCAAGCTGATCGCTGTCATTGTCTCGGGTTATGATGGCGATGGCGCCGCCGCACTATGCGGCATCAAGGAAGAAGGCGGTATTACCATCGCGCAGAAACCGAGTACGGCCAGGCAGCCCGACATGCCGGAGAGCGCAATTGCCAGTGGCTGCATCGATTTTGTCCTGTCGCCGGAAGATATCGCCCTGGAGATTGTGCGCATTGCCCACCGGGAGGCCTGAACGATCAGGTTCTGCGCGGGACTGCGCACTATCAATGTCGATCAGGAGGTTTCGCGTGGCTTGTGCAGTCTCACACTCTGTTGTGGGGGCCTGTAATAATTCATTTCCGTCATTCCGGCGAAAGCCGGAATCCAGAAAAACCAACGAACTGGACACCGGCACCCCAAGGGTACTTCCTTCGGGGCGCTTTCGCCGGTGTGACAAATTATTAGAGGTTCCCTTGTGTCTTTCAATCATCTCCCGACTCATCCTTACCCTGTTGTTATTGGTTTTTCTATCGGGTTCGCGTGCGCAGGCACAAACTTACAGCGAAGCCCCGCGTGTAGCGGCCGTACTGGCGCAGGGATTGGCGGCTGAACTCGGTATCGGTATCCGGGTGAACCCCGGTCTGGCCATCGAACTCTATTGTGACGCCGGGACCATGGGCAGTTCGGAGGGCTTCTTCCGCATCGGTCGCCTGCTGTCCACTGGCTCACCCAGGCTGCGCAACCCGCGCCTGGCGAATGCCTATCTGGCCCTCGCGGCCCGTCTGGGTCACCGGCAGGCGAGCATGCTGCACAACCCGCTGGTCGAGAATGCCAGGATTGATGAGGTGTGCAATAAACTCTATGCACAATTCGGAGAGCCGGAGTTTGACCTTGAGGGCTATATTGCCGGACTGACGCCCGCCAAACGAAATCTTGCCGCACTGATCCGCAAGAAAGCGCCGCAGTACGGTGTCGACGTGCGCATGGCGCTGGCCATTGCTCTTGCCGAATCGAACCTCGATGCCAGCGCCGTTTCGCCCAAAAACGCCCAGGGCGTGATGCAGCTCATTCCGGATACGCAGGAACGCTTTGGCGTCCTGAAACCGTTCGATCCGGAACAGAACATCAAAGGCGGGCTGGCCTACCTGAAGTGGTTGCAGAACCGTTTCAGCGGAAACCTGAAGCTGGTCGCCGCAGCCTACAATGCCGGCGAGGGTAACGTAGACCGCTATGGCGGCGTGCCGCCCTTCCCCGAAACGCAGCAGTACGTGCGCCGGGTGCTCAATTTCTCCGGGATGGTTCAGTTGTCCCCGGATTGAGCGTGGTCACAATAACGAGCCCGCTGCTCATGGAACGCCTCAATGCGCCGGCTCACTGTTGTCGCTCTCGCTTCCTGCGCGGGCCGCTGCGGCTTTTGCATATTTGAAGGCCACGTCCATCGTTTCCAGAAACTCATTGACCATGATCGGCTTGGTGAGATAACGGAAGAATCCGGCCTCCAGCCCCTTCTGGATATCGTGCGGCATGGCATTGGCACTCAGGGCAACCACCGGGATGTGCGCGGTTTCGGGGTCTTTGGCCAGGATTTTCATGGCTTCGAGACCGCTGATGCCCGGCAGGTTGATATCCATCAGGATCACGTCCGGCCGCGATGAGCGTGCCAGCTTGATGCCGTCAATACTATTCTGCGCGCTGAGAAAGCGGATATCCGGCCAGCGGGCGATGATATCTTCGACCAACAACAGATTGGCCGGGTTGTCCTCGACATAAAGCAGGGTGTGCAACGGTACACCAGTTTGACCTCGCGCAGCGGACGCAGCGGACGCAGTTTGAACTTCAGCCGTCAGGTTCAGCTCGATCCAGAACACACTGCCTGTTCCAACCGTGCTGTCCACGCCGATGACGCCGCCCATCAATTCGATCAGCCGCTTGCTCACCACCAGGCCGATGCCGGTGCCTTCCTCGGTGCCGGCATTCTGTCCGAGACGGTTGAACGGCTGGAACAACTGCGCAATACGTTCCGGATCCAGCCCGGCGCCCGTATCCCGGACGCTGATCCGCAGCGTATCCGCATGCTGCGCTGTGCACTCCACGACAACCGAGCCGCCCACACGGTTGTATTTGATCGCGTTGGACAGCAGGTTGATCAGCACCTGCTTCACGCGCATCCGGTCGGCCTTGATGAAGCAGGGGTTTTCAAATTGCGGGAAAACCACCTGGATAGCATGCTGTTGCGCCTGCGCTTCGATCATCGTCTGACATTCAAGCAGGACTTCAGGCAGCGATACCGGTTCTATCGACAGCGACAGCTTGCCGGATTCGATCAGCGCCAGATCGAGAATTTCGTTGATCAGCTCCAGCAGGTACCACCCGGCCTTGAGAATCTGCTCGATGCTGCGCTGCTGCGAGGGTGTCGGCGGCGTGGAACCGGATTCGATGAGCTGGGCAAAACCGAGGATCGCGCTGAGCGGCGTGCGCAGTTCATGGCTCATGCTGGAAAGGAAATCCGATTTCGCGCGGTTGGCTTTATCAGCCACCTGGCGGGCATTCTCAAGCTCGCTGTTTTTAACCTGCAGCAACTGATCGAAATACGCGCGCTCGGCTTCAACCCGCTTGCGCTCGGAAATGTCGTTCATCACGATGCACAGCAGCGGTTCGCCATCAGCCTCGTGCGCGACGGTGGCCGCCAGTTGTGCCCAGAAGAACGTGCCGTCGCTTTTGAGCAACTGCAGATCGCACCACTGCGGTTCACCGCTCTCAAGGAGCTGTTTGCGGAAGCGGTAGTAAATGTCCTGATCTTCCCTGAAGATGAAACGGGAGATCGGCTGCCTGACCAGTTCGCCGCGCGCCACGCCGAGCAGAGCGGCGGCGTTCAGGTTGGCCTGCAGGACCAGGCCCGATTCGTTGATGCTGCAATAGCCCACCGGCGCCAGATCGTAGAGATCGAAATAACGTGCCCGCGAGACATCCAGCTCCACCTGCGCCTGGCGCAGTTCCTCGTTCTGCATCTCCAGCTCGATCTGATGCACGCGCAACTCGTGCACCATCTGCCGCATGGCTTCGGGCGAAAACGTCTCCAGACTTTCCGCCGATTGCGCCGCATCTGCACGGGCGATCTCCTCGGCCTCTCGGCGTAGACCCTGACCGGCGCCGTTATCTGCGCTTTGCCAATCCTTGGCGCTCATTTTGTCCCTCCGACGATGGCCCGTTCAGTCGTGGCAATGGCATACATCTGCCCGGCCGCATTGAGCAACGCAGTGGCGGTCATCCACACCTCGATGACAGCTCCATCCCTGGTCATTCGTTGTGTACGGTACGGTTCCAGTATTACTGCTTCATTAAGCTGATGTACTTTAGCCAGCGCTTCTTCCTGCTGCCCTTTGGGAATCCGGTCGCGCACATTCATCAGCAGCGCCTCGGCTTCGCTCCAGCCGTACATGCGCACCGCGCTCGGATTCCAGGCCAGGATACGGCCCTCCAGGTCCTGCACGGCAATGGCATCGTGCGCATCGCGCACGACCACAGCCAGACGCAGCAGTTCATTGGCCTTGTGCAGCGCTTCCCGGGTGTGCACCGTCTCGGTGATGTCCACAAAAGAAATCACCGCGCCCTCGATGACGTTGTCGAGCGTACGATACGGCTGGATGCGCATGGTGTACCACTTGCCCTCCCGGGTCTGCACGTCGACCTGCTGGTGCATCAGTGTATCCAGCACTGCCTGCGTATCCGCCACCAGACGGTCGTAGTCGACCAGGTTGGAAGCGATGTGCGCCACCGGTCGCCCGATATCGCTCAGAATCAGGTTGATGATGCTGCTGGCAGCCGGGGTGAAGCGCAGGATGCGCAACTGATGATCGACAAACACGGTGCCGATGCCGGTGCCGGCCAGCAGATTGTTCATGTCGTTATTGGCGCGCGACAGATCCACCACCTTGGTTTGCAACTCGGAGTTGACCGTGGCCAGCTCCTCGTTGACCGATTGCAGTTCTTCCTTGGAGGTCTCCAGTTCCTCATTGGTCGATTGCAATTCTTCGTTCACCGACTGCATCTCCTCGTTGGACGATTTGAGCTCTTCGTTGGAACTCTCGAGTTCCTCATGGGTGCTCTGCAGGTAGTCGTCCTTGGCCCGCAGTTCGTCCTTGAGTGCGGCGATGCGCGCTTCGACATCCGACTCGGGATTGTCCGCAAGGTGCTGGGCCGCCAAGGCGTTGTGCGCCATCGAAGCCGGATCGCTGGCCAGGGCTTCTTCCAGGATGACCAGATACAGGGGGGATTCAGTCGCCCCGGGCGTCACTACCGGGCGGATACTCAGGTTAACCCGGGTGAAATGGCCATTGGTCTTGACGTTCAAGCCCGGACAGCGCACCACCTCCTTGCTCGTGGCCGCTTTGTGCAGGGCCATGCTCAGCTCGGGCCGCAGCCCGTCCCGGGCCATCTTCAGGATGTTGCTGATGCCCGCCTCGCCCGGAGCCGGTTCCAGATACATGCCGGTACGCCCGTGCAGGTAGAGGATATCGCCCTGCCCGTTGACCAGCGCCGCAGCCGGGGCAATCTGCTGCAGGAGCGCCTGTTCGGTCAACTCGCGCAGCGGCAGTTTTACAGGAAACAAAGCGGCTCCCGTCTTCGCGCTGCCCCGTGGCCGTGCCTTGTCCGTCGCCTCCATTGCCTGCATGGCGCTCGTGGGCGGGAGAATGCGGCCCGAAACTGCGCGCTGCATCCCCAGATAATCGTCCTTGCGCTGATAGAGCTTTGCCTTGCGATCGAGCACGGCAAACAGCTCGCCTGACTCGCCTATGCCTTCGGATGTCCCAAGCAACAGGAAGCCGCCCGGTTTCAGCGCATAGTGGAACAGGGGAATGAGTTTCTTCTGTAACTCCTGGCCGAGATAGATCAGCAGGTTGCGACAACTGATCAGGTCGAGTCTGGAGAAAGGCGGATCCTTGATCACATCCTGCTCGGAAAAAACCAGCATGTCGCGCAGGCCTTTGTTGACGCGGTAGGCGCTGCCGTCAGGCACGGCCGTGAAGAAACGCGCCAGGCGCTCGGCTGAAATGTCGGCGGCAATGCTGGCCGGATAGAGGCCGGCGCGCGCTGCACTGATCGCCCGGCTGTCGATGTCGGTGGCGAAAAGCTGTACGGTGTAGCTTTGCTTGAGTACTTCGATGCGCTCTTGCAGGAGGATGGCCAGGGAATAGGCTTCCTCGCCGGTGGAACATCCGGTTGACCAGACGCGAATCACACCACCCGCGGGCTTGTCGGCAAAAAGTCTGGGGATGATCTCGTTCTCCAGCACATGGAAAGCCTCCGGATCACGGAAGAAATTGGTCACGCCGATCAGCATGTCGCGGAATAAGGCCTCGACCTCGGCCGGTGTCTGCTGCAGAAACCTGACATAGCTGTCGATCGCTTCGATCTGGTGCACGGCCATGCGCCGTTCGATGCGGCGGTGGATGGTGCTCGGTTTGTACTGGGAGAAGTCGTGGCCGGTCTGGGCGCGCAACAGGATGAAGATCTTCTTCAGCGCGCCCTCGGTTTTGGGCGTCTGGGCAATGGCCGGCTGGTGGGGCTTGCCGAAGGCGTGAGCCACATAGGCGATCAGTTGGGCCGGCATCTCGGCCGGCGGCAGTTCGTAATCGACCAGGCCGGTGGCAATGGCGCTGCGCGGCATGCCGTCAAATTCGGTCGATTCGGGGTTCTGCGCCATGACCATGCCGCCCTCGGCCTTGATCGCCCGTACGCCCTGGGTGCCATCACTGCCGGTACCGGTCAGCACGATGGCGATGGACTGATCGTGCTGGTCCTGGGCCAGCGAGCGGAAGAAGAAGTCGATCGGCAGGCGCTGGCCGCGTGGTGCCGAAGGTTCGAGCAAATGCAGCGCACCGTTGAGAAACGCCATGTCGTGATTGGGCGGGATGATGTAGGCGCAGTTGGCCTGCACCACCATGCCGTCCTCGACCTCGAACACCTGCATGCGCGTGTAGCGCCGGATGAGATCGGAGAGGATGCTCTTGTGGTCCGGTGCCAGGTGCTGCACCAGGACGAAGGCCATGCCCGGATCGGTGTCGGCGGGCATGCCGGAGAAAAAGGCTTCAAACGCCGCCAGGCCACCGGCCGAGGCGCCGATGCCGACAATCGGGAAAGACGCCTCGTTCACCGTGGACACTGGCTCGGCGATGACCGGGGCGAGGGACTTCATTATCCGGCGTTTAACCACCGCTGTTTCGGGGGGCTTTCCCATGCTTGTTCACGATCTTTCGTCCTGGCCGTGGTGAGATTTCAGGGATTCAACCCTAAACCTATCAGGGTTGATATGCAAACAAAATTCGGTGACGAGCGCACTACGAAACTCAGATCGGGAACTCAATCCACAATACGCCAAATCCCGCAGCGACGAACTTCCTTGTGCATCGCATCTGGCGCGAGATCGGCTCCATTGGGCCATGTAACCGCGCCATAATCAAGATAGGCCGTGGCAAAGAAGGCAGGATCGCGCAGCGCCGCAAAGACACCTGCATCCGGTCCATTAACCAACCCGGAAACATCAACGATGCCGTTCGAACCGTCATTGAAGGTGACCGCCAACTGCCATTCCGGCAGCACACTGAGTGCACTTAAGCGCCATGGCGCGGCAGGGATTATTCCAGCGGCTTGATGGGTTTCGGTAGTTGCTTGGCTTGACATAGGTTCCAGTCCTCCATGAGTTCGTCTCTGTGCTCGTTGGCCCACTCCAGCACCATGACCAGCGCTCGACGCGGTAGCTTTCCCTCAATGACCCCCAGTGTCTGGATGTCGATCTGCGCTTCATACTCGGCGTAGAGGGCGTGAAAATGCGGCGGATTGTGCTCACCACGAATGTACATGTGAATTAGTATTCCGAAAAACTGACTGATGGTGGGCATAGTTCAAATCCATGGACAACGTGGCAACTGGGCATCTACCCAGAATTTCATGCGGCAAGACGGACAAGGTCACTACGCAGAACCGCAAATTGCAGGCCGGCATTCTTTGAAGGGGGTTCTCGATTCGTTGTGACCATACTAAATCAAAATTACACTGCCTGCCAACGCCAGCCGGGAACCCAGTTACATTTATGACAGCAATCCGGTCTATTGCTCACTCAACACACCGCGAAGCTCATCAATCAGCGAGCTCAGTTCAGCGTTTAGTGCGGTGCAGCTAGCTTTTATCTCCTCCGCTCCGGCGTTCTGATGGAGTGCGGTTAGCAGCCGCCCTGCCGCGTCGCACACCCTGACGGCGCCGACATTGCCGGCCGAACCTTTGAGGCTGTGAGCCAGTCGCTGCAGGCTTGCGGGATCATTCAGCACCGCTTCCCCGGAAAGCAGTTTCGCGTCCTGGGCATGGATATCGATGAACAGGTTCAGCATGCGCACATACTTGTCCATCTTCCCGCGTACCTGTACCAGCCCTCTCTCGATGTCCAGCCCCGCAATAGCGGCCAGTCGCCGTGGCCAATCGGCGGCGTCAGGTACCGGGGCCGGAACGGCCCCGGCCAGCGGAGCGTCCACAGGAACCGGCAATTCCGCCGGCAACCACTTGAGCAGCGCCATGTAGAGTGTTTCGGGATTCAGCGGTTTGGCGACAAAGTCGTTCATGCCGGCCTCCTGACAGGCACGGCGATCTTCGTCGAAGGCGTTGGCGGTCATCGCCAGGATCGGTGTGGCCGCCAGGTCGGGCAACTGGCGAATGGCGTGAGTGGCCTCCAGGCCATCCATCCCCGGCATCTGCATATCCATGAGAATCAGGTCGTACCTCCCATGACGCGCCTTCTCCAGGGCTTCATACCCATTGTTGGCAATATCGACCTTCAGGCCAATCGAGGTCAGGAGTTCCACCACGACTTCCTGGTTGATCCTGTTGTCTTCGGCCAGCAGGATGCGCCGACCGGCCGGCATGGCTTGCAGGTTCAGCCGGGTCATTACCGGCGCTTCAGCCAGTTCGTCCAGGCTGAGCTGGCTCTTGCCGAGGCGGGCGGTAAACCAGAATGTGCTGCCCTGGCCAGGGCCGCTCTGCGCTCCGGCCTCACCGCCCATGAGCTGCGCCAGTCGCCGCGTGATGGCCAGCCCCAGACCCGTACCGCCAAAGCGACGCGAGGTGGTGGCATCGGCCTGCTCGAAGGCGGCGAACAACCCGGCGATCTTCTCCGCTGCAATGCCGATGCCGGTGTCCGTCACCTCGAAGCGCACAAGCAGGTCGCTGGCCGTTTCCTCCACCAACGTCAGGCGCAGCGTGATGTTGCCAACGACGGTGAATTTGACGGCGTTGGAAAGGTAGTTGAGCAGAGCCTGCGCCAGACGCGTGGAGTCTCCGATCATAACCGGCGGCAGATGATCCCGCTCGACGACGAGTTCCAGTCGATTTTCACGCACCTTGGGCTCAATCATCGAGACCACGTTATTCAGCATCCGGTCAAAAGCAAAATCAGCGAGACTCAGTTTCAACTTCCCGGCTTCGATCTTGGAAAAATCGAGGATGTCGTTGATGACCGCGAGCAGATGCTGCGAGGCGTCGACGATTTTCTCCAGCTTGACGATTTGCACCAGATCCTCATTGCCGCGCAGCAACAGGTGCGTGAGTCCGACGATGGCATTGAGAGGGGTGCGAATCTCGTGGCTCATGTTGGCCACGAAGGCGCTCTTGGCCCGGTTCGCCATCTCGGCCACATCCTTGATCCGCTCCAGTTCGCTTGTACGCGTTTTGACCAGTTGCTCCAGGTGGTCGCGGTACTGCTCCAGTTCCTCGGCGTCGCGTTTGCGTCCGGTAATGTCCTCCATTACCGCCACATAGTGGCTGATACGGCCACTAACCTGGCGGATTGGCGTAATGCTGACCGCATCGGTGTATTCGCTGCCATCCTTGCGCCGGTTAAGCAGTTCGCCCTTCCACGTCTGGCCTTGCTTCAGCGCATCCCACAGGGCTTCGTAAGTGGCCAGCGGCGTCTTGCCGGAGCGCAACAGGCGCGGGTTCTGGCCGATGATTTCCTCCCTGGTGTAACCGGTGACGCGCAGGAAGGACTCGTTGACGTATTCGATCCGGCCGTCGAGATCGGTAATGATGATGTTCTCCGAGCTTTGCTCGACGGCCATCGAGAGATTGCGGATTTTCTCCTCGGCGGCCTTGCGTTCGGAGATGTCCCGGATATTGCACTGGATCACCCGAACGTTATTGACCAGATAGACATTGCTGACGAACTCCACATGAATTTTTTTCCCCTGTGTGGTTTCGAGCGGGAGGTCGTCGTAGCGCACGTAGTCCTGCTGCTGCAACTCCAGGAATTTTTCCTTGTTTGCCGCAATATTCTTGAAAAATCCCAGATCCCAGATGTATTTTTCACGTACATCATCAAGCGAATATCCGAGCAGTTCGGTGATGAACGGATTGGCGTCGACGACCAGTCCCGTCTCGGCATCCAGGATCAGAATGCCGTCCTTGGCCGATTCGAAGAGACGGCGGTAGCGCTCTTCCAAGGCCTGCGCCTGCTTGCGCGCCGTATTGTCGGTACCGATCAGCAGGTAGCCGATGATCGCCTCCTGCGCGTCGCGCAACGCCGTCACCGAGAGCATCGCCGGGAAGCGGCTGCCATCCTTGCGGATCTTGGTCAGTTCGTAGATGTCTTCGATGCCGCGCGCGGCCTTGAACACCAGGGCTTCGAAACCCGGCGCAATCGGCCTGGCAAACTCGACACTCAAGGCCTCGGCACGCGCGATAACTTCCTGCGGATCGGAAATGTCGGCGGGGGTGATCCTGTTCATCACCTCGGCGGCCGTGTAACCAAGCATGCGTTCGGCACCGACGTTGAAGATCTGGATCACCCCGTTGGCGTCGGTGGCGATGCTCGAAAAATTGGCGCTGTTGAAAATCGCGCGCTGCAAGGCTCCGGTGACAAGCAGGGACGCCTGCTGCTTACCGATTACTGTTTCAGACATGGCGTATTCCAAAAATAATCTGGATGTTCTCAAGAAAGGGGCAGGTCGTCTGTGCGCTGGCCCACACAAGCCGGCCAATCACCGCGGGTTCAGCCTGGAAGTTGACGGCGGACTCTTGGTCACCGCCCATCGGTAGAAGCCCTGCTTGGCCAGTTCAACGACCACGAGATAGACCAGCACCATGCCGCCGTGGATGAAATAGAACCTGACCGGTGGCGGCACAAAGCCGAAATACGTTCCGATCAGGGAAAAGGGCAGCAACACGGCGATGGCCACAACGATCAGCGAGGCTAAGCGCGCCAGCGCACAGAGTGGATTGCCTGTTCCGCGCATATTTGGTCTACCCCAACAATTGGAAAGAAAAACATGAAAACCGATGTACAAGTGCAGCATGACGTTCTCGCCGAACTGAAGTGGGAACCCTCGATCAATGCCGCTGATATCGGCGTCGAGGTCAAAGACGGTGTCGTGACCCTGGCCGGTCACGTGAGCAGCTTTGCCGAAAAGTGGGATGCCGAGCGAGCAGCCCAGCGTGTATCGGGTGTAAAGGCTCTGGCCATTGAAATGGACGTCAGGCTGTTTGGGCTGAGCAAACGAAGCGATGCAGACATCGCGCGGGCAGCAGAAAACGTGTTGCAGTGGATGAGCGTTGTGCCGAAAGATTCCGTCATGGTGATGGTCGAAAATGGCTGGATCACCTTGTCCGGCACCGTGAACTGGCAGTTTCAGAAGCAGGCGGCGGCGGGCGCCGTACGTTATCTGATGGGGGTAACCGGGGTCAGTGACCAGATCACGATTGGCCCGGAGGTATCCCTGAGCGCCATCAAATCGGACATCGAGGCTGCATTGAGACGGCGTGCCATTGCCGATGCGCCAGAGATTACAGTCAAGGTCCACGGCAACGATGTAACCCTGACCGGGACCGTCAACACCTGGTCCGAACGTGATCTGGCCTGGCAATGCGCCTGGGGTGCCCCCGGCGTACGCAACGTCGTGGACGACATCACCGTAAACAACTGATGCCGATTCGGGAATCGATCGCGGGTGAATTGCGCTCGCCGTCGCTCGCCGGATCATTTTGAATCATTCAATATTCTTTCAGGAAAAATCATGGAAAAAGCCAATGTACCCTTTTATGTTTTCAATACGCACGTCGAAGCGGAAGACGCCATCCAGTCCCTGAGCCGATCCGGCTTCGACGTGAAAAAGCTGTCGCTGATCGGCAAGGGGTATCACACCGAAGAGCATCCGCTCGGTTTCTATACCACGGGTGACCGGATCAAGACCTGGGGTGGCACGGGCGCCTTCTGGGGTGGCATCTGGGGCCTGCTGATCGCCCCGGCCGTATTCTTTCTGCCCGGGCTGGGTCTTGTGGCGATGGCCGGTCCGGTCGTCGCGGCGCTGGTCGGCGCTCTTGAGGGCGCGGTGGTCGTCGGCGGTTTGTCAGCCCTGGGCGCGGCACTGACCCAGATCGGTGTGCCCAAGAATCAGGTCATCAAGTACGAAACCGCACTGAAAGTAGACAAGTACGTCCTGATGGTGCATGGCAGCAGCGAGGAATTGATGAAAGTCCAGACCGTGCTGGAAAACTCCAACCGGCTGCTCGAATTTTCAGGCGCGTAATCCTGGCGCACGGTCAAAGTCTCCCCGATACGGAGGCTTTCACCGTGGCGCTGTTGCAGTTGATAAAAACTCTCCCGAGGACGACTCATGAAACCGACCCGCCAGTTGCACGATCTCGGCCAGCGCCTGTGGCTGGACAATATCAGCCGCGATCTGCTCGACAACGGAACCCTGCCGCACTACATCGATGATTTTTCGATCACCGGTCTGACCTCGAATCCGACCATCTTCGACGGGGCGATCGGCAGTGGCAAGGCCTATGACCAGGGTATTCTGGACAAGGCACGGGCCGGAAAATCCGGCGAAGCCCTGTTCATCGAACTGGCGCTGGAGGATCTTCGCCGTGCCGCTGATCTCTTTCGCCCGACGTTCGACGTCAGCAATCACAGCGACGGCTGGGTCTCGATGGAGATCTCGCCGCTGCTGGCCGGCGATACCGAGGGCAGCATCAGGGCGGCCCGCCAGATCCATCATATGGCGGCCCGGGAGAACCTGTTCGTGAAGATTCCGGGCACGCCGAACGGGATTCCGGCAATCGAGGAATTGATTTTCTCCGGTGTGCCGATCAACGTGACCTTGCTGTTCTCACGCGAACAGTATCTCGCCGCTGCCGAAGCCTATATGCGCGGCATCGAACGGCGCCTCGCCGCCGGTCTCAACCCGTGCGTCGACTCGGTGGCCTCTGTATTCGTCAGCCGTTGGGATGTGGCCGTCAAGGACAGGGTTCCCGAGGCACTCCGCAACAAACTCGGCATCGCGATCTGTCAGCGCACCTACCGCGCCCATCGCCAACTGCTCGCCACGCCACGCTGGCGTACACTGGCCGCCGCCGGCGCCTGCCCGCAGCGTCTGCTCTGGGCGAGCACCGGCAGCAAGGATCCGGCCGCTGCGGATACGCTGTACATCGAAGCGCTGGCCGCGCCTGACACCATCAACACCATCCCGGAGAAGACCCTGCTGGCCTTTGACGAGCATGGAAAGATCAAGGGCACGATGGCCGAAGATGGCGGCGATGCGGAGGCCCTCTTGGTACGTTTCGCCCAGGCGGATATTGATATCGACGCCCTCGCGCTTCAGTTACAGCAGGACGGCGCGCAATCCTTCGTCAAGTCCTGGCAGCAACTGCTGCAACGCATTGCCGACAAGAGTGCTGCCCTGGCCGCTCCGGTCGCGACCTAATTGGACAAACCCGGACATGAAAACCAACACTCTGTCTTCTGACCAGCTCCTGCACATCGATGCCTACTGGCGTGCCGCCAACTATCTGTCGGTGGGCCAGATTTATCTGTACGACAATCCCCTGCTCAAACGGCCGCTGGCGCTCACCGATGTGAAGCACATGCTGCTCGGGCACTGGGGCACGACGCCCGGGCAGAACTTCATCTACACGCACCTGAACCGGGTCATCAAGAAATACGAGCTCAACATGATTTACGTCTCCGGCCCCGGGCACGGTGGCCCGGCCCTCGTTGGCAACACTTACCTTGAGGGAACTTATAGCGAGATCTATCCTGATATCAGTCAGGATCAGGCTGGGTTGCAAAAACTTTTCAAACAGTTCTCATTCCCTGGTGGTATTCCAAGCCACGTCTCGCCAGAGTGCCCCGGCTCGATCCACGAGGGCGGCGAGTTGGGCTATTCGCTCAGCCATTCGTTCGGGGCAGTGTTCGACAATCCCGATCTGGTCGTCGCCTGCGTCGTCGGCGATGGCGAGGCTGAAACAGGACCGCTGGCCACTGCATGGCATTCGAACAAGTTTCTTGACCCGATTACCGACGGTGCGGTGCTGCCTATCCTGCACCTCAACGGCTACAAGATTTCCAATCCGACGCTACTCGCCAGAATCCCCCGCGAAGAACTGGAGCAGTTGTTCAGGGGCTACGGCTGGACACCCTACTTTGTCGAGGGGCACGAACCGGTGCTGATGCATGAGGCCATGGCGGCGACACTCGATACGGTGGTGGACGAAATAAAACGCATCCAGCACGAGGCCCGCGTCAACGGCAACACGATGCGTCCGCGCTGGCCGATGATCGTGCTCAATTCGCCCAAGGGCTGGACGGGGCCGAAAGTGGTCGATGGCCAGCAGGTCGAAGGCAGCTTCCGTTCACACCAGGTGCCTCTCTCAGACCCGGCTACCCACCCCGAACACCTCGGGCTGCTGGAAGACTGGCTGAAAAGCTACCGGCCGGAGGAACTCTTCGACGAGCGGGGCCGCCTGATACCCGAACTGGCAGAACTGGCGCCCAGTGGTGAACGTCGCATGGGGGCGAATCTCCACGCCAACGGGGGCCTGCTGCTGCGCGACCTCATCATGCCGGACTTTCGTGACTACGCGGTGAACGTTACTTCCCCGGGCGCCGTGCACGCGTCCGACGCACATGAACTCGGCGTGTTCCTGCGCGACGTGATCAAACTCAATGAGCCGCAGCGCAATTTCCGCATCTTTGGTGCCGACGTGACATTGTCCGACCGGTTGGACGCCATATTCGAGCTTACCAATCGGCAGTGGAACGGGCGAACGCAGGACAACGATGAATACCTCGCCCTGGACGGTCGCGTGATGGAGATGCTAAGCGAACACCAGTGCGAGGGCTGGCTCGAGGGCTATCTGCTCACCGGACGGCATGGGCTGTTCAACAGCTATGAAGCTTTCATCCATATTGTGGATTCGATGTTCAACCAGCACGCCAAGTGGTTGAAGGTCTCGGCGGGACTTCCGTGGCGGCGGAAGATCGCGTCGCTGAACTACCTGCTGGCTTCCCATGTCTGGCAACAAATGCACAACGGTCTGACTCATCAGGACCCCGGATTCATCGATCACGTTGTGAACAAGAAAGCCTCCGTCGTGCGGGTCTATTTACCACCAGATGCAAACTGTCTGCTCTCGGTCTGGGATCATTGTCTGCGTAGCCGCCACTATGTCAACGTCGTCATCGCCGGCAAATACCAGGCACCACAATGGCTGACGATGGATGCCGCCGTCAAGCACTGCACCGCCGGCATCGGCATCTGGCATTGGGCCAGCAGCGACGGCGACAGCGAACCCGATGTGGTCATGGCCTGCTGTGGCGACGTGCCCACGCTGGAAACGCTCGCTGCCGTCTCCATCCTGCGCGAGCATCTACCGGGCTTAAAAGTTCGCGTCGTCAATGTCGTGGACTTGATGAAGCTGCAACCGCACAGCGAGCACCCGCACGGTTTGAGCGACGCGGCTTTCGACGCACTCTTCACCAAGGACAAGCCGGTCATCTTCGCCTTCCATGCCTACCCGTCGCTGATCCACCGGTTGACCTACCGCCGCACCAACCACGACAACATCCATGTTCGCGGCTACAAGGAAGAAGGCACCATCACCACGGCCTTCGACATGACGGTTCTGAACGATCTGGACCGCTTCCACCTGGTGATGGACAGCATCGACCGCCTGCCGCAGACCGGCAATCAGGGCGTCTCGCTGAAACTTCTGCTCAGGGACAAGCTCATTGCCCATAGGCAGTACATCAACCAACACGGTCAGGACATGCCGGAGATCCGCAACTGGAAATGGGACAACTGAGCAAACCCGCCCTTCTGGTTCTGAAGCATCCCGCAGCCTTTGTGTTGCAGACCCTGAAAGGCTTTCATGACAATCAGGGGATTCTGCTGGCCGGCGCCATCGCGTATTACGCGCTGCTGTCGATCGTGCCCTTCCTTATTCTGACGGTGATCGCTCTCTCGCACCTGGTGGATCGGGGCGAGTTGCTCGATACCTTGGGGCGTTATCTGGAGTGGCTGGTTCCGAGTCAGTCCGCCGCATTGCTGGTCGACCTGAACCTTTTCCTGCTCAACAAGGCCGTCATCGGCGTGGTTTTATTTTTAACCCTGGTGTTTTTCAGTTCGCTCGCCTTCTCGGTCCTCGAAAAATCGATGTCGATCATTTTTTCTCACCGCGGCGCTGTCAGAAAACGCCACTACCTGATTTCTGCATTGCTCCCCTATTGTCTGGTCTTTTTCTTGGCGACCGGTCTGCTGGTCGTGACCCTGGTTTCAATCAGCCTGGAAGCGATCGGCCTGATGAGCGTTGGATTCATGGCGTGGCACTGGTCTCTCGGCGGTCTTTCGAGGGTGCTGCTTTACCTTCTTGGCCTGAGTGCAGAAACCGTCATTCTTTCGGCGATCTATTACTTCGTTCCCGTCGGACGGACAGCCTGGCAGCATGCCCTGATCGGCGGATTCTTTACCGCTTCGCTGTGGGAGGTCATCCGCCACCTGCTGGTCTGGTATTTCACCACGTTGTCGAATGCCAGCGTCGTCTATGGATCGCTGACGACGGCCGTACTCGCGCTGTTCAGCATGGAAATCATCGCCACCCTGCTCTTGCTTGGAGCCCAGGTCATTTCCGAATATGAGCGACTGGGCGACGACGCCTAGGGAAATGCTGAAGTATTGGTCACCACGGCGAAAGCACCCGATTCACTTATGTGACCCGCCGCACAGACGGCCTGTCTGCAAAAGCAGAGTCTGAAGCGATGCTATCTTCTGAGTGTTCCTGACTTACTGTGCAGGACAGACACTTGAGACACATCCGTCCAATAAAGCCGTTACAGGAAACAGACCCCAGACTCAAATCATGAGCAACTCCATCGCCATACAAGCCATTGACCTGAATGGGCTCGCCAGTAACCATCAGACGATGTTTCAGTCCTTGCTATCTGCAACATCGGCGAACAGTACCTCGCCACTGGACAGCACGTCAGACATTGTTCAATTGTCGCTGCGGGGGCAGGTGTTGGCGGCTGGCGCTACCCTTGACAATACAATCATCATGACTGACGTGACGCCTGTTGTCGTTAGCGCCACGCCTGTAGCTGCCAACACACCGGCAACGCCTGACGTCGCAGCGACTGAAATACCAGCGGCCATCGCGACGACAACGACCTCTGCCAACCAGAGCCCGCTCCAGCAGCCTGCGGCAGCGACCGTCGACAGGCTATCCGCCGATCTGGCCGCGGCTGACGCAACGCATGCCCTACAGGTCTTGATGGCAGATTCGGCACTGCGCGATGTTATCTTTAATCCGGCGTATTCAGCCCTCATCGCATCGTCGCACCTATCCGATTTCATCGTGCCCATGGCACGTACTCGTACGGGGGCAATCCCGGCTGAAATTCCCGGGGCAGTCTTGCCGATCAGTCGGATCGGCGCCATCAGCAGCTATCAGGACGCGGCAAGTAGCTTTGTCGGTCGCTAGCCAGGCGGGGGATCGGCATTTTCCTCCTTGGCCGCGGCCATTGACCGGGGCGTAGAGGTCCACGATACTTGAGCGTAACGCTGGAAATCCCATCAGTAACTGCCGCTGTGCAAACTGGAGAATCCCTATGCCTTTACTGAAGATACAAACCAATGTGGTACTGGTTGCCGATGTTGGAAAATCGCTTGTCGCCGAGGCCTCGCGTGCGGTCGCCGCGTTGCTCGGAAAGCCGGAGCGCTACGTCATGGTGACGCTGGAGACCGAAGCGACCATGGCTTTCGCTGGCGATACATCGCCGCTGGCCTATCTGGAGATGAAAAGTGTCGGCCTCTTTCAAGGAAGCACGACGGCCCTGTCCAAAGCGCTGTGTGAACTCATGAAGACGAAGCTCGGTGTTCCCGCCGACCGTATCTATATTGAATTCGCCGATGCAAAGGGCGCCATGTGGGGATGGAACGGCGGGACGTTCTGAACTCTTCGGGTTTAAAACGATTGTGCTTCAGGGTAAGGAACATTCACGCACGGATGGCGTCTACCGAAAGACAGGTATTGTCCACGCATTGATGTATCGCGGGCGGCGGCACTAACGGCATCATGCCTGTCACGAATGCCAGCATTGCTTGTACCCGCAGAGTTGTCATCAGCGTCCACCGTGGCCAGCGGGTTCAACATTCATTCCGTATCCGTCAGGCACAAGGAGAATCGAATGCCGAAGTTCAGCAAGAACCACGAGGCCATTCTGAGGCTATCGCCGGAGCAGTATCGCGTCACGCAGCAAAACGGTACTGAACGTCCCGGCAGCGGAGAATATCTGGATACCCAGGAACCGGGTATCTATGTCGATATTGTTTCGGGCGAGCCGCTGTTCGCCTCGACCGACAAATTTGAATCGGGATGCGGTTGGCCCAGTTTCACCCAGCCCGTTGAACCTGCCAATGTCAACGAACTGCGAGACAGCACGCACGGCATGATCCGCACCGAGGTGCGCTCGGCGCATGCGGACAGCCATCTAGGCCACGTGTTTACCGATGGTCCGAAGGACCGTGGCGGATTGCGCTATTGCATCAACTCCGCTGCGCTGCGCTTTGTCCATCGCGACAATATGGAAGCTGAGGGTTATGCGGATTATTTGAAGCAGGTGGAGGAAGTCCAATGACCGAGGAACGCGCCGTTCTTGCCGGGGGTTGCTTCTGGGGCGTGCAGGAGCTTATTCGCCACTGCGCAGGTGTCCTGTCGACGCGGGTCGGCTATACGGGCGGCAGCGTGTCACACGCGACCTATCGCAATCATGGTACCCATGCCGAAGCCGTCGAGATTCTCTTTGATCCTGCCCGCGTCAGCTATCGGCAGGTCCTCGAGTTCTTCTTCCAGATTCATGACCCCAGCACGCGCAATCGCCAGGGCAACGACGTCGGGACCAGCTATCGATCTGCGATTTTCTATACCAGCGAAGAGCAGAGACGGATTGCCGAAGACACGATCGCCGACGTCGATGCTTCAGGCCTGTGGCCCGGCAGGGTCACTACCGAAGTCCTTGCCGCCAGCGATTTCTGGGAGGCCGAACCCGAGCATCAGGATTACCTCGAACGATTTCCTGACGGCTATACCTGCCATTTCGTCCGGCCCCACTGGCGGCTACCGATTCGCGCCGACAAGCCACCAACCTAGGGAAACGCTGAAGTATTCCAAATCCGTCATTCCGGCGAAAACGCCCCGAAGGTAAGGCGAAGCCGTCCTGAGGCAACGGGGCCTTGGGCTCAAGTACTCCTGACAATCTCATGAAAACCCTTCACGACACACCACTCTCCATGCTCGATCTCGTCGCCGTACGAGAAAAAATGACTGTAGCCGATGCACTGGCCATATCCCTCAAGACCGCACAGCATGCTGAAACTCTCGCCTTCAAGCGTTACTGGCTGGCGGAACACCACAATATGCCGGGGATAGCGAGTTCGGCCACCGCCGTGCTCGTCGGCTATATCGCTGGTGGGACGCAACGAATTCGTGTGGGTTCAGGCGGAATCATGTTGCCCAACCATGCGCCGCTGGTCGTCGCCGAGGCGTTTGGCACCTTAGCCGAGCTATACCCCAATCGCATCGACCTTGGCCTGGGCAGGGCTCCGGGCACCGACCAGATCACCATGCGAGCTTTACGCCGGGACCGCGTGGAGACTGAAGCCGACTTTCCGCGCGATGTGGCCGATCTCCAGCAATTGCTGGCGGCACCACGAGCGGGCCAAGCCGTTGTTGCCATGCCCGGTGCCGGCACAAACGTGCCGATCTGGTTGCTGGGTTCTAGCCTGTTCTCCGCCCGATTGGCCGCCGAGCGGGGTTTGCCTTATGCCTTTGCCTCGCACTTCGCGCCGCGCTTGCTGCATCAGGCGATTACGCTGTATCGCAGCCTGTTCCGTCCGTCCGGGTCGCTGTCTCAACCCTACGTAATGATCGGTGTTCCGCTGATCGCTGCACCGACCGATGGTGAAGCGGAATTCCTGGCCAGCAGTACCTATCAGCGCGTCCTCGGTATTCTGCGCGGAGACCGTCGCCGTTTTCCGCAGCCGGTTGAAGGCTTCATGGAACATTTGAGCCAGGAAGAACGGGCCGCTATCGGCGATTTCCTCGCTGCCGGCGTTATCGGCGGTCCGGACACCATACACCGTGGCTTGACGGAACTTCTGCGCACCACAGCCGCGGATGAACTGATGCTTGTTTGCGACATTTATGATCCAGCACTGCGCTTGCGGTCGCTTGATATTGTTGCGGAAGCCTGTGCTGCCTAGCTCAAACGGACCTGGCTTATCACTCAATAGTCCATGATGTATTAATTTTCACTGCACAACGCATAGCCAAAACCTTGCCCATCCACGGGATAATCCGGATATCCGTTTTTATGACCTACGCCGCAAGCTGGGCAACGGCGGCGGCGATCGAAGCGGAGCGTCCGATATAGCGCCTGGAGACTTCAACTTCAGCCGTCGCCAGATCAGGACCAAACACGGTGCGTGTCTGCAGAGGCATTTCGTAATAAACCCAGCTCGGGTGGCCGTCGAGGAATTCGACATAAAAATTGCCCATCCGCCCATCCCGGCTGCTGACTCTGGCGTCGGCGCCATAAACCAGAAGGGTTTCGTCGCCCTCATTGCGCAACTCGACTGAATCGTGGCTGGCATTCATGACATGATAGAAACTCTTATCTCCTACCTGAAAGATCTTGATCGTGGCTGACATGTTGTTTCCTCGATAATCCGGAGTAGCGAAGCGGGCGTTTTATCAAGCTGGCGTTAATTCCGACTATGAATATTTCGTTATCGCTGGCTGCGGTGCAAACCCTTGCACCTGAAAATCTCCGACAATTCTCAGACTATTCTGCGAATTCATCGTTGTCTGTCTGCTAACGCGCATTGAGATGAGAGAAATTGCGCTATGTGCGTCAGCGTACCGAACCTGATCCGGATACAAACTATAAATCCATCCATCGAGTGCAATTCCGCACTCGTATTGCCGCGTTGCCATCCCTGCTTAGTGCGGGAGCGATACGGTAAGTGCCAATGAAACACGTCCGAATCATCAACATAAGCGATGCGTCGAGGCGCGCTTTCAGATGACAACGGGACAACACTTCAGCACCTGTCCCGGCAAATTCTGATCATCGATTCTTTTACCCTATCGAGAAAAACCATGCATAAAACGAAAAAATCAAATCGTTCCGGTATTGATACTGCCGCAATCCGGGCCGCCGCCAGACATTGCGATGATGGTGCCGTGACCATCGGCTACCAGGCTGATCGCAAGGACGTCATCGAGATGCTGAATGCGGCCCTGGCCACCGAACTGGTCTGCATATTGCGTTACAAGCGCCATTACTACACGGCAACAGGCTTGCAGAACGGATCAATCAAGGCTGAATTTCTGCAACACGCGCTTGAAGAACAGGCTCATGCGGATCTGCTGGCCACGCGTATCGTGCAATTGAACGGCAAGCCTGATCTCAATCCCGCCACACTGCTCGATCGCAGTCATGCCGAGTACGATGATCCGGACACGGTCCAGGCAATGATCAAATCCAATCTGATTGCCGAACGCATCGCCATCGAAGCCTACCGCCAGATGATAGAAACCATCGGACATACCGATCCAACGACACGGCAAATGCTGATCGGCATCATGGCCATGGAAGAAGAGCACGCCGACGATATGCGCGATTTACTGGCCTAATGGGTTTGAACATCATGGTGTGACAAAAGAACTCGTATGCCACTTCCAAAGACAGAGTACCCGATTGCCGGACTGAGCGCGGCAACGGCGGCAGAGCGCCTGCAGCAGGACGGGTTCAACGAACTGCCAACGCCTGAGCAGCGCGGATTTCTGCGCATCCTCTTCGAAGTAGTGCGCGAGCCGATGTTCGCGCTGCTGATCGGTGGCGGTATCGTCTATCTGTTGCTGGGCAACCGGACAGAAGCGCTGCTGCTGCTGATCTTCGCCTCCCTCTCGGTAAGCATCACCATCGTCCAGGAATCGCGTAGTGAAAACGTCCTGGCGGCTCTGCGCAATCTCGCCAGTCCGCGGGCGCTGGTGATCCGCGACGGCAAACGGATTCTGATTGCCGGCCGGGAAGTGGTCCGTGGCGACCTGATCGTGATTTCAGAAGGCGACCGGGTGGCGGCCGATGCCACACTCATCTCGTCGCAAGACTTGTTGCTCGATGAATCGCTGCTCACCGGCGAATCCCTTCCTGTGCGCAAGCGGGCTGCGTCGGCTGCGGTTTCGGCTGACCAGGCTGGGGAACAGCCCGCCGCGCCGCAACCGGGTGGTGAAGACCTGCCTGCCATCTTTGCCGGAACACTCGTCGTGCGAGGAACCGGACAGGCACGGGTTCACGCGACGGGCATGCGCAGTGAAATGGGCAAGATCGGGCGCGCCCTTGAAACCATTGAAACACAACAGGCGCACCTGCAACAGCAGATACGCGGCTTTATCCGTATCTTCGCCATCGTCGGTGCGCTCGCCGGCGGACTGACCGTAGTCCTATTCGGCTTGCTGCGCGGATCGTGGCTGGAGGCCATGCTTGGCGGTATCGCCATTGGCATGTCGCTGCTCCCCGAAGAATTCCCGCTCGTCCTGGCCGTGTTCATGGCCATGGGCGCGTGGCGCATTTCGCGGGCACGCGTTCTGACGCGCCGCGCATCGGCGATTGAAACACTCGGTGCAACAACGGTGTTGTGCACCGACAAGACGGGTACGCTGACCGAGAACCGGATGACGGTCGTTGCCATTATCCATGAAGAAGATCGCTGGGATCAGGAGGCAGCGACTCCGCTCCCGGAGAAGCTTCGCGAAACTTTGGAAGGGGCCCTGCTCGCCTGCCCGCGCGAACCCACCGACCCGATGGACAGCGCAGTACATAAACTCGCGCAAGAACAGATCGGAGCGAACGCAGCAAACTTCGCCAGGCACACACTGATCCGCGCCTATGGCCTCAGACCGGACTTGTTTGCGGTGGCCAACATTTTCTCCACTGCTGGCGAAGAAAATGGCACGGCCTATGCCAAGGGCGCATTTGAAGCCATCGCCGAACTTTGCCACCTGCCCGCTGACCTGTTGGCCAGCATTGGCCGACAGGTCGATGCACTCGGCAGTGACGGTATTCGTGTTCTCGCTCTAGCCACGGCCAGCGTGCCGAATGCTGCACAGGAAAACACTCTGCCTGAGACTCCGCGCGGCCTTGACTTCGGGTTTGCCGGTCTGATCGGCTTTGCCGACCCCTTGCGTGCCAATGTTCCTGCCGCTGTTGCCGAATGCCGCAGCGCAGGAATTCGGGTCGTGATGATCACCGGTGACTATCCGGCAACGGCCTGTGCCATCGGAAAACAGGCGGGCGTCGACGCGTCGCAGGTTCTGTCCGGTGACGAGATCGAAGGCATGCCCGATGAGCAACTGGCCCTGCGCGTGAAAACGACATCGATCTTCGCCCGCATCCGGCCCGAGCAGAAACTGCGCATTGTCCAGAGTCTCAAGGCCAACGGCGAGATTGTCGCCATGACCGGTGATGGCGTGAACGACGCGCCGGCGATCAAGGCCGCTCACATCGGCATCGCCATGGGCGGACGGGGCACCGATGTGGCCCGCGAAGCCTCCGCCATCGTCTTGCTTGACGATGACTTTGGTTCAATCGTCAAGACCATCCGTCTCGGGCGCCGCATCTACGACAATCTGCGCAAGGCTATCGAATTCATCGTCGCCGTGCATATCCCGATCGCCGGGTTGGCGCTGCTTCCCCTTCTGCTTGGTCTGCCCCTTATCCTGACGCCGATTCACATCGCCTTTATGGAAATGGTCATTGATCCGGCGTGTTCTATCGTGTTTGAAGCCGAAGAGGAAGAGGGCGACGTGATGCAGCGTCCCCCACGTGACCCGGCGAGTCCGTTGCTGTTGCCCAAGCGGATTCTGTGGGCAGTGCTTCAGGGTTTGATCGTGTTTGGCATTCTGGCGGGTATTCTGATCAACGAAGCGCGACTGGAAATGCCTGCGCCGGAATTACGTGCGCTGGTGTTCACCTCACTGGTTCTGATCAACATCGGGCTCATTCTGGTCAACCGTTCATTCAAGTCGTCGCTGATTCGAGCGTTCATGCAGCCCAACCGTGCGCTCTGGATTCTGATCGGCAGTGTCAGCGCTCTGCTCGCGACGGCCTTGTTCTGGTCGCCGGCGCAGGCGCTGTTTCATTTTGGCCAATTGCACGGTGATGATCTGGCAAAATGCGCGCTTGCCGGCTTGGCCAGCCTGCTCATACTGGAAATGATCAAGTCACAATGGTTCCGCGGCGAAAAAATGTTTCATGGCTGAACATAAAACAAGGATCGGCCCGGACTATGGCAACAACGTCTTTCACAGGAGTCAGCAAATGAAACAACGCACACTATCGGTCTCGGATGGATCAATCATCGTGGCCGAAAACAGTTCCGCCAATCACCGGGTTGTTCTGCACTCCCGGCCGGTCGGCGCCCCGAAGGCAGAGAATTTTCGTCTGGAAGAAGGCGTCGTCCCGGCTCCGTCAAGCGGCCAGCTGTTGCTGCACAACCTTTATCTTTCGCTTGACCCGTACATGCGCGGTCGCATGAGCGATGCACCGTCGTACGCCGCGCCGGTCGCTGTCGGCGACGTCATGGTCGGCGCTACCGTCGCGCGCGTGGAAATCTCCCGGCATCCGGATTATCAGCCGGGCGATCTGGTCCTCGCTTATGGCGGCTGGCAAAGCTTTGCCCTTTCCGACGGAAGCGGGCTTTGCAAACTCGACGCACGGATAATGCACCCTTCGCTGGCCCTCGGCATTCTCGGCATGCCCGGTTTTACCGCCTACCTGGGCCTGCTCGACATCGGCCAGCCGAAAGCCGGCGAGACGGTGGTCGTCGCTGCCGCCAGCGGTGCTGTCGGTTCGGTGGTCGGTCAGGTTGCCAAGCTCAAGGGTTGTCGCATGGTCGGTATCGCCGGCAGCGTTGACAAGTGCCGCTACGTTGTCGAAGAACTGGGCTTCGATGCCTGTATCGACCACCGCAGTGCCGACTTTCCGAAGCAACTGGCGGCGGCTTGCCCGCAAGGCATCGACGTCTACTTCGAAAGTGTCGGCGGCGCGGTCTTCGACGCTGTCCTGCCACTGCTCAACGTGCGTGCCCGTATCCCGCTGTGCGGCGTGATCGCCCACTACAACGACACGGGGCTGCCGCCAGGCCCGGACCGTAGGGGTCAGCTGATGCGCACGCTGCTTACCCGTCGCATCCGGATGCAGGGATTCATCATCCTGGATCACTATGGCGAACGCTTCGACGAGTTCTTCACCCAGATGAGCACCTGGCTCGGAGAGGGAAAAATCAGATTCCGCGAAGACCTCGTCGACGGCCTGGAGAACGCACCGCAAGCCTTCATTGGCCTGCTTGAAGGCAAGAATTTCGGCAAACTGGTGATTCGCGTCGCCAACGGGTGAAGCGCTCAGCGGCATGCGACCGGCAACACAGCCGTGTTTGCCAGAACATCAGGCAGCGTACGCTAGCGCACAGACCGCAGCGCAAGCAGTGGGAAATAATGCATTCAACATAGTACGCAAGTGACGCCAGCATCACCTGCCAATACCTGCTTGACCACCAGAGAATGCCTGACGGCATGCCGTTTGTTCTCAAGCCCATCATGAATGCCTACTTGAACCCTGAGCCCGTATTGCTCTGATCATCGCCAGACCGCTGCGTGCAGTCTATCCAGGCTAAGTACGTCGATCGTCAGTGGCTGTCTTACCCGGCACATGCTGGACCCGGCAGGAATATCAGGCCCGATGCCCAACAACGTAAAGGCCAAGAGGCGCAGGCGCGAAGCGAACATTCCTGACTATGCCATCAAGGTCAATGGCAGATGGTACGACTACCGCCGTCTTGAGCCTCTCGGCACTCTGCTGGGTGCTGCTGCGGACATCGCCGAGGCGTGGAAGTATCTGAAGAAGGAAGACCATGAACACTTCGCCACGATGCTTGCGCTGGCCTTCTCTCAGGCTGTGATCAGCAAGACCTACATGCGCGGCATCAACGACTTCCTGAACGTCCTGACTCAGCCTGAACGCTACGCGACGTCGTGGGAGCATAACCTTGTTGGGTCGGTCATTCCTTCGGCACTCAACTTCGCCGGGCAAAGCACTGACCCGTACATCCGCGACACGCGGCCCATGGGCGAAATGGAGGCCGGCGACCGGTTCGCCTTGGCCATGCGTAATGCCCTGATGGCCAGACTGCCGAAGACTAAGATGAACCCGGAGTTCAACCGCGAGTCGCTCCCTGTTGCGCGGGACTCTTGGGGCGAAGAAAGGAAGAACCCCGAGAGACTGTTCCCGGGTGCGCCGACGACGGTCGCCACAGAGGCAAAAGATTAGCCGATGTCGAACCAAATTAACCTCGTCCAGAGTGACACGGCCCCCGATGTTGTCGTCACCCTTTACGACGCAACAAACAACCTGCCGATTGATGTCTCGAACGCCGGGACCATTGTCTATCTGAAGTACCGGATGGAGGGTTCGTCTTCGGTTCTCTCGATCACCGGGACCAAGACCAATGGAGGCGCGGACGGTGTGGTGGCTTTCGTCTGGCCTGCTGGCGCACTCGACGCGGTCGGCGAGGCCGCTAAGGCCGCTAGATTACTCTATGGCAACAGAGCTCAACTTGAAGCAGCATCACCGGTCACCGGGAACGCATCCCGCGACGTGGTGCCGATCAGGCGCGAAATCCGAATCTCGACACCCGGCTGCTGGAATTGTCCGACACGTTCGTGAATCTGCCGGTCCGTAATGGTCATGCGGGCGCGCAAGCGCACGTATTCCGCCCAGGATGTGATGACGAAGCGCTCGACGAAGCGTCCGTCCTCACTCAGATCGCGGAATACCCGCCAATCGCTCGCGCCGTTACGGCGCCGCGTGGGTTCAATTGCCTGTATGGCGCGCAGAAATGCTTCCCGGTTTTCAGGGTTGATCTGATATTCGACCTGGATCAATACCGGCCCGTCGTCGGGCAATGGCTCGACTGCGATGGCGAGCTCCGGCGGTTGTAGGCCCAGCGTAACATCTGCCTCGTCGCCCATCCTGACGCGTATGCGATAGGAGAGCGCAAGCAGTGCAAGCATAGTGACCGCCGAAACGGCCAGCGCAATGCGGGTATCTTCGGAGTTGGCAAGCCAGCCCCAGAGTACGCTACCCAGCGCAAGGCTCGACTGCATGGCCACCAGGTTCATCGCCACGGCGCGCGCCCGAACCCAGGCAGGGGCAGTGCTCTGGATCCCCGCCGACAGGCTGGCAAGGACAGTCACCCAGGCCGCGCCGGCTGCGCACGCGCCCACCAGCGCGATGGCGAGGATGTGTGTCACTGCGATCAGCAACGTGGCAAACGCCCACAGAATGACACCAGCGTTGACCACCGTATTGAGTGGCAGACGGTACAATTGTGGCGGTACGACCAAGGCGCCGATGATCGCGCCGATGCCAAAGCTTGCCGATAACAGTCCGAAGCCGCCGGCCCCGAGTCCAAGCTGATCGCGCGCGATAACCGGTAGCAGCGCCCACAGTGCACTCGCGCAAGAGCAAAAAATCAGATTGCGCAGTATTAGCGCCCGCATCGGCGGGGAATGTCTAGCGAAGCGCAAGCCGATCTGGATGCCGGACAGCAGCGTTTCTGGCACGCCAGGAATGGCATGGCCCGGATCCTGCCAGCCGCGCAATGCGACAATCATCACCACAAAGAACAATGCACTGGCAAGCAGGGCGTTGCCCGATCCCACCCAGGCCGCAAGCGCACCAGCGAGTGCGGGTCCGATGGCACGGGCCAGGTTGAACGCTACGGCGCCCAGCCCAACCGCTCGCGATAGGTCGGCGCGCGTTACCAGGTCGTTGATGCTCGCTTGTTGCGCCGGCAGATAGAGGGTGAATCCAGCGCCAATCAGAAAGGTGCCCATGAGCAAGGCAACTGGCCCTAGTGTGCCGAACAGCGCAGCGATGCCGAGTGTTGCGGTAGCCGCCAGCAGAATAAACTGCGTCGCCAGGATGATTTTCCGCCGGCTGACGATGTCTGCCAGCGTACCCGCGAGCAGGCCAAACAGGAGAGATGGTGCAGTGCTTGCAGTCTGCACCAACGCAACCAATAACGCCGAGGTTGTCAGTGTCGCCATCAGCCAGGCGGCAACGGTCGCCTGCATCGTATAGCCCAGCGCCACAGCCATCGACCCGATGTAGAAGTGCCGGAAAGAGGCCTGTCGCAGAGGCGAAGCCTCAAACAGTTGTGCGAGAAAATTGGCGGTGCGATTAGTCAAAGGATTGGCAAATCAAAATTTCCGTGCGCTGGCCACGCGGATTCGGTTATGGAAAGAGCGTATCTTTGCATTCAGACTAGCATATTGACGATCGTTGTTCAGGACTTCGCCGGTATCAGGCGCAATTGCCGACCGACACTTTCGGCCAGAAGTCGCCGGTCGACCTTCACAAAAAACAGTCTATCCAACCGGCTGCAATACTTCGAAACCAGCCCGGAGACCAATACACACAACTCAACCATTGCAAACGTCCCGATAGGTGAGCCGCCAGAGGGGAGCCGGGCGCCGTCCAGGTTGCCTGATTTTGACGCTTCGCATTTCATTACCCAAATTACGCAGCTTCCGCCCACAAGTCTGTGCGCTGGAGCGCATTGGCCAGCGGCTGATTAGGGTACTATCGTGAAACAAAAATCAGGCTTGATATCACTGAAACAGAGACTGTCATAATGATACAAACCACCTCGCTTCTAGATTCAACCGCTCGTTCCGAGCCACACCCAGCGAATCAGGAAAATTCCGTATGAAGCCTAAGACCGACCGGATCGAAAAACGCCAGGCGCCAAGGAATGACGCAGACCGAATGCTTTCCAATTTATCGCCAACCGAGACTGCACCTCATACTGCGGACGTCATGCTGCATGCGAGCAGAAAACGGATGGAGATAGGCCATCAGTTGCCGCGCATCGGGCCGCATTCAGAGGAGGCGCTCATTTATGCGGAAGGAACCTCCTGTGTGCAAAAGCTGCGGAAGCACGCAGCGTGAGTCGACTTTTCCTGGTCAGGCACGGTCAGTCGATCTGGAACCTGCAAAACAGGTTTACCGGCTGGGTGGACGTATCCCTTAGTACGCAGGGCGTGATTGAAGCGCAAAAGGCGGCAGCATGGTTGATCGATGAGGCTTTTGATGTGGCCTTCACCTCCACCTTACAGCGGGCGCAGGACAGCTTGTACGAGATCCTCAGCCAGAATCGTCACTGCGCGCAGTATGTGCGCGTGCATGAACAGAGCTGCGAATGGTACGAACATTTCACCCCGGCAGAAGGCGAAGCAAATGAACTGAAAGTCCACGTTTCCGAAAAACTCAACGAACGTTACTACGGCGATCTGCAAGGCCTGAACAAAGACTGGGCCAGCCAGCACTATGGTGCGAAGCAGGTGCATTTGTGGCGCCGCAGTTACGACATTCCTCCGCCCAACGGCGAGAGTCTGGAAATGACTGCTGCAAGAACGCTTCCCTATTACAGGGAGCGCATTGTTCCGCATCTTCAAAACGGAGAGAGCGTGCTGGTTTCCGCCCACGGAAATTCCTTACGTTCCATCATCATGCATATCGAGCAATTGACGCCGCTGCAAATCCTCGACTACGAGATGGCGACCGGCGCCCCCCATTTA
>JFJP01001147.1_pt1 | contig 76824 bp, 58 predicted proteins | sample 431651 | NCBI WGS metagenome assembly JFJP01 (sample SAMN02602958, study PRJNA72255) | Microbial mat metagenome, whole genome shotgun sequencing project. | biome: fresh water; feature: sink hole; material: water; isolation source: purple microbial (photo- and chemosynthetic) mats found in... | reverse complement strand
GGACAAGAATATTTTTCGTGTTTTTCGTGCATTTCGTGGAAAAAATCTTTTCGTATTGATAATGCAAACTGAATCTAGCCTTTTACTTAGGAACCATCACTTGTTAGAATTTCTACTAAGCTTATCATTTAGGGTGATAAGACCTTATTCTTGGGTAAAACCTTAGTAGAAAATCAATTGTCGGGGTCAAAATGACCTTATTACCCTATTTTACCTCCTAAATTTGTAAGCAAGTGCCCCTGGCGCTGGCGATTTGTATATTCCACCATCGAAAGCAACTTGGGATTAGCCGCTATTCACTGACTCCACAACAATGTTCCAAGAACCACTTTTTCTTCATCAATCGCAGGCTTTTGAGTTTGGTTGTGCGGAAAAATTGGAAAAACCAGTGTTTTCAGTCCCAAGCCTTGGTTGATCAGTGTTTGGCCTTTGTTCGACGGGTTCTTGTTTTTTTTGAGGTTGTTGAGCTGTCCCCCTTCGTGTGTGGCATGGCCAAAAAAAAACGCTTATTTTGCAGGCCGCAAACCAACCCCTACTTCCAAGCCATGAACGGAAAAGCCTTGTTCAACGCCAGCTTCGCCAGTCGCCAGGTCATGCTGTCCCGCAAGCCGAAGAACCGTCCTTGGCTCTACTACCTCAGCCTTGGCTTCCTGGACGAGAAGGTCGTCAAGGAGACCACTTCCGGGAAATACTTCCTGGCCGACCTCAAGGCCCTTTTCGAGGACCTGGGGATCAGCAACGCCCAGCGCCTCTACGTGGACGACCAGATCGTCTTCCTCGACAAGCGCGGCAAGGAAGACGACCTGGCCGAAGCCTTCGCCCTGGCCCTGCGCAAGCACGACCTCACCGTCACGGGCCGATTTGAGCGGCTGCTGCTGCGGGTGGAGCAGGAGGCCAACGGCTGCCACTTCACCCTCGACTTCATGTTCCAGCACCTCCACGCGCCCAGCGAGTGGCCGCTGGCCGTCGAGCTGAGCGCGGCGCCCCTGGCCAACATGAGCCAGGAGGATTTCCAGAAGATCTTCTCGCTCTTCAAGAGCCTGCTGCGCCGGCAGATGAGCAGCTTCCTCCACCTGGCCGAAGTGGTCGAGCATCCTGGCCTGAAGCCGCCCGCCCCCGCGGCCTACCAGCCCGAGAGCCCCAAGCCGCTGGCCCCGCAGCCCAGCGCGCCTGCCCAGCCCGCCGTGCCGAAACTGGTGCCCATCGGCCAAAGCCGCGAGCTCCCGTATCCCGAGTCCTGGCTCGCCGTCAGAGCCCCCACGCCCGAGCAGATCGCCGTCTCCCAGAAGCTCTTCCCGCTCTACGGAATCACCCTCGGCAAGACGCCCGAGGCGGAGCTGCAAAGGCTCGGAGTGCGCAGCAAGAACAACGACACCGACGGCCAGCCGTACAAGTACTACACCATCCAAGGGCAGAACTTCTGGTACGAGAACGGCGTGGCCCGGCACATGTACCTGGTCCATACCGGGGCGATGCCCGAGCAGTGGCGAGCGCTGGGCTTCGACTGGAACCATTCCTTCCGCCGTTGGGTGGAGGTGCTCCAAGGACTTGGCTGCTCGATCTCTTTCGCGAAGCCCCCGAAGACCGTGCCCCACTACAGCGGCAAGCACATGTCGTTCGAGGCCGAGCTCGCCGCCATCACGCCCTGCGAAAGCCGATACCAGATCAGGCTCAACTTCAACTACGGCAACGGCACCCAGGTCGATGACCCGGATACGCTTTACAGCCTCTCGGTCCGCGCCTGAAGCCCCGCCGATCAGAGCACGGCCTTGGCTCCCAGCTCGTTGATGCGCGAGACGTAGGTCTGGCATGGGATCTCCATCTCCCGGAACGCGTCGCGGAAGCTGGCGGCCACCCGCGTGGCGACCTCGCGCCCATCGCAGAGGGCGAAGAGCGAAGGGCCGGAGCCGGAAATGCTGCAACCCAGCGCGCCAGCCTCCAAGGCCCCGCGCTTGACCTGCGCGAAGTTCGGCAGCATGACCGAGCGCACCGGCTCGACCACCACGTCCTTGAGCGAGCGCCCGATCAGGCCCAGGTCGCCCAGGGTCAGGCCCGCGACCAGCCCGGCCACGTTGCCCCACTGCTCGATGGCCGTCTTGAGCGGGATGTGCTGCTTGAGGATGCGCCGCGCGTCCTGCGTGCGGATCTCGATTTCGGGATGGACGATGGCGCAGTGCAGCTCCTTGGGGTAAGGCAGGCGCACCAGGTCCAGCGGCGCGTAGCCCCGGATCAGCACGAATCCGCCCATGACCGCGGGCGCGACGTTGTCGGCGTGGGCCGAGCCCGAGGCCACGGCCTCGCCCTGCATGGCGAACTGCACAAGCCCCTGGCGGTCAAAAGGTTCGCCCAGCAGCAGGTTGACGCCGAAAACCGCGGCGGCGGCGCTGGCGGCGCTCGACCCGATGCCACTGCCGGGCGAGATCTTGCGCGTGAACTCCAGCTCGAAGCCCTGCTGGCTGCCCAGGTGCTCCAGCAGGGCCAGGGCCGCCTGGCCCGCCGTGTTGGCGCGCGGGTCCAGCGGGAGCCCCAGGCCCGTCTTGTCGGACAGGCGCAGGCCGGGGCGGTTGGTCTTGCGCACGATCAGCTCGTCGTGCGGGGCCTCCAGCGCGAAGCCCATGATGTCGAAGCCACAGGCCACGTTGGCCACCGTGGCCGGAGCCTGGATTTTTACCGATTGGGTCATTGGATGATGTTGGTTTCCGGTTGGTGTTGATGTCTTTGGCGCTTCCAAACTTTGGTTTCCCTTTCCGCGAAGGGGATGGACATTTCGGCTTCGCTCGCTTTTTTGTGCTGTTGGAATATCTCCTCAAATATCGCGTTGACTTCCCTGTCCAATTTCTGGTCATAGCCGTTCCCGTCCCTCAACTGCGCCAAGATGTGTCCGACAAGGCTGTTGACCTGGTCCAATTGGGCCGGATTGGGCCTTCTGAAAGGGATTTTCTTGATGTAGTTCGCCGGATTGTTGGCCGAGGGATTGATTGCGCGGATCATCCTGTTGCACAGTTCGGAGTTCAAAAACGCGAGCAGGTAATAGGTCAAACTCGTATCCTTTGGAAAAACGCCAACGATTGACTGGTCGAACAGCTTGCCCTCGATCAGGGAAGCGGTGATGCTAGAGGCGCTGACCATCGGCACGGCAATGCCATGCTTGAAGTAGTAGCGAGGATTCTGAAAGCGGGCCTTCTTGTCTGTTTTGTAATGCTTTACAGCTTTTTCGGACCACTCGATGAACCAGTTGTCTGGTTTCAGGTATCGTCTATTTCCACCTTTCACAATCGGGACGAAGCATTTTTCGCCCCGCGATCCTTCGGAAATTTCATTCGCATCCTGAAGGGGCCAGTTGACAAGCCCAGGGTCGATTGTGGCGTACTTTTTACCATTCCGAACTTCATGCGAAACCACCTTGAGGAATGCCTTGTCGTTGCCAGAATAAAAGCCCGTTACGCAATCGGCGACATCGCCGATGGTTTCTTCGCTTTGGACGATGAGGGCACTGATGCCATTGTAGTCTGAAAGCAAGAAGGCATGATCAGGATTGTTGAAGATGTCAATTTGTTTGTATTCTTTCTGCTTTAGGTTTTCTGTATTGTCCTGCTTTAGTTCAAATACATTTCTGAAGCCCGATTTCACGATGAACGAATTTTCTAAGTTTTGAAGTGTCGCATTCGATTTTTGAAGCGTTATGATGGACAGATTGGCATATCCAAAATTGACATTTGGAAAAAATGAGGAAGGAAACAAGGCGATTTCTTTGATTCTCGTTTTTGTGAGCAGATGCTTCCGAAGCGCTTTGTGGCGATGCAGACTAAGAAAAGTATCAGGAATGATAAATACCAGCAATCCATTTTCTTTGAGCAGTTCAATGCTCCGGAACAAAAAAAGCGAATAGGTCTCTTTCACATAAAAATCCGGAAATATCTTTTTCAAGGCCCTCCTCTTCTCAAAATCCTGCCATGCCCCGTAAGGTGGATTGGCGATGATCTTGTCGTATTCCCCTCCAAAACTTGCCCTGAGCAGCAAATCGTTGTCGAGCAAGGTGTCGGCTTGTTTGATAGCAACATGTTCAAAACACTTGAATTTGCGGGAAAGTTTCGCGATGGACGATGGGTCCAGCTCGTAAATGTCAATCCGTGCCCTCGGATTTCTTTCGAGGATGCTCTCCACGAAGACCCCTTCCCCTCCGCAGGGTTCGAATATTTTGTCGTCTTCCCGAAGGCTTAGCCGGTCGATCATGTAGCGCACAATAGGTTCCGACTGGGTGTAATATGCTTGATACTTGTCTTTCATTTACCACTTCAGATATTGGGTTAAGTTATTTGAAGTCAAAAATTGATAAGTTTCGGGCAAAAAATCATGCTCCCAGTCCACGTTGTTGGCGATCCACTGCTTCAAATCAAAGCCTGTAAAATATTTTATTTTTTCATAGGTTTCATCGCCCGTGAAAGTATTCCACGCTCCGGATTTCTTTAGGATTTCAAAGTAGTGGTTGTTTTGTTCAGCCCGAACGAAGAGCAAACACTGATAGTTTTCCGAAATATTACTGTAAAGACTCGCGACAAGCAGCAAACGGTTGGCATTCCCTTTTTCGTTCGAACCAAATCCGCTTTTGAAATCGACATTGTATTTTGTTCCATTCGACTGGAAATGCAAATCAAGCTCAAGTTTAATTTCACCCGATGCGACGATGCTCCATACCTTGTGATAATAGCCCTTCAATTGCTCTTTTTCTTTTTCGGATATCATCAATTGGTCGATGAAGCTGTCCATCTCGAACATCATGGATTGTTTTAGCTCATGGAATGTGGGCGGGATAAAAAGCTCGAGGTCATTGATCGGGTAAGCGAAGCAAAGTTTGCAAAATGGTTCCCAAAGCTCACCGATCCTGCGCGAAAAGCTCATGTACTCATAAGGCCAGACATCGTTTCGGCTTTCAAGCATCACCACATAGTTGGTGTAGTTCACCATCAGAACGGTTTCCAATCTTTCCTCTCGGGTCCACTTTTCGTGGGCTGACTTCTGCAAAACGATTTCCAATAACGACAGCCCACTGGATAGCAGGCCTTTGTTGATCTCGCTTGCCTGTTTTTTGACTTGCTGCACTCCCAATCGCTGCCGAGTTTCACTCAACATTTCTGCTGCTCTGCTTCGGAAGTACTGCAACAGGCCTTTTTTGTCGAATCGTGTGTGCTTGTTGATTTCCATTTTGCGAGAAATTGCTTGGATTGTCTTGGCTTATCAAAACATACTTTGTTGGACGGCCTTGAGATTTTTCCAAAAAAACATCCAAGGACGAAAGATTGAACTCAGGCGGACAAGTTCAAGATTTTCCGCTTTAGGCCTTTCGAAGGCCGAGCAGGTCCTTGGAATGGGTACTTGGCAAATCTTGAAGAGCTTGGCTCCCACTGGCGGGAAGTTTCTGGGGCCTTGCTTGTGTTTTTGAAGCCCAGGCTCGAAAGATATGTTTTCCAATCCGAAAAAGCAAGCCGTTCCGGCGGTATCGCGGGATGAGCGTCGCGCCTTCGGCGGCGGCTAGGATGTATGCTTATGGTTTTGATCATTCGGTTGTGCTACCGCGTGCGACAGGCCTAATTCTGCGCCACGCTCGAAAGCTCGCTGACCAGCCGGGCGTAAACCCCGCCTTGCTCCAGGAGCTGGTTGTGCGTGCCCCGCTCGACGATCTGCCCCTGGTCCATGACCAGGATCTGGTCCGAGTGCTCGATCGTGCTCAGCCGGTGGGCGATGGCGATGACGGTCTTCTTCTGGAAGATGTGCGCGATGGCCTTCTGCACCAGGTCTTCCGTAACCGAGTCCACGGCGCTGGTGGCCTCGTCGAGCACCACCAGCTCGCTGCCGCCGCAGAGCGAACGGGCGAAGGAGACCAGTTGCGCCTGCCCCTTCGAGAGGTTGCCGCCGTTTTCGCGCACCCGGAAGTCGTAGCCGCCTTCGAGCTGGCGGATGAAGCCGTCGGCGTAAACGAACTGCGCCGCCGCCTCGATCTGCGCCTGGTCAATGCCCGCGCGGTCCAGCCCGATGTTGAAGCCCAGGCTCTCGTTGAACAGGAAGACATCCTGCTGCATCAGGGCCACCACGCGGTTCAGCTCGCGCTTGGGGATCGTCCGCAGCTCGATGCCGTTGACGCGGATGGAGCCCTCGTAGCCCTGGTAGGCCTGCGTGAGCACCCGCACCACCGTCGATTTGCCCGAGCCCGTGCTGCCCACCAGCGCCAGTTGCTCGCCCTTGCGCAGCGCGAAGCTGACGCCTTTGAGGATGTACGGCCCATCGGGCGTGTAGCGGAAGCGGACATCCTCAAACACGATGGATTCGAGCGCGAAATCCCCCGGAAGCTGGCTCGGGAGCTGCCCGTCCAGCTCGGCCTTCTGGTCCATCAGCTCGCTGATGTGCTCGAAGGCCGCCAGCGAGCGCTGGATGGTGGCCACCTGCTGCGTGAACTGCTTGACCGGCACGAACAGCTTGCTGAGCGAGGACACGAAGACGATCAGCACGCCCACCGAAAGCCCCTGCGCCTGTATCTGCCAGGCGCCGCTCAGCAACACCAGCGCCACGGCGATGGACGTGATGCCTTCCACGATCGAAAACATCGAAGCATCGTAGATGTTCGTCTTGTTTTGCGAGCGGCAAAATTCCTGGTTCAGGGAGGCGTACTTGTCGAAAGTTTCTTTTTCGGCATTGTAGAGCCGGATGGTTTTCATGCCGTTGAGGCATTCTTGCAGATAGCCCGTCGAGGAGGCCAGGCTGCGGCGGCTGGTGAGGTAGGCGTCGCGCATGCGGCCGCGCAAGTAGCGGACGACCAGGAAGATGGGCGGAGCCGCCAGCAGCGTTACCAGCGTGAGCTGCCAGTCAAGGATGAAAAGATAGACCAGCAGGGCCAGGGTCTTGATGATGTCGGCCACCATGCCCATGACCCCGGAGGCGAAAGACTCGCCCAGGGCCTCCATGTCGCTGGTCAGGCGCGAGAGCGTGATGCCGACGGGGTTCTTGTCGTAGTAGCTCAGGGGCAATCGCAAAGCCTTGGCGGCCAGTTCGTTGCGCAGGTCGAATATCGCATAGTTCCCCGCCTTCTGGAGGGCGTAGTTGTAGAGCGCGTCCAGGAAGTAGTTGGCCGCCAGCACCCCGGCCAGCACCGAGACCCAGAACACCAGCCCATCGGCGTTTTTCGGCAGAAGGAACTCGTCGATGATGTGCTGCAAAAGCCAGAGGAAGTAGATGCCGCCGGCCGTTATCAGCGGAATGATGGCCGCGCTGAGCCAAACCCAGGCCCGGTGCGGCCCGAAATAGCGGAAGAACTTGCTAAGGAGCTTCCAGTCTTTTATGCTGATGGTCTTTTCTGCCATTTTTTGTCGGATATGGGGTGGGTAGGGAGCTTAGTGGACTCCCAGCTTTTGCAATTCGAGGGCCTTGCGGTAGAAGTCGGAGCTTTGCAGCAGTTGCTCGTGCGTGCCCTGGGCCGCGACGCGCCCCTGGTCGAGCACCAGGATGTTGTCGGCCTTTTCGAGCACGCTCAGGCGGTGGGTCACGATGAGCACGCTCTTGGCCTGGCGGTTGCCCCAGATGGCGCGCATGAGCTGGCGCTCGGTGTCGTTGTCCACGGCCGAGAGAACGTCATCGAGGATGAGCAGCTCGGTGGGCGTGTAGAGCGCGCGGGCCAGGCTGATGCGCTGCTTTTGCCCGCCCGAGAGCATGATGCCCTTCTCGCCCACCAGGGTTTCGAGGCCCTTGTCGAAGCGCTTGACCTCCTCGGCCAGGGCGCTCTGCCGCACCACTTCGTCGAGGTCCTTGCGCTGCTCGGGGCCGAAGCGCTCCGAGCCGAAGCGGATGTTGTTTTCCAGGCTGTCCGAGAACAGGAAGACATCCTGCGTAACCGTGCGCGTCACAGTGCGCACCGAGCGCGCGTCGAGCAGGGCGGCATCCTGGCCGCTATAAAACACCGTTCCTTTCGGAATGTCGAAGTATCGGTTCAGGCAGTTGACCAGCGTGGTCTTGCCCGAGCCGACCATGCCGACCACGCCCACGATCTGGCCGGGCAGGACGCGGAAGCTCACGTCGCTCAGCGCGGGCTGCTCGGCGCCCGGGTAGGCGTAGCCCAGCCCGCGGACCTCCAGCCCGTCGCGGAAGAGGGCCTCCGCCTGCTCCTGCGGCAGGAGGCGTTTGTCGGCGTTCTCTTCGGGCTCCGAGAGCACCTTTTGCAGGCTCGAAATGCCCACGAAGGCCTCCTGGAACACCGTGATCACCCAGCCCAGGCCCATGATGGGCATGGCCAGCAGGGCCGTGTAGGAGATGAAGGCCGTGAGCTGCCCGATGGTGAAGCCCTCGCGGATGACCATCAGCCCCCCGACCAGCAGCACCATCACCTTGAGGATCTGGTCCAGGTTGCCCAGCAGCGGCATCACGAACGACCGCACCCGCGCGATGCGAAGCGTCTGGTCGAGCAGCCGCTGGTTCGACGCGCGGAACTTGCGCCCGGCCCAGGGGTGCATCTCGTTGCTCTTGATCACGCTAACGCCCGTCAGGAAGGCCACCGTGTCGCCCGAGAGGTTTTGCAAGGCCTCCTGCCGGGCGTTCATGCTCCGCACCATGATCATCATCCCGATGCGCACCAGCACGAAAACCACCAGCACGGGCAGTGCCGCGTAGAGCGTCAGCCGGGGCGAGAGCTGCCACATCATGTACGGCGTCAGGGTCAGGGCGAAGAGGATGTTGAAAATCTGCATGATGCCGAAGCCGCTCACCATCCGCACCCCGTTGATGTCGTTGTTGATGCGCGAGATGATGGCCCCGGTGCTGTTCTGCGCGAAAAAGTCGCGGCCCAGCCGGGTCAGCTTGTCGTACATCTGGTCCTTGATCTCGCGCTCCACCTCGCGGCCCGGGTTGAAGAACAGGATGCGCGAAAGCGTCCGCACCCCGACCACGGCCACCGAGAGCGCCAGGATCAGGCCGATGTAGCCCAGCAACTGCCTGTCCGTGGCCTCGAGGTTGCCCGCCAGCACGTCGATGCTCTTCTGGATGTACTGCGGAATCAGCACGAAGACGTAGTTGGTCGCCAGCATGGCCAGCACTCCCATCGAGTAGGTAAGCCGGTGGCGGTGCCAATGGCCGAGCAGGAAGCGCAGGTTCGAGAGGATTTCCTTCATCATGTTTCGTTTTTCGGAGCGCGAAGCTATGCTTTTTCCTCCGAAATCTGGCTTCGCGAGGGGTTGGAAGGTCGGAGGGAAGGCCCTCAAGCAAGACCACCACGCCCCCGGCGGAGGCGTGGTGGTCTTGCTTGAGGGGGCGGAATCGCCCGGCTTAGCGCCCCGAGGCGGCGGCCTCGACGCGGTCCATGCGGGCGCGCAGGGCGTCCAGCTCGGCGCGCAGGGCGTCCTGGCCTTGCGCGGCCTGGGCGTTCTGGGCCTCCAGCCGGTCGATTTCGGCCTGCTGCTCCTTGAGGGCTTCGAGCAGGAAGGGAACCAGGGCCGTGTAGTTCACGCTCTTGAAGCCCTGGCCGTCGGTGCGGACCAGCTCCGGCAACACGGCCTCGACCTCCTGGGCCACCAGGCCGAACTGGAGGCCCGTCTCGAACTGCCTATCGGGGAAGGCCGCCTGGTTCCAGTGGTAGCGCACGCCCCGCAGGCGGGCCAGGGTGGCGTTGGCGTCTTCCAAGGTCTGGATGTCGGTCTTGAAGCGGGCGTCCGACGAGAGGGCCACGTTGTTGGCCTGGATGCTGCCGTCCACGAACAGCAGCGCGCCCGCGCCGAAGTCGCTGCGGTTGCTGGTGCCGATGCCCACCTTGCCATCCTTCCAGACCACGATGGCGTCCGAGCGCTGGCTTTCGGCGGTGCCGTTGCCCAGGCTCAGCAGGCGGTCGTTGGTGTTCCAGTTGACATCGCCGTTGGCCGCCGGAGTGGTATAGGTGTTGAAGCGGCCCAGCACCACTTCGTTGAGGCTGGTGGCCCGCAGGTTGCTGCCCAGCGCGAAGGCGTGGTTGCCTTCGGCGATGTTGCTCAGGCCCAGGGCGAAGGCGCCGTACTTCGTGGCGTTGTTGGAGCTGCCAATGGCCACGGTGTAATCGGCGTTGCCCACGTTGTTCTGGCCCGCGAGGAAGCTGTATTTGCCGTTGGAGCTGTTGCTCTGGCCGAAGGCGTTGGCGAAGTCGGCGCCGTTGAGCGTGATCTGGCTGCCCACGGCCAGCGCGAACACCCCGCTGATGGTGTTGTTGGAGCCGATGGTGGCCGAGCCGACGCCCGTGATGCTATTCTGCCGCCCGAAGGCCAGGCCCCGCTCGGAGGCGATCGAGTTCAGCTCGCCCACGGCGAAGGCGTTCTTGGCGGCGCCTTGCAGCAGGTTGTCCTGCCCGAAGCTCGCCGAGCCGATGCCCTGGGCGACGTTGCCCGAGCCTGCCGCGAAGCTGCCCTCGCCCGAGGCCGTGGTGTTGCGTCCCAGGGCGGCCGAGTAGCTGCCCACGTTCGCGTTGTCCCACTGCGAGCTCTCGACGGTCCCCGCGCGGAAGGCCGACTTGCCGGGATAGAACATCAGCCGCGTGCCCGCGCCCGCCACATCCGGCCCGTTGAAGCCGTTGTGCGAGCCCGTCACCAGGAAGCCGTTGGCGCCCACCTGGGCATGGAACTTCGTGGCCGGGTTGTTGGTGCCGATGCCCACCAGGTCGTTGACGTTGAAGACCCTGGAGCCGATGCGCTGCCAGTTGACCGAGGCCACGCTGTCCACCTTGTGGTTCACGTAGGTCCAGACGGCCAGTTGGGTGGGCACGTTCTGGTTCTGCGGCGAAGGCTCGCCCATCCAGAAGTTCGGGTCGAAGTTGTTGACCCGCGCCTGCCCGCGGTTGAGCGTGATGTCCTCGGCCTGGAGCGAGTAGGCCGTCAGGGTTCCATCCACCAGGGTGATGTTGTCGTCGTGGACGACCCAGTCTCCCGTCAGGTCAGTGCTGCCGTCCTTTTCGAGGAAGAAGTTGCCAACAGTCCATGAGGTGCCGTTCCAGCGGAGCACGTCCTCGGGCTGCAGGCCGGAAAGGCTGATGCCCAGGATCTCCTCGAGGGTCTGCGGCCGGGCGTTCAGGGCCGAGTCGGCCACCAGCGCGTAGGGCACCGACTGGAAGCGCACCGTGCCCATGTCGATCATGCCGTTGAGCGTGGCCGACGCGCCGAAGTCAGCCCGGGCGCGGAGGTGGTACTCGCCGTCGGCCCAGTCGATGTCCTCGAAGCGCTCGGCCAGCCCCTCGACGCGGAAGCCTTGGCCCACGACCAGGTTGAACAAGCCGAAGGCGTTGGTGGTGGTCAGGTGGGTCTCCTTCCAGGTGACCTCCTGGGCCTGCGGGCCGCGCAAGACGGTCAGCTCCACGGCGATGGGCTTGCTCTCGACCGGGAATCCCTCGGCGTCGCGGGCCACGGCCTGGTAGTTGAAGTTCTGGGGCACCTGGGCCAGGGCTTGGCCGGAGGTCCATCCGGCCAGCAAGAGCCACAGGACCAAGCGTTGGGGGGCGAAGAAGTTTTTCATGTCTGCTCGGGTTGACGGTTGGGATTGTTGGGGCGGAAGGATGCCAGTCCGCCGGCTCATTGTTTGATGACCCGCAAGACCAGCGGCTCGGCGGCCGGGTCTTGGGGCAGGAGACGGCAGAGGTAGGTCCCCGCGGGCAGATGGTCGGTGCGCAGCTCGGCCGACCAGGCCATGCCGAAGGCCTGCTGCTGGATCGGGGCAGGCCAAGGGCGGCCCATCATGTCGAACAGCTCCACGCGGATGGCGGGCATGGGGCCTTTGCTGAAAAGGCGCAGCGAGAGCTGGTCTTGGCAGGGATTGGGGAAGGCCTCGGCGCTCAAGGCCAAGGGCGCGGCCGGGCTGCTGCTGGCCCTGGCCCGGGGCGGCTGCTGGAAGCCCAGGGTCAGGCTGTTGCCGTTGGTCAGCGTCGGGGTGAAGGCCTGGCCCACCGAGAACGAGAGCCCGCCCGAGGGCAGGTCCAAGTCGGCGCCCGCCGTGGTCAGGCAGGCGCGGTCGAGGCTTTGGGCGCCGGCGGCCAGGGGCAGGAGCACGGCCAGGGCGAATAGGGCTTTGCGCATGGGCGATGGGGGCTTAGCGGGTGAAACTCACTTCGATGCGGCGGTTGACGGCCCGGCCCTGCGGCGTGTCGTTCGGGGCGATGGGGTTGCCCATGCCCTTGCCGTCGGTCAGCACGCGCGCGGGGTCGATGCCCTGCGAGACCAGGTAGTTCTTCACGGACAAGGCCCTGCGCTTCGACAGGTCGAGGTTGTAGGCCGGGTCGCCCATGTTGTCGGTGTAGCCCACCACTTTGATGGCCCGCCCAGGCTTGGCCTTGAGCTCGGCCACCAGGTTGTTCAGGCTGGCGAACGAGCTGGGCTCCAGCACGTCGCTGTCGGTGGCGAACTGGATGTTCTGCAAGATGAAAGGCGTCTCGAACTCGACTTCCCGAGCCGATTCGAGCCGCAGCTTCTCGAGCTCGAGCTGGAGCTGCTCGATGCGGCGGCGCAGTTCCTGCTCCTCATTGTCGTTGCAGCATTCCTCCAGGCGCCGCTGGAGCTCGGCGATCTGCTCGGTATGCTCCTGGACTTTGCGCTCAAGGGCGGGCACTCTTCTCTCCAGACGGCTGACGCGGTACTCGAGGTCGTTGATCGTGTCGCCGAGCGGCACGAAGATGGACGGCCGGTTGGTCTTTCCGTGCTTGAAGTTGAAGCCGACGCTCAGCTCGTGCGAGCCGTTGCCCATGTTCTGGATCTCGCTTCCGCGGAACTCGTAGTGGTAGTTGACCACGATCTGCGGGTGGGGCGAGTATCCGGCGAAAAAGCCCAGGGAGCCGTTGGTGCGGAAGTTGGCCCCGCCCCAGACCTTCTTGCGGAAGTTGGCGTTCATCCCCAGGTCGAAGAACATGCCCGAGCGCTCGGTGGAGCGCAGCACCACGATGGGCTCGATGGCCAGTTCGCGGTCCAGGGGCAGGAGGTAGGAAACGTGGGCCATGTACTGCCTGGCCAGGGTGAAGTCGCTGGAGCTGACCACCGAATGGGAGACGGGCGTGGCCACGGCGCGGGGCATGCCCAGGCCCACGGTCAGACCGTTTCGGGCAAGCATGAGCCCGAAGCCCATGTCGATGGCCGTGCCGTGCAGGTCTTGCAGTTGGGGCAGGTAGGGGTCGGCCAGGGGCGAGCGGATCTGGGCCCAGTCCACCCGCTGGTTGAACAGCCCGGCCGAGAGGGCGAAGCTCATGGTGGTTTTCCGGTCGAGGTAGGTGTGGTAGGCGTAGTCGAAGCGGGCCGTGAGCTGCTCGAACAGGCTGACGTTCTGCTGGAGGAAGGTCAGGCCGAAGCCGGTCGCGTCGGTCATGGCAGCGTTGGCCGTGAACCACTTGGTCTCGGGCGCCCCGGGGATCCCCACCCAGTCTTGCCGCATCCCGGCGAAGACCTCGAAGTTGCGGTTGAAGCCCGCGAAGGCCGGCGAGAGGGAGTGCTTGTTGATGAACTGCTGGCTGTTGATGGGTATCTGCTGGGCGAAGCCGGACAGCGGGCCGGACAGCATGGCCAGGAGGAGGAAGGTCTTTTTCATGCTCGTGGGCTTGGATTGGAGGAATGGGGACATGGCCAGGGCGGCGCTCAGCGCAGCAGGTTGATGGTTCCGGTGGCCTGCGGGCGGTCTTCGGTGCGCAGGATGAAGAAGTAGGCGCCGGCGTCGAGCAGCTTTCCTTCGAGGTATCCGTCCCAGGGGGTGTCGGCCTGGTAGTCGGCGCTGGAATAGACCTCGCGGCCCCACTGGTTGAAGATCAGCACCTGGCAGGGGAAGCCGAAGGCGTCCAGGTCTTGGATCTCGAACCGGTCGTTGATGCCGTCGCCGTTGGGCGTCAGGATGTTGGCCACGATCTCGATGGGCGCTACTTGGGCCTGCAAGACCCTGATTTCCTGGCTGGTGGCCGTGGCCTGGCATCCGCTGGCGGTCGTTCCCACCACGCTGTAGAAGCCTCCTTGGCTGACCACGATGGCCGCCGTGCCCTCGCCCGTGCTCCAGAGGTAGCCCGCGAAGCCCGCCGTGGCCTCGAGGCCGACGCTGCCGCCTTGCAGGAAGCTGGTGGGCCCGTCGTAGGCGATGGCGATGGCCGGGGCTGGCTCGATGGTGATGTCCTTGCTGACGGTCTGGCTGCCTTCGGGGAAATAGACCGTCATGCTGACGGTGTAGGTCCCCGCCTGGGCGTAGAAGTAGCGGGGCGACTCGATTTCCCAGGTGTCGCTACCGTCGCCAAACTGCCAGTAGAAGTTGAGCGCCCCCGTGGTGCCCACCGGGACGAATTGGACGGTGTCGCCCAGGCAGGCGCCCGTGGCGTTGAAGGTCTGGCTGTGGGCTTGTGCCCAGAGCATCGGGCCGAGGGCCAGGGTGAGCAGCAGTCGTTTCATGGGAAAAAGAGGCTGGTTTGCGATGACGAAAGTAATGAAATTTCAAAAAAACAGCATTTAGCACAAGCGGATTGGGGTGCATCCAACAAGTCAGGGCCTGGCGATGCGAGCGCGCGGGCTTCCTGAAGAACGAATGGCCTGGCAATTCGCGCCTGGCGCCGCCCCATGTTTTTTGGGCTGAAGGCACATTTTTGCCTAAAACAGCCCCCCCGGGCTGGCCGATGCGGAAGACCCGATGGTCCAAACAATTGAAAATCAAACTGATGGCTAAAATTCTTCAAGATTTTCAAAAGTTCGAAGGACGCATCGGTTCAAGGGGCCTGAATTCCCTTTTCTCGCAAAATACAGAATGACAAGAATTTAACAAAAAGTTAAATTTTGGAAAAAGACGCCTTTTTGTCCTTAATTTGGAATTGGATGACTATATTTGCCCTACCGTTCAAATTTCACAAACCAAAAATCCCCCTTGACCATGAAGAAAGTGTTTTTGTTCCTCGCCTTCGCCCTTTTCGTGGCCACCGGCTCCGTATCAGCGCAATGCTCTGGCTCTACCAGCGCCCGCACCAGCGCCGCCGCGGTGACTCCCGCGGTTGAGAAGTCCGCCGAAGAAGCCAGCAAATGCAACACGCCTTGCACTGGCACCGCCAGCGCCGCTGAGGCCGCTCCTTGCACCGGTTCGGCCAACGCCTCTACCGAGGAGAGCAAGCCCTGCACTGGCACCGCCAGCGCCACCGCTCCCTGCTCTGGCTCAACCAGCGCCAGCCAGCCCGCTCCCGGCGCCACCCCCGACGCCGGCGCCGCCCGCACCTCCAACTGCGCTTCTCGCTGCGGCGGAACCCGCTGAGAACCCGGCCTGATTCGCCCAAACACAAAAGACGCCCCTTCGTTCGCGAAGGGGCGTTCTTTTTTTGGGGGGAATGCCGCTTCCGGCCCTTTGCCAACGGCCAGTCCCTTCGGGGAAAATGTTCCCCACGGCCGCGGGGCCAAAGTCCCAACCCTGCCGTTTTCGGCGCCGGCCGCGCCTCCCTTACCGGGTGAACCGCCGGATCACCGATTCGAGGGGGCCGATGCTGTACCGCCGCAGCCACCCGTTGGCGAACAGCACGCAAAGCAGGGAAAAGGCCAGCGAATAGGCCACCGAGAACCCTATCGAGAATTGCCCTTGGGCCTCGGGGGCCAAGAGCAGCGGCACGCCCATCCCCACCACGACGTGCGCCACGTAGAAGGTCAGGGCCAGCTTTCCGGTCTTGCCCAGGGCCACCAGGATGGGGTTGTCCTTGTGCCTGCCCACCACCAGCACGGACGCCGAGACCAGGAAAATGGCGAAAGACCCGCCGACGAGCATGTAGAACGGCATGGGCGGCATCGGGCTGGTGCCCAGGATCGAGGCGATGTCTTCAGCCGCGGACGGGTCGCCTGCCGAGAGGACGGACACCAGCAGCCCGGACAGCGCGAGGCTGCCGACGAAGATCCCCAGGCCCCACTTGGCCGAACGCCGGAGGAAGCCCTGGTCGCCCAGGTCGTGCCGGCCGAACCACAGGCCCAGCAGCATGAACGAGACCCAAGGGACCACAGGGTGGAAGCCGTTGTAGAACAGGTTCCGGGCGAATCCTCTGGCCGTCCAGAAATCGGCGTAAACGAAGGTCTCGAAGTTCCACGCGGTCTCGTAGTCGATCCAGAGCAGCAGGGCAGGATAGGCCAAGACCAGGCCGAGGGCCGCGCGCAAGGCCCATTTCTTGTCGAGGGGGATGAACAGCAGCGTGATGGCCATGTAAACGCCGTAGAAATGCAGGATGTCGGCGACCCATAGGGGCGTGTAGGCCAGGCCGACCACGAACAGGAAGGCGGCGCGCTTGGCGATGCTCACCATCGCCTGCCGGAGCTTCGCGCCGTCCGTGCTCGCCAGGGCTCCCTGGGTCATCAGGGCCAGGCCCACCCCGGCCAGGAACACGAAGGTCGCCGAGGCCTTGCCCTCGAAGGCTTGCGCGAAAATCTTGACCCAGCCGCCGCCTTCGCTCCCGAAGACGATCTTGAAGTTGACCACGATCATCCCGATGATGGCCAGTGCCCTGGCGGCATCCAGTCCTTCCACACGTTGTTTCATGGTTGGCGGGTGAAGATGATCTCGATGTCGTCCCCTTGCCCTTTGGCGATGACCACCAGCTCGCCCGGGCTGAGGCTCTCCACCTCCAGGCGGAGGTTCTGCTTGGCGTCATCCGCCAGGAGCAGCTCCTTGCGGGCGGGGGTCCAGGTCCAGGTGCCCGCGTCGGGCTTTCCCTGGTCGAGGCCCGAGTAGGTCCCGTCGGCGTTGAACCGCAGGTAGTCGCCCTGCTCGATTTCGTCGGGGTCGAAGGTGAAGCCCCAATAGACGTAGCCGTGCAGGTCCCATTTGTGGCAAAAGTCTGCGCGGGATTGCGCGCGCAGGCCCGTGCTGGCCGCGAGCGGCAGGAGCATCAGCGCTGCCAAGTTTTTCATCTTGAAGGGTTTGTCCATTGGTTTTGGAATCATGCTGGTCGGATTGATGAAGCGCAAGGTAGCCAAATGCCGACAGCGCCCCACCGGGGAGCGGTCGCGAGTCCACTTTTCCGCCCCGGGCGGGCGAGCCTGGCCAGAAGCCTGGGCCGAGCGAAGGTTCGCCCCAAGACGACGCCCCCTCGGGGGCGCCAGGGGCATCCCCGAGGGCATGCTGTTTCGTTCTGGGCAGGCGGCTCAGGCCAGGCCGCGTTCGCCGAGCTTTCGGGCGTAGATGGCGTGGTCCTCGTCGGTGAAGACCACGAAGTGGACCTTTTGCAGGGACTTGTCGTTGGCCAGGAACTTGACGACCTCGCCGATGGCGATTTCGGCGGCCTCCTCCTTGGGGTACTTGTAGATGCCGGTGCTCAGGCAGGGGAAGGCGATGGTCTTGAAGCCTTCGTTCTGGGCGATGAGCAGGCTGCTCTTGTAGGCGTTGGCCAGGAACTTGGCCTCGTGGTGGCCACCTCCTTGCCACATGGGCCCCACGGCGTGGATGACGTGCTTGGCGGGCAGGTCGAAGCCGGGGGTCAGCTTGACCTTGCCGACGGGGCATCCTCCCAGGCTCCGGGTCAGCTCGAGCAGCCGCGGCCCGGCGGCCTTGTGGATGGCGGCATCGACACCACCGCCGACGACCAGGGTCTCGTCCGCGGCGTTGACCACGGCGTCCACGTTCATTTTGGCAAGGTCTCCCTTGACCAGCGCGATTCTGTTTTTCATGGGATTGAGGTTTTTCTGAGGGTTGGGTAGTTAGGTTTTCCAAGCTCGGGCGAATGCCAAGAGTGCTTCTGTCCAAGATACGCAAAGACGGGCATCCGGCCAAGCGGATTACGTCAAGGGCAAGCCTGTTGCGCGGCAGGAAAACATCCGTTCGGAAAAAACTTGCCCGCCGTTTTCGAGCAATTGCCGCGGAACTGCTATCTTTACCCAACGGCCAAGGCCGACGTCCCCCTATCTCTCCTCCAAGATGCAAGAACCGCAAAACCCCATCCCTGGCCGGCGCTTCTGGAGCCTCCGGAACATGCGCATGAGGCCCAAGCTCATCATCGCCTTCGCCTCGGTGGCGCTGCTGCCGCTGCTTTTCGTGGGCACGTACAGCTTCCGGGCCACGCGCCAGTCGAACCTGAAAGCCGCGCAGGAGGCCATGTCGCAGCAGGCCTTCGCCATTGCCCTGAACCTCCAGAAGCTGGTCGAGGCCGGCCAGAAGGAGGCCTTGTTCCTTTCGGGCCTGCCCGCGGTGGACGGCATGATGCGTGCCATCGAGGACGGGGGCTACGACGAGGAGGGCCTGTCCAGCGTGCAGCTCTGGAAGAACCGCCTCGACGAGACCTTGATCTCGCTATGCACCCAGAAAGGCATCTACCGTAGCATCCGCCTGGTGGACAACGCGGGAGTCGGGCTGGCCCAGGTCAACTACAAGGGCGGGGAGGCCGAGAAGCTCTGGAGCACGGGCATCCCGATGGTCTCCTCCGAGGAGTTCTTCACCAACACGCTGCTGCTGCGCGAGGGCCACGTCAGCGTGCTGCCGCCGAACCAGAACCTTGCGGGCGAGACCGTCATCTTCTGCTCCACGCCGGTCTTCCACCCCAACACCCGCCTGCGCGAGGGGGCCCTGGTCGTGGAGGTCTCGATGGAAGACGTGATCGAGGCCCTGGACGAGATCCGCCAGCAGGAATCCCAGCTCTTCGTGCTCGACCAGCAGGGGGTGGTCCGTTTCCGCAGCGGCGAGACCGACAAGGAGCTGCCGCTGACCAAGATCCTCAACCAGGACAAGGGCTTCCTTCCCGCCGACCCCTGGGGCTGGGTCAGCGCCTTCGTGACGGTGCCGATGGGCAACGGGAGCTACTGGAAAGTGGTTGTCCAGGCCAAGGAGAACCGGCTGATGGGCCGGGTCGGCGACTTTGGCACCTACCTGCTGGCCACCAGCCTGGTGGTGCTGCTGCTCTGCGTGGCCGCCGGCGTGGCCTACGCCCGCGGCTTCGTCAGCCCGCTGCTGCGCATCCGCAAGACCCTGCTGGTGCTGGGCAAGGGCGAGCACCCCGAGACCCTCGAGGTCATGGGCCAGGACGAGCTGGGCGAGATGACCAGCGTGCTCAACTCGCTGGTGGCCGGCCTGGCCAAGACCTCCGAGTTCGCCAAGGAGATCGGCCGGGGCAGGCTCGACGCCGAGTTCAGCCCCCTGAGCCAGGGCGACATCCTGGGCAACTCGCTGCTCGAGATGCGCAAGAGCCTCCAGGAGGCCCGCCACGAGGAGGCCCTGCGCAAGCAGGAGGACGACAAGCAGAACTGGGCCACCCAGGGCATCGCCCGCTTCAGCGACATCCTCCGCCGCAACAACGACGAAATCCAGGTCCTCTCCCACGACATCACCCAGAACATGGTCGAGTACCTGGGCGTCAACCAGGGAGGCCTCTTCGTGATCAACGACCGGGACCAGAGCGACAAGCACATCGAGCAAATGGCCACCATCGCCTACGACAGGCGACGGTCCGTCATCCGCCGCATCGAGATGGAGGAAGGCCTGATCGGCCGATGCGTGGACGAGGGGCTGACGATCTACCTCTCCGAAATCCCGAACGACTACATCTTCATCACCTCCGGCCTCGGCCAGCGCGTGCCGAACTACTTGCTGCTGGTCCCCCTGAAGGTCAACGAGGAGACCTTCGGCGTCATCGAGCTGGCCTCCTTCAACCCTTTCCCCGAGCACCACATCCAGTTCGTCGAGAAGGTCGGCGAGAACATCGCCTCCACCCTCTCGTCCGTGCGCGTCAACGAGCAGACCAAGCTGCTGCTGCAGCAGTCGCGCATGCAATCCGAGCAAATGGCCGCGCAGGAGGAGGAGATGCGCCAGAACCTGGAGGAGCTCCAGGCCACCCAGGAGGAATCCTCGCGCCGCGAGGCCGAGATAACCAGCGTCCTGAACGCCATCAGCGCCTCTTCGGTGGTGGTCGAGTTCGACCGGCAGGGCCGGGTGCTCACGGCCAACCGCGAGATGGAGCGCCTCTCGGGCCTGCCCGACGAGCATTTCCTGGGCAAGACCTTCCGCGACCTCTCGGCCCTGATCGACGACGGCTCGGCCATGGAGGCCCTCTGGGAGAAGGTCCTCCGGGGGCAGGCCCAGAAGGCCATGACCCTCTACCACTTCCCCCAGGGCGACGTCTGGCTCTCCGAGACCTACTCGCCCGTGTTCGACCAGCAGGGCCGCATCGTCAAGGTCATCAACATCGCCAACGACATCACCAAGAGCCGCTCGCAGCAGGAGGCCCTGGAGATGCAGGCCGAGCAGATGCAGGCCCAGGAGGAGGAGATGCGCGTCAACTTCGAGCAGTTGCAGGAGGCCCAGGAGAACAGCCAGGCCCGCGAGGCCCAGTTCAACGGCATCTTCGAGGCCATCAACGCCGCCGCGCTCTTCGCCGAGTTCGACACCAAGGGCAACATCCTGTCCATCAACGACCGCTACCTCCAGCTCCTCGGGCGCGCGCGCGCGCAGATCGTCGGCACCAACCAGGCCCAGTACAACCTGCTGGCCCAGGACAAGATCGAGTACGAGCGCTTCTGGGGCGACCTGCTGGGCGGGCGCACCCGCACCCTGGTCAACCAGATGGACATCAACGGCCGGAAGGTCTGGCTCTCCGAGACCTACTCGCCCGTGTTCGATTCCGACGGCAAGATCGAGAAGGTCATCGACATCGCCACCGACATCACCCAGTCCAAGCTGCAGGAGGAGGCCCTGATGGAGCAGGCCGAGCAGATGCAGGCCCAGGAGGAGGAGCTCAAGGTCCACTTCGAGATGATGGAGAAGGCCCAGAACGACCTCATGGCCCGCGAGCAGGAGCAAGGCGTCGTAATCGCCCGCCTCCTGGCCGAGAACCAGGCCCGGATCGACCAGGTGCAGCGCGCCAAGGAGGAGTTCGTCCAGATGACCGCCGCCGTGCCCGGGATGGTCTTCCAACTGGCCATGGACCGGGAGGGGAACTCGCGGTTCACCTACACCAGCCAGGGCAGCCTCGAGCTGTTCGGGCAGTCCGCCGACTTCTTCGCCGACTTCCAGAACTACCTGGCGCTGATCGAGGAGAAGGAGCGCACCCGCCACTGGGCCAGCCTGCTCAAGGCCCTCGACCACCGGCAGATATGGTCTTGGCAAGGCCGGGTCAGCCTGCCCAACGGCAAGCAGAAGTGGATCTCGTGCAAGGCCCGCCCCGAAAGCCTGCCCGACGGCTCGGCCCTGTTCAGCGGCATCATGTCCGACATCACCCAGGAAAAACAGCGCCAGGACGAGCTGGACCGCCTGGCCCGCAAGGAGGTCTTCGTCGAGAGCATGCTCTCGGCCACCAACGACATCATCTTCTACAAGGACAGCCATTTCGTCTATCGAGGCTGCAACCAGGCCTTCGCCGACCACTGGCAGCTCGAGCTCGACGAGGTCGCCGGCAAGACCGACTTCGACTTCATCGACCCCGAGAACGCCCAGCGCTACCGCGAGCACGACCAGAAGGTGGCCAGCATGGGCGTTCCCGACCGCGTCACGGAGTGGAAGACGGCCAAGGACGGCACGCGGCGCCTGACCGACACCAAGAAGTCGCCCATCTTCGACGACAAGGGCAACTTCCTGGGCATCATCGGCATCGCCCGCGACCTTACGGCCGTTTTCGACTTGCTCGCCCCGCCGCCGCCCCAGGCCTGAGGGCTCCGCCCCGCGACGAAAAGCCCCGCCAGCATCCGCTGGCGGGGCTTTTCGCGCCTGTCGCCTCGGCGGCGCGCTCAGTTGTTGAAGAAGCCGCCGTCGAAGTAGCCTTGCGACTTGTCGTCCACGCGCTCCTCTTCCATCTCGAGCTGCAGCTTGCACATCTTCAGGGCGGCGATGGCCGCCTCGTGGCCCTTGTTGCCCAGCTTGCCCCCGGCGCGGGCCAGGGCCTGCTCCTGGTCCTGGGTGGTCAGCACCCCGAAGATGACGGGCATGTTGTACTTGATCGAAACCTCCACCGCGCCCTTGGTCACGGCATCGCAAACGTAGTCGAAATGCCGGGTCTCGCCCTGCACCACGCATCCCAGCAGGATGACCGCGTCCACGTCGGAGTACTCGCCGAAGAACTGCGCCGCCATGGCCAGCTCGAAGGTGCCCGGCACGTCGCGGCGGACGATGTTCGCGGCCTCGATGTCGAAGCTCCGTAGCACCTGGAAGGCGCCTTCGTAGAGGCGCTCAGTCACCTCGGGGTTCCATTGCGAAACCACCACGCCGATCTTCAGGTACTGGGCGTCCGGGAAATGCTCCAGACTGAATTGGGAAAGGTTTTGCGTTGCCATATCGCTTGTTTTCCGCGAAAGTAAGGATAAATGCCTTGCTTGGTCTCGCATGGGCCAACAATAATCGGAAAGCGCCTTGCCGGCCGAGCGGAACCGGCTCCGTGGGCGGCTGGGACGACGGCCTCGTGCCCCGGCAGGGATCCTTCGACCGGACTTCGGGAGCGCCTGGCGGGTCCGCTCGCCAACGACTCGGGCGGCCGTCGCGCTTGGGCGCGTCGGGAGAATCCCTTTGCTTTTTTGTATTTTTTACAAATGTCTTTTTATTTTATGGGAAAATTTCGAACATCCTTTTTTTAGATCGTTTTTCGGACCTGCTTCGCCTTTTCAATTCTAAAAATAGTCATTTTATAATTCATTGTCAATCAATTTACTTTTCAAAATATTTTGAGTTAATGAACAAGTGTTGACATGATTGATATTGTTTTTTGTCGTTTTATGAATCGATTAACATGGATTAACATTCGGTGTTCGTACCTTTGTACTCAAAGTAATTCGGCTTTCGCCCTCACCCAACTCGACAAGAACCGCCACCTTTTCATTATTCCCCACATTTCATAACCCATCAAAGCAACAGAGCCATGAGAAGACGAAAGCAAGCGGTGTTGATTCTGGCCCTCCTGGTCGGATTCGTTTTTCAAGGATTTGGACAGAGCGGGACGCAGTACGCGACTTTCCAATCCATGTTCATCTACAATTTCACCAAGTACATCAACTGGTCCTCGACGAACAGCCCTAGCGCCTTCCGCATAGGAGTTCTGGGGGTCAGTCCGTTGCAGACGGCCCTCGAGGAAATGGCGCGGACCAAGACCGTGGGCAACAAGCCGATACAGGTGGGCCGGGTCAACAACCCGCAGGACGCGCTGAACTTCGACCTTGTTTTCGTCACGGAGGCCAAGCTGCGCGAAATGCCGGCGGTGGCCAGCGCCGTGGGCAGCCGCTCCATCCTCCTGGTGGCCGAGGGCAAGGGCCACGCCGGCCAGGGCGGGGGCGCCGACATCAGCCTCTACCTCGACAATGGCAAGATGGCCTTCGAGATCTGCAACACCTGCGTGATCGCGAAGGGCCTCCAGGTCCAGAACTCGCTGCTGGCCTTGGGCAGCGTGGTGACGCGCTGACGCTTTTCCCTTCCCTTTCCTCCTGGTTCGCCGAGGGCGACGCCTGGCTACGGATCCTTCCGCAGGGAGGCTTCCCCGCCCTGGCGTGTCCCGATGAAGCGTCGCCGCCCTGGTCGTCCTGGTCTATTTCCTCCCCCCTCCCTTACCCATCGAAAAATGAAAACACACGGCAAAATCTTCCTGCTTGCCTTGGCAACTGCCTTGGCATACCCCCAATATTCCAACGCCCAGATCTGGCGCTCCGACCTGTCGCTCTCCGAGTACTCGCAGGCCGAGGTGCTGGCCATGAGCCCCGAAGAGCTGCTCAGCTTCGGCTCGGAGCAGTTCCTCGAACTGGACATCGAGCTGCTGAACCGCTATTGCGAGGAGCACGACATCTCGATGGAGGACATGGTCAGCTCGGCCTCCAAAAGCAACGAGACCCTGACCCGGGCCCCTGTCACCATGGTGCTGCTCGATGAGCGGACGCTGTTCCTGCGGGGCCACTACGACTGGGAAAGCCCCATGCACGACCTTCCCGGATTCGACATCTCCCGCTCCAACGGGAACCTTTACACGCACCTCTACCAGCGCGGCTACCGCAGCAACAACACCAACCGCACCCTGCTGCTGATCGACGGCTCCGAGCAGAACGACCTCTGGTCGGGCAACGTCTATCTCTCGCGGCAGTATTCCATGACCGACATCAAGAGCGTTGAGGTCATCTACGGGCCAGCTTCCACCATGTACGGCAACAACGCCTTCCTGGGGACCATCAACTGGCAGACCAAGCGCCCCATCGACTACATCCAGCCCGGAAGCACGGTCGGTGGCTTGGTCGAGGCCGGATATGGCTCGTGGAACAGCCGCTACATCGACGCCACCGTGGCCGGACGAAGCCAGGAGCTGCCCGTCTCGGCCTCCCTGACCGTCCGCCGCTTCGAGTCCGACGAGATGGACCTCACCGACAAGGCCCCCTACGGCTTCGCCATGCCCACCCTCGACGACGCCCTGCGCCAGACTTACCGCGACGCCCTGCGCATCAACGACCCCGTGCTGGTGGCCGACTTCCTGGGCCGCAACGACCAGCACCCGTACTTCGAGCAGCTCGACGGGATCGTGGTGCCCACCCAGGCCGGCATCGAGCACGCCTACGCCCTCGACGCCGCCACCCTGGCCGACGCCCCCAACACCGACCTGACCCGGACCCTGAGCCTCCACGGGAAGCTCGTCTTCGGCAAGCTCACCGTAGGCGCCTACTACTGGGAAAAGGACGAAGGCCCTGGTAGCCAGTACGCCAACTCGTCCTACGGCAGCGCCGCGCAAGGCGCCAACTGGTCGCCCAAGCACAGCCTCTTCTACGCCCGCTACGACAACCAGCTCAGCGACGAGCTCCGCGTGGTCAACTTCACCCGCTTCAAGGTCCATACCTTCGACACCGACAACCGCATCGTCCGCTTCCGCGACTACCGCTACTCCGAAGGCCGCCGGCTTGACCTCCAGGACCTCCTCCTGGAGACGCCCACCCGCTGGGACAGCGCCTACCTGTTCCAGAAATCCTCGCAAATGCGCAACGAGACCATGCTCATCTGGGCCCCCGGCCAGCGCTTCAACTGGGTCAACGGCTTCGAGTTCCGATCCAGCGCCATCCAGGGCGACTACCTCGTCTCCGCGACCGCCGACGCCGAGGAGACCGGAGCGGCCCTCTCGCAGGTGCAAGGTGGCAACGTCTTGTTTTCCAACGACTTTGGCTTCTACTCGCAGGCCCGCTACTCGCTTTCCGAGCACTTTTCGCTGGTGGGCGGCCTGCGCCTCGACCACAACCAGATCCGGCTCGAACAAGGCTACGGAACCGTGCTGACGCCCCGCGTGGCCCTGCTCTTCCATCCGGGCGACCTGGTGGTCAAGCTCATCTACGCCGAGGCCTTCAAGGACGCCACCAACCGCGAGAAGTACTCCACGGCCGCCGGCAAGCGCGAGCTGACCAACCCCTACCTCGAACCCGAGCGCGCCCGCAATTTCGAGCTGAACATCGGCCGCAACTTCGTGCAGGTGCTCCAGGTCAACCTGTCCGCCTACCGGGCCAGCTACAGCGACATCGTCCAGGAGGTCTTCGTGCCGGCGGCCAACACCAACCAGAACCAGGCCATGGGCGAAATGGCCGTCTGGGGCATCAACGCCTGGGCCGACTACAAGCTCGGCCAGTGGAACCTATTCGCCAACTACACCTTCACCGACCCCAGGAACCTCTCGCCTGTCGATGAGAACGGCCAGGCCCTGACCGACGAGGACGGCCAGCCCATCGACGAGCTGCGCGTGGGCGACATCGCCGAGCACCAGTTCAACCTCGGGGCCAATTACAACCCCTTCGAGCCTTTCAACATCAACCTGCGCGCCAAGTACGTCGGCCAGCGCCAGACCGGACAAGGCACCTCGGTCAGCACCAGCCCGCTCGAGGCCGTCGATCCGAACCTGGTCCTGAACGCCGCGCTCACCTACGACCTGCCCTGGGGAGTCACCGCCCAACTGGTGGTCAACAACCTGCTCGACAACGAGTACTTCGCCCCCGGCCTCTTCACGGCCACCCAGTTCGACAGCTCGCTGCTCTTGCAGAACGCCCGCAACTTCATGTTCCGCCTGCGCTGGGACTTCTGAAAACCGCCTCCAAGCCCTTTTCTACCAAGCCTCCTGCCTTCCGGCAAGGAGGCTTGGCCTTTTTGGGACGGCCCGCCAAGCCGAGGCGCGGGCTCATGGCCGATTTGCCCCCCACCCCACCCCACGGCCCTGCTCGTCGGGATCGCGTGGGCACGAGCGGCAGTTCGCTGGCGATTGGGTATTCTCGCCACCGAGAGCAGCTTGGCATCCGTGATTCCCTCATTTCACGCCTTCGCTTTCGCGCAAGGTCATACTTTTTGAGCGAAATGTTAGCTTTGGTGGCCCAAAGCCGCGCCGCGGCCTGATCCAAACCCTCAAACAACCATGAAAATCGCCATCGTCAAGTACAACGCCGGAAACATCATGTCGGTTTCCTTCGCCCTGGACCGCATCGGGGCGCCGCACGTCATCACCGCTGATTTCGAGGAGCTTCGCTCGGCGGACCGGGTCATATTCCCCGGTGTGGGCGAGGCCAGCACCACCATGGCCCACCTGCGCGAAAAGGGCCTCGACAAGCTGCTGCTCTCGCTGGGGCAGCCGGTGCTGGGCATCTGCCTGGGGATGCAGCTCATGTGCTCGCATTCCGAAGAATGGGATACCCCCTGCCTGGGGATTTTTGACGCCCAGGTGCGCAAGTTTCCCAGCTCGTGGCAGGGCCAGGGCCTCAAGGTGCCGCACATGGGCTGGAGCGTACTGCACAATACCCGCGGCCCGCTTCTTGAAGGCCTTGAGGGCCAGCACGTTTACTTCGTACACAGCTACTTCGTGGAGCTGGGCGAGCACACCGCCGCACGGGCGACCCACGGCCTGGACTTCAGCGCGGCCATCAGCAAGGGAAATTTCCACGCCACCCAATTCCACCCCGAAAAAAGCGGCGACGCGGGCGAGCGAATCCTGCGCAACTTCTTGGACATCAAGGCATAGAGTCTGGATAGGCCTGTATCACCCCAAAAAAAAAAGCCGCCCGACGCGAAACGTTTTCGCAGGGGCGGCTTCTTGCCAATTGGGCGGGCCCGTTCAGAGCACGATGTTGACGATGCGGTTGGGCACGACAATGACCTTCTTCGGCGTCTTGCCTTCCAGCCACTTCTGGGCCTTGTCGGAGCTGAGGGCCAGTTCGCTGACCAGTTCTTGGCTGTGCTGGGCAGGCACTACGATCAAAAAGCGGGTCTTGCCGTTGAAGGAGACCGGATACTCGACCTGCGACTCGACCAGGTGCTTCTCGTCGTGCGATGGCGCGGGAGCGAAGGCGATGCAGTCGCGGTGGCCCAGGCGCTGCCAGATTTCCTCGGCCAGGTGGGGCGCGAAGGGCGAAAGCAGGCGGATGAACGGGTCGAGGATGGCGCGCTTGCGGCATTTGAGCTGGCTGAGCTCGTTGACGCAGATCATGAAGGCGGCCACGGAGGTGTTGAAAGAGAGCTCCTCAATGTCTTGGCGCACCTTCTTGATGGTCTTGTGCAAGCTCTTCCACTCTTCGGCCGTGGGTTCGTCGTCGTTGATTTCCAGCTTGTTCTGGGCGTTGTGGAACAGGCGCCAGACGCGGAGCAGGAACTTGTGTACGCCGTCGATGCCGTTGGTATCCCAGGGCTTCGAGCTTTGGAGCGGGCCGAGGAACATCTCGTAAAGCCGCAGGGTATCGGCGCCGAAATCCTCGATGATGTCGTCGGGATTGACCACGTTGTGCAGGGATTTGGACATCTTCTCGACGGCCCATCCGCAGTGGTAAACGCCACCTTCGAGGACGAAGAGGGCCTTTTCGTATTCGATGCGCCAGTGGCGGAAGGCCTCTAAGTCGAGCTGGTCGTTGCGGACCAGGCTGACCTCGACATGGATTTCCATGGGCTGGTGCTCGGGCCGCACCAGGTTTTTCGAGACGAAGAGCGGCAGGTAGGCCTCCTTGGAAGCCTTGGAGAAATCGTGCTCGGGCAGGGCCTCGCGATCGTCGAGCAACACGGCGGCGCGGCGCAGGACGGCGTCGAGATCCTCGACAATCTCCTCGATGCTGAGCACCAGCAGCCGGTAGCCGGAGCGGCGGAGCGGGCCCTGGTGCTCGTCAAGGAACTTCTGGGCCGTCTTTCCGGCCGAGCACTCGATGATGAGCTTTTTTTCCTCGCAGCAGAAGGTGTAGATCGCGTGGTCGAAGTTGTAATCGCGCTTGAACTTGAAGCCCAGGACGTCCGAATTGAGCTTCTCCCAGAGCACGGCCTCGGCATACTTGCGGTTGTTGACGCGATAGACGAAGTTGGAACGGCCTTGTATCATGCCCTGGTTGATGAGCTTCTTGAAGGGCTCATCCTCGCAGACCAGGCCCAAGTCGAAGAGGAATTTGTTCCAAAAACGGGAGTAGATGAGGTGGCCGGTGGCGTGCTCGCTTCCGCCGACATAAAGGTCCACGCTGCGCCAATAGCCGTTGGCCTCCTTGGAAACCAGCTCCTTGGAGTTCTTGGAATCCATGTAGCGGAAGTAGTAGGCCGAAGATCCGGCGAAACCGGGCATGGTGCTCAGTTCGTAGGGATTCCCTTGGGCGTCGTGCCAGTTGCGCGCCCGGCCCAGGGGCGGCTGCCCGTCTTCGGTGGGCAGGTACTTCTCGACCTCGGGCAAGACCAGGGGCAATTGGTCGTCGGGCAAGGTCTGGGGCATCCCGTCCTTGTAGAAGACGGGGAAAGGCTCGCCCCAGTAGCGCTGGCGGCTGAAAATGGCGTCGCGCAGGCGGTAGTTGGTCTTGGCCTTGCCGATGCCCATCTGCTCGACCTTGGCGTTGATGGCCTCAATGGCCCGGGGCACTTCCAAGCCGTTGAAATCCTGGGAGTTGATGAGCTTTCCGGTTTTGCTCTCGTAGGCTTCGGCCGCGGTGTCTCCGCCCTCGATGACCGGGACGATGGGCAGTTGGAAGGCCTTGGCGAAGGCGTGGTCGCGGCTGTCGTGGGCGGGCACGGCCATGATGGCGCCGGTGCCGTAGCCTGCCAGGACGTAGTCGGCCAGCCAGATGGGGATGGGCTTGCGGGTGAAGGGGTTGAGGGCATACGAGCCGGTGAAGACGCCCGTGACGCGGCGGGTCTCGGCGATGCGCTCGCGCTCGGTCCGCTTGGCGACTTCCTCGCGGTAGGCCTCGACGGCGCGGCGCTGGGCATCGGTGGTGAGCTGTTGGGCCCACTCGTGCTCGGGAGCCAACACCATGAACGTCGCGCCAAAGATGGTATCGGGGCGGGTGGTGAAGATCTGGATGCGCAGGTCATGGCCATGCACGTCGAACAGGATCTCGGCGCCGGTCGAGCGGCCGATCCAGTTGCGCTGGGTCTCTTTGATGGCCTCGGACCAGTCGATGCGGTCCAGGCCGTCGAGCAGGCGCTGGGCGTAGGCGGAAACGCGGAGCGACCACTGCTGCATCTTCTTTTGCACCACGGGATGGTTTCCGCGGATGGAAAAGCCGTCCTTGACCTCGTCGTTGGCCAGCACGGTACCGAGTTTCTCGCACCAGTTGACCATGGTGTCCGAAAGGTAGGCAATTCGGTAGTTGAGCAGCGTTTTTTGCTGGTCAATATCCGACATGCCAGCCCACTCGCTCGCGGTGAAAGGCTCGTGGGGCGTGCAGGCGGCCTCGACAGCCTGGCTTCCGCCCTGGGCGAAGGCCTCGCGGAGCATCTGGATGGGCAGGGCCTTGTCGGTCTTCTTGTCGTACCAATGCTCGAAGAGGCGGATGAAAACCCATTGGGTCCAGTGGTAGTAGTCGGGGTCGGAGGTAACGACGGCGGCATCCCAATCAAAGGAAAGGCCGATCTTGTCGAGCTGCTCGCGGTAGCGCTTGATGTTGATCTCGGTGGTCTTGGCCGGATGCTGGCCGGTCTGGATGGCGTACTGCTCGGCGGGCAGACCGAAGGCGTCGAAGCCCATGGGATGCAAGACGTTGAAGCCTTCCATGCGCTTCTGCCGCGAGATGATGTCGGTGGCGATGTAGCCCAGGGGATGCCCCACATGCAGCCCCGCCCCGGAGGGATAGGGAAACATGTCGAGGACGTAATATTTTGGTTTTTCGGGCATTACGCTGCTTCGGAAGGTCTTGTTGTTGGCCCAGTAGCGCTGCCATTTCTTCTCGATTTCTCTAAAATCGTATTCCATCGTGCTGATGCGTAAGGTTTGTTAGGGTCGTTTGGACGGGTCTAAAATAGGAATATCGGCCCTGATGGGCAAACTTGGTCCTGCCAAAAAGCAAAAAAAGCGATTGGCGACGCAGGTTCAGGCGGGGCAGCAGGCCTTTTCGGGGCTGGGCAGATGGAGCTGGCGGAGCTTTTCCAAGAAGAGCTTCATGGCCAGCCGCTTGGGCTCGTCGAGCAGGTAATCAATGTCGTGTTTGAAATAGTTGGCCAGGAGCCGCTGGTGTGCGGGCCCGTTGGCGGCGCGCTCGGCCACGCGGTCGAGCTGCTGGAGCCCCAGGCCGATGACCTGGTCGAAGCGCTCGACGAAGGCCTGGGGCAGGGGCCGGCGGCTGACCCAAGCGGCGAAGACGAAAGGCAGGCCCGTCAATTTCTGCCACTCGTGGGCCAGGTCGAAGTTGTGCTGGAAGCGCTCGGCCAGGGCGAAGACGCGGTCGCCAATGACCACTCCGGCCGTGGTGCCCGCGATCAGCCGTTCGTAGCCCGGCTCGGCCTGCACCCACTCGGGCTCGATGCCCCAAAGCTCGCGGGCCAGGACGCGGACCAAGGCCACCGAGCTGCGCGACTGGTAGTCGAGCAGTACCCTGGTGATCTGGTCCAGGGGCACTTGGCTGAGCAGCGACACGGTGTTGACCCGCCCGTTGGCGCCGATGCAGTAGGACGTGTTGAGGTGGAACTCGTCCAGGTCGGGCAGGATGGCCACCGGCACCAGCCCCAGGTCCACCTGGCCCGCGAGGAGCTTCCGGGCGCAGACCGAAGGGATGTCCTTGGAAATTTCCAGGTATTGGCGTGCCCAGTCGGACTGTTCGAGGCCAAACTGGAAAGGTAGCGTGTTTTGGTAGCCGACGATGGATACCCGGAATCGTTCTTGGGTGAGCATGGGCAGGGGCGGAGTCATCATTTTTGCCGCGAATTTAAGCGGTCTCGCGGAAACGCCCCCCAGGCCGAACATGTTGCGCGGCAAGTCCTTGGCGCGCCAGGGCGGGCATTGGCCGGGGCATCAGTTTCGGACTTTCTCGGGCACGTGCTCGTCCTCGGTCAGGAACTCGAGCACGTCCTCGGCCGTGACGATGGGGTTCTCCTCCATGGGCACATGGCCGACGCCCTCGTAGATGATCAGGCGCGCGTTGGGCAGCTCGTTGACGAAACGATGGGCGTATTCGACAGGAATCCAGGCGTCTTCCGACCCCCAGAGGATCAGGGTCTCGACTTGGATGTTCTTGAGCTGGTAGGTGTGGTCCTCGTAGGGCGACTTGGCGATGGAGATGAAGGCCTCGCGGTTGCCGATGCGCAGGAAGTGGTCGTAGTAGCGGTCGATCAGGGCCTCGGTGACCTTGCTCTTGTCTCCATAGACCTCATGGACCAGGCGGTCGAAGATGTTGCGGGGCGTGGTGATGCTCATCAGGGCTCCGCCGAAAGGCAGCCTTGCCATCTTGAAAGGCAGTGGAATGGCCTTGCTGCTGAGGTAGCCGGCCGCGTCGATCAGGATCATGCGGCGCACGCGCTCGGGGAAACGGAGCGCGAACTCCCAGCACATCCAGCCACCCAGCGAGTTGCCCGCGAGGTGGCACTTCTCCACGCCCAGGGTGTTGAGGAAGTCGCGCAGGAACTCGGTGTACATGTCAACGCTGTACTCGTTGTTCTCGGTGGGCCCGGTCAGGCCAAATCCGGGCAGGTCGAACCGGATCAGGCGGTAGTGCCCGCGCAGCTCGCGCACCCACCCGTCGAAGGTGTGCAGCGAGGAAAACGCCCCGTGCAGCAGCAGCAGCACGGGGCCGTCGGCGCGGCCTTCGTCGCGGTAATGGACCAGCAAGCCGTCGATGGGACGGAACAACGACTTGTCGTTGGAATACTTCCGGATGAGTTGGTTGAGCCTCAACATGGAAATCGGTTTTTGAGGGTGGCAGGCTTGGGTTGAAACGGGGTGAAGATACGACATTGCAAGCACATTTCAATCGTTTGCGGAGCGTGGCGACTGGTTGCAAATCCCTGCATCCTGTCTTTCAGGCAAATACAATGCACGCCTAGCATCTGGCCAAGGCCTAGCCTAGGGCCCGAGGCGAAACACTCGCTCCATGCGACACGCGCCTGGTCGATAAGGAAAAATGAACCCGAACGAATCTACATAGATTTTATTGATGCAAGATAATCCTTTGCTATTTGGGAAAGCCCCACCAATAGACTAGTTTTGCACCGTCAGCAAACAAAATCCAAATCATCAAAACCACCCATAAAAATGGAACAAGAAAATTTTGGCTACATGCCCCGAATTGGTGACATGGCTCCCGACTTTCAGGCCGTGACGACCATCGGCCCCATGAAATTCTCGGACTACGCCAAAGGCAAATGGATCATCCTCTTCTCGCACCCCGCCGACTTCACGCCCGTCTGCACCACCGAGATGAGCGGCTTCGCCGAGCGCCAGGCCGAGTTCGCCGCCATGAACACCGAACTGGTGGGCCTGAGCATCGACAGCATCCACTCGCACCTGGCATGGGTCAACAACGTCCGCGAAAAGACCGGGGTTTACTTCCAGTTCCCCATCATCGCCGACATCGACATGAAGGTGGCCAAGCTCTACGGCATGTTGCAACCCAACGAGAGCGAGACGGCCGCCGTCCGCGCCGTGTTCTTCATCGACCCCAGCAAGAAGATCCGCCTGGTGATGTACTACCCCCTCAACGTGGGCCGCAACATGGACGAAATCGTCCGCTCGCTCCAGGCCCTCCAGTTCGCCGACCAGCACAAGGTGGCCCTGCCCCTGAACTGGAAACCCGGCGAGAAAGTCATCGTGCCCCCGCCCAAAACCTTGGCCGAGATGGACGCCCGCATCGCCGACACCTCCTGCGAGAAAGTCGATTTCTACCTGGCCCGCAAATCCATCTCCTAAATCCTTAGGAGGAATAATCGCCACGAATCCCTTGGTTTTCAATTCGGGGGTTCGTGGTTTTTTTATGTCATTTGTTGCCACGAACGCACGTATTTCGGTTTTTCAATTCGCGGACTCGTGGCTATTCTCATACCAGGTTGCTTTCAAACGTGATGGATTGCCTCGAAGGCTAGTCCAACCCCCAAGGGGTGCCATGATGGTAGAAAGCTGATCCAGGCCAAAGAACAGAACCCCGAGGGGTGAAATCGTCCTCATCGGGAGGAAGGGCCAGACGATGACACCCCTTGGGGGCTGCCCTCCAATCCGCACGCGGAAGGCTGCAACGATTCCTTCCCTTCGCGATTCGCCCGATCCGTGTCATAAGCCTGCCTTTTCATCCGAATTTCGCAGCATGATGGCGATTTGTGTTCGTCACCCAACGAACGCAATTGGGTATGGGCGGCATCCGCCCGCGGTTTCCTTCTGCTCTTGTCCTTTGCCGATGGACAAAAAAAAGCCTCCCCGGCGAAGGGGAGGCTTTTTTTGGGCGGATGACAGGAGGCTTATTCCTTGACCAGCCTGGTGGTGCTCACGCCAATGGCGTTTTGCAGGACCAGGTTGTAGATGCCGGAGGCATGTTGCGAAAGATCGACCTCCACTTGGTTGCTGGCCTCGCGGCGGGCCATGACCAGGCGTCCGGTCATGTCGTAGAGGAAGATGTTGGTGCTCATGCCGTCGAGGATCTGGACGTTGAACAGGCCGTTGGACGGGTTGGGGAAGACCAGGTAGCTGGTGGTTCCGTTGGGGCCTGCCACGCTGGTGACGATCATCTCGATGGTCATGCTCATGGTGCAGTCGCTGGCATCGGTGATGACCACGACGTAGGTGCCCACGGCCGCTCCTTCCATGGTGGCGCCGGTGCTGCCGTCGTTCCAGAGGTAGCTGTAGGGCTCGGTTCCGCCGGTCACGGTCAGTTGGATGGCGCCGTCGGCGGTGCTTCCTGCGCTAGGTTCGGTCATGGTGTAGTCGGCTTCGAACATGGGGCCGATGGTGATCTCGCCGGTTTCGGTGGCGGTGCTGGTTCCGTCGCCGACGGTCAGGCTGACGTCGAAGGTTCCGGCCTCGGCGTAGGTCACCAGGGCGGATTGCGTGCTGGCCGTCGCGGGCGATCCACTCTCGAAGGTCCAGTTCCAGCTCGTGGCCAGCGAGGAGGTTGCCACGAAGCTCAGGGTCGAGCCTTCGCAGGCCGACTCGGGCATGATCATGGTGGCCAGCAGCTCGTCCTCGGTCAGGCAAAGCTCGTAGGAGACCTCGTCGTCGAAGTCGGGGGCCGTGAAGAGCACTTCTCCGGTGGCGTCGTTGATGATGACTACGCCGCCGGTGATGAGGCCGTCGCCATAAGAGTCATAGACCACGAAGGTGTAGCACTGGCCCATGGACAGGCAGAAGGACTCGTCGTAGGTGGTGGCGTCCACGTAGTCGTCGCCGCCGGAGGCCATGACCTGGTCATCTTCATCGAGGACGGCCCAAGTGGTTTCTTCGGAGAAGTTGTCGGTGGTGATGCGCAGGGTCACGGCCTGCCCCAGGGCGAGCTCGACGTCCATGCTCATGCTGTTGTCGGAGGGGTCGGCGTCGTCCTGGCTGTTGGGCGCGCTGGCCGTCACGGTCAGTTCGGACATGCCCAGGATACCCGAAATGGCGGGCAGGCTGATGACCTCGGATTGCTGGAGGCCGATTTCGCCAATCCAGGTGTAGGTCATCTCGTTGTCACCCAGCGAGTAGGTGAAATCCAGGCTGGTGAGGGTCTCGCCGCCGAAGCTGGTGATTTCGACCAGGGGGGTGATCTCGGTGCTGTTGCATCCGCCTTCGTAGCCGAGGGCGCTCACGATGGCGTCGTTGGGCTCGGGGTTGGCGATGATGCAGAAGTCCGTCTGCTCCTGGTCGTCGAAGTCGCCACCGCCGGTGATGTAGGTAACATCAAGGCTCTCGTTGTAGAGGCTGTATCCGCCGGGTGCGAAGATGCCGTCGCCGAAAGAGTCGAGGACGATGAAGCTGTAGCATCCGTCGGTCAGGCAGAACTCCTCGATGTAGTTGGTCGCGTCGCTCAGGGGGCCGCCGGAGAAGATCTGCTCATCTCCTTGGAAGAGGCCCCACGAGGTCTCGTCGCCGTAGTTGTCGGTGGTCATGTTCATCACGACGTTCTGTCCCAGCAGGTTGGCGAACTCGACGCTGGCCTGGTTGTTGGCCTCGTTCTCGTCGGTCATGCCGTTGGGGTTCTTGACCGAGGCGGTGAGGCTGTACTCGGAAGGCTCCAGCTCTACGCCGTCGAACTCGACGACGGTGGTCTGGTCCATGGCCAGCGAGCCGGTCCAGTTGATGACCACGGCTTCGCCGCCGTCGATGGTGTAGCTGATCTCGAAGGCCGTGATGGTCTGTCCGCCGCGGTTGATGACCTCGAAGGAGGGCGTTACGATGGGCGAGCACTCGGCGGGCTTGGGCGAGATGATGCGGGCGATGCCCAGGTCGTAGTCGGCGCGGACGAAGTAGGCCTTGCTCTTGGTGTCGTTGGCCGTGTTCTGGTCTTGCGCGCCGTTGGGCAGGGAGGTGGAGGCGTTGAAGGTGTGGTCGCCTTTTTCGAGGGTGATTTCGGGGAAGCTCACCTCTGCGGTGGCGTTCGGGGCCAGGTTGCCGCTCCAGGAAGTGTTGACTTGGGTTCCGCCGTCGATGTTGTAGCTGACGGTCAGCGAGGTGAGGTTCAGGGTGCCGCGGTTGCGGATGGTGACGGTGGGCGTCACGTCGGTCTGGCCGGGGTACTCGTCTTCGGGGATGCTGATGTTGAAGAGCTGGGCGTCGTTGTCCACCAGCGGGCGGTTGGGGTCGTAGCCGTCGAAGACCGTAACGCCCGTTCCTTGCGGGTCGAGCCAGTCCGACAGGCGGGTGGCGGCCGTCGAGCCGGTGTTCCAAGAGTAGGCGAACTTGCCGTAGGAATCCAGGTCGTCGTTGCCGCAGGCCGCGTAGCCGCCGTGGAGCTGGCCGATGATGCGCTGGTTCTGGTCGAACAGGGGCGAGCCGGACGAGCCGGGCTCGGTGGTGCCGGAATCCCAGTCGAGGATCGTCAGGTGGGTCCCGTTGGCGTTCGGGGTCGTGCCCATGTACTCGGAGCTGATGGTGGGGTCCTCGTCCACGGAGAACTTCTTGATGTCGCCGGCGGGGTGGTGGATGCCCACGCTGCTGGTGGAGTTGATGTTCTCGTTGTTCCAGCCCGCGAAGAAGACCTCGTAGGACTCGGGAACCTCGTCGTTCATCTCGAAGAGCCAGAAGTCGGACGCGGCGGCCTTGGCGCGGTCCACGCCGCCCGAGAGCGACTGGTGGGCCGGCGAGCTGGACGGGTTGGAGCAGGTCTCGCTCTGCCAGTTGAACCAGAGGATGACCGACGCGGGGTTGGTGTAGCAGTGGTTGGCAGAGAGCACGTAGGGCTTGCCATCCTCGGCCGTGTTGTTGATCATGGCGCCCGAGCAGAAGCCCGAGCTGCCCGTCACCAGCATCACCGCCGAGCGGATCGGGTCTTCCCAGCCCTCGGAGATGTCGCAGGCCACGTTGTTGTTGCACGCGCCAGAGGTGCCGAAGCCCTTGTCGCTGTTGGCGAAGGCGAAGGCGTCGCGGTAGCCGTGCGTCACGATGTCGATGGCCAGTTCGCCGGCGAAGGCCGCGCCCCGGGGCTCGAAGTACTCGACGATCACCTTTTCGCCCTGCACCAGCGTGGTGGCCAGCACCTGCGCCGGGTTGTTGTTGGCCTCGGTGAAGGCCCCGATGACCATGCTGCGGTCGGCGTTGTAGATGAACAACTGCCCTCCCTTGGGCAGGTTGTACCGGCCGAAGTTCAGGTTGATGTGGTAGGCGCCCGGCGATTCGATGGCCAGGGTCCACAGGCGCGAGCCGTCTTCGAGCTTCGTCCAGAGGCCGTCCTTCTGGTTGTCGAGGCTGACCTCGAAGTTGTGGCCGAAGCGCCAGGGCAGGTCCTTGCGCAGGTCGCGCTCCAGGTCTTCGAGGACCAGCGCGGCCACGTCAACCGTGCCCATCTTGACCACGGGGGTCTCGACCGACAAGTTCTTCTGGAAGGAGTACGGGCTCCCTCCCTGGCTCAACTGCGCTTGGGCTTGCCAGCCGAAAAGCGACAGCAGAGCCGCTGTCATGAGTAGTCTTTTCATGCTTGAAAAAATTGGGTGAAAAAAAAGAGTGATTAAGGCCTGAAGACGTATTCGCCTTCATGGTTTTGAATCGAAATCCAGATGCTGTCGTAGCCGCTGTTGCCCAGAGGCGAGAGGTCGAAGCGGACCACTTGCCGGATGGTCTGGCTACAGGTGTCGTCGGTCGTTTGTTCGTGGGTCAGCATCATCGGGGCGCCTGGGGGCAGTGTCTTGACGTAGGCGCCCGAAAAGTACAGGTGGTAGTCGTGCTCCCCGCAGCCGCCGGGGTGCTCCAGCTCCAGGACCAGCTTGCCCTCCACGACCGCGCCGCTTTGGATCATCTTGCCCGCCTCGCGGCCGATCTGCGGCTGCCGCCCCGTGCTGAGCGGGCGGTCCAGGATTGGACGCTCGGTGGCGACCGTCTGGCCGTCCTGGTTTTGGCATTTGTTGGACAAAAGGGCCACCGAAAGGCCCAAGAAAACGATAAGGGAGAGTTTCTTCATGGGTGCGCTTTGATGCAAAATAACACTTTTTTTTCAAATGGCCCCATACTTTTTCGTGCCCAACAGCCTATTTCGCACCACGAATGCCCATAACGCTTTGCCAATAAGCGGGATGGGCCAGGGCCGCGTGATCTTGGTTCCTTGCTTCGGCTCGGGCTGCGTGGGTATTCGGCGCCCGGTTCACACCTTGAAGAAGTCCATCCGCAGGCGCATCTCCTCGGCCAGTTGGGCCAGGCCCTGGGCCGTGGCGGCGATCTGCTCGGCGGCGGCCGCGCTGCGCTGGGTGTTCTGGTTGATGCTGTCCAAGGCCGCCGAGACCTGGCCGATGGACTGCTCCATCTGCCGTCCGTTCAGGTCGATGTCCTGCGCGTAGGCCGCGCTCTTGTCGATGGTCGGCAGGAGCTGGCGGATCGACTCCAGGCCCTCCTGCGAGCTCGCAAGGCTGCGCTGGGCCGCCCCGCGGATCTTGTCGGCGCTCTCGCGGCTCTGCTGGGCCAAGGCCCGCACCTGCTCGGCCACCACGCCGAATCCGCGCCCGTGCTCGCCCGCCCGTGCCGCCTCGATGGCCGCGTTCAGGGCCAGCAGGTTGGTCCGGGCCGCGATGTCGCCCACCACCAGTATCTCGCGGCCCACCCGCTCCAGCTCGCCGTGGTTGCGCTCCACCACCGCCGCGCCCACCGACGAGAGCTCCCGCGACTGCGCGGCCAGGCGGTGGCTCTGGCTGGCCTTTTCCTGGTTGCGCGCCAGGTTCTCGGCCAGGTTCTCCACCGCCGAGCTGAGCTCCTCCACCGAGGCCGCCTGCGCCGCGCTCTGGCTGGCCACCTGCTGGATGGCCGTGTTCAGCTCCTGGCTGGCCTGGTCGAGGCTGATGCCCATCCGCAGCACCTCGGCGACCGTCTCGCGCAGGACCTTCGCGCTCTGGTTCAGGCTCTGCGAAAGCTCGCCCAGCTCGTCCATCTCCTGCTCGGGCAGGCTGGCGCTCAAGTCGCCCTGCGCCAGGCTTTGCGCGTATTGCAGGCCCAGGTTGAGGCGCACTGTCAGGTTGCGCGCCACCCACCACGCCACCGCCCCCGAGAACAGCGAGGCCAGGAAGGCCGCTGCCAGCAGGTTCCGCACGATCTCGGCCTGGCGCGCCCGCACCTCCGCGAAGTCCGTGATGTGGCCTTGCGAGGCCGCAGCGACCCTTTGCAGCCCCTGGCCCACCTGGTCGAGCAGCGGCTTGGTCTCGCGGAAGTAAAACGCTATGGCCTCCTCGCGGCCCAGGCCCGCCGCGATGCCCTCGTTCAGGGCCTCCACCGTCTGGTGCAGCCGCTCGTGCGGCTCCTCCAGCGCCGCGATGGGTGCCGACAGCTCCGGGAACTCCTCGGCCACGCTCCGCCGCTCTTCGCCCCGGAGCCATTGCCCCATGCCGCAGCGCGCGGGGTCGGTCTCGACCTGGGCCACTTCCACCTGGGCTTTCATCAGGCTCTCCGTCAACTGGTTGGCCCAGGCCAAGTGGTCCGACCGGAGCTGCATCATGCTGGCCCGCAGCACCTCCCCCTGCTGGCTGTCCTCGGCCATGTCCATCATCTTGTTCATCCGGTACGCCGCCTGCAGCATCCCCACGATGAACATTATCGAGGCCAGGAGAAAGGCCAGGGCAAGTTTTGCGAAGATCCGGAGGTTGCCGATTTTCATCTCATGATGTCTGGGGTGGGGGCTTGCGCGAAAAAGGATTCAAGGAACATTTTCCACAAGATAGGTTTTTTTTGAGAATGATCGCAGCCTCCCTTTGGGAATAAAAAATCCCCGCCCGAACCCGTCGGGCGGGGTTGCCATGCGCCGAAAGCGCGGCCTTACGAACGGCTGATCTTGCCGTCGCTGCCCACGCGGTAGGTCGTGGTCCCGAGCCGAGTGGCAGCCGACTCGGTTTTACCCTGCTCCGTGTTGCTAAAGTCCGTGAAATTCTCGAACTCCTCAATGGTGAAACTGCCGTTGGAGTTGAGCTTGATGCTGTTTTTGTAGGTAATCAAGCCTCCCGAGCCATCCATGCTCATCTCCATGGAGATGACCTCCTGGTCGATGTGGCTGCCGTCGCCCGAGTAGGTGTTGATGACCATTTCGGTGTCCATGCCGATACTTCCCATGAAGCTCTCGTAGTGGACCGTGACGATCTTGTCGCCCACCAGGTAGCAGAGCCCGGCCAGGGCCTCCTCAGCGTCCGCGCGGTTCAGCTTGCGGTAGCGGCTGTTGGGCAGGTCGAGCAGGCTCATGCCGACGGCCGCGGTGTTCGTGATGGGGAAGGTGTGTACCCAGGCGAAGTTGTGCAGGTAGCCCAGGAAGTCGCCGTTGCTGACCTTGGCCGCGAAGGCATCGACCTTCGCGTGGGTGTAGGCGCCCTGCTCGGCCCGCAGCTCCACGCGGAGGCGCTTGCTGCCGTCCTTGTTGGTCCAGGTGCCCGTGATGTTGTCGTCGCCCGAGAGCGACAAAGAGCCGATCAGCGCGCCCTTGACGTTGTACTCCGCCAGGCCGTTCTCCTGGGCCATCCAGATCAGGTCTTCGCCCGACGATTCGTAGAAGTACTTGCCCGACTGGACCTGGCCGCCGCGCACCTGGAACACGGCGCGGATCGGGTACCGGCCATCGATCTTGCCCACGTACTCGCGCAGGCCAGCGCCGCTGAAGTTGGCCCCGGCCGATTCGGTCTTCGAGTCCGTCGCCTGGTCTTTCGACTCGTCTGGGGCGACGGTCGCGGCCGTCTCCTGGCCCGCGCCCGAGGCGCTCGAAGAGTTCGAGCCGCCCTCGGCGCCCGGGGTGACGTAGGTGGGGCTGTAGGTGCATGAGCCGGCCAACAACAAGGCCGCCAAGCCCATGCTCAAGAATTGCTTTTTCTTCATGGATGAATGATGGTTGGGGGTGATGGGAATGAAAATCAAAAGGGGAATTTGAAATCAATTTGATACGAGAATCGCAGCAGGTGATACGGAAAACGCAGGAATCTGCCCTGCGAAAACACGACTTATCGAATGACCAAAGCCCCATTCGCAACGACAAGCCTCCGCCCGCTGTTCATTTTTCGCAGGGCAAAGTTATCAAATCCTCCCAATAAATAAGGTTTTCAAATGTGAGCCTCGCATGAAAGAGCGACAAAAAGTCGCACCCGCCCAGAGGTCCGAGGTTTCGGACGAACCGCCCGCCCAGAGCCCCCGCCTGAACCTCATCCCAATCGTATTCCGAATCTCTGGCCATGCGACAACCCAACGGAAAACACAGCAACAACCTTCGCGAGCCATCAGGAAAATCTCCAAAGAAATCCTCCTGCGATGCTCCCACGAGATTTTATCCGTCCAAAAAAGTTGCCAGCATGGCGGGTATGTGTACTTTCGCGGTCCAAAGAAGAAAAGACACAAGCCCCCATGCTACACCAAGTCGAACTGACGCTCAGCCCCGAGCAAGCCTCGGCGGAGGAGAACTACCTGCCGCTGGCCGCCGAAGAGGCCAAGGTTTCCGAGAAGGAAATCACCTTCCACCGCATCCTCCGCCGCTCCATCGACGCCCGCGGGCACAAGGTGCGCGTCAACCTGGCCCTGCAACTGGTCGTGGGCGAGCCGGCCGAAAAGTACGCCCGCCGGCACACCGAGTTCAACTACGGGCAGGTGGGGCACCGGCCGGCCGTGGTCATCGTCGGGGCCGGGCCCGCCGGAATGTTCGCGGCGCTTAGGCTTATCGAGCTGGGAATCAAGCCCATCGTGCTCGACCGGGGCAAGGAGGTCATTGGGCGGCGCAAAGACATCGGGCGGCTCAACACCAAGCACATCGTCAACCCCAACTCCAACTACAGCTTCGGCGAAGGCGGAGCCGGAACTTTCTCGGATGGGAAGATTTACACCCGTTCCAAAAAGCGGGGCGACTTGCAGAAGATCCTCGAGATCTTCTACCAGCACGGCGCCCAGGAGGACATCCTCTACGAGGCGCATCCGCACATCGGCACCGACCGCCTGCCCAAGATCGTAACGGCCATCCGGCAGACCATCAGCGCCAGCGGCGGCCAGATGCACTTCAACACCAAGGTGACGGACATACTGCTCAAAGACGGGAAGGCCGTTGGCGTGGAAGTGGTTGGCGTCAAAGAAGATGGACAAGAAGCCGAGCCCGAGACGCGGCAGCAGGTCATGGGCGAGGGCGTCATCCTGGCCACGGGGCACTCGGCCCGCGACATCTACGAGCTGCTGCACCAGAAGGGCATCCAACTGCAAGAAAAAGCCTTCGCGATGGGCGTGCGCATCGAGCATCCACAAGACCTCATCGACTCGATCCAGTACAGTTGCGAGGTGCGCGACGACTATTTGCCCGCGGCTTCCTACAACCTGGCCAACCAGATCGATGGCCGCGGCGTGTATTCCTTCTGCATGTGCCCTGGCGGCTACATCGTCTCCTCGTCCACCTCGCCCGACGAAGTGGTCGTCAACGGAATGTCGCCCTCGACGCGCAACTCGCCCTTCGCCAACTCGGGCATGGTCGTCGAAATCCGGCCCGAGGACTACGCCCACCTGGCCGAGCACGGCGTGCTCGCGGGCCTGCGCTACCAGCAGCAGCTCGAACGCTGGGCCTTCACCAACGGCGGCAAGGGACAGACGGCCCCGGCCCAGCTCATGACGGACTTCGTGCAGAAGCGCATCAGCCAACATCTTCCAGAAACATCGTATCGCCCAGGCATCATCTCTTCGCCCATCCACTTCTGGATGCCCGAAAGCATCAGCAGCCGCCTGCGCAAGGCCTTTCTGAACTTCGGCCGGCAGATGAAGGGCTACCTCACCGACGAGGCCGTGGTCGTGGCCATGGAGTCTCGGACTTCCTCGCCCGTGCAGATCCCACGCGACAAGGACAGCCTCGAACATCCTCAAATCCAGAACCTTTACCCTTGTGGCGAAGGAGCAGGATACGCCGGCGGCATCATGTCGGCGGCCATGGACGGCGAAAAGTGCGCCGAGCGCATCGCCGCGAAGGTGAAAATCTGAACCTCCCGAAAACGAACCCACTGCCATGAGAATCGTCTTCATGGGCACGCCGGCCTTCGCGGTCGAAAGCCTCAAAACATTGGTCGAAGCGGGCAAAAACATCGTGGCCGTCGTTACCACGCCCGACAAGCCGGCAGGCCGCGGCCAGAAGCCCCGCATGTCGGAGGTCAAGCAGTTCGCGCTGGAGCGGGGCCTGCCGCTGCTTCAGCCGGAAAAGCTCAAGGCCCCGGATTTCCTGGACAGCCTTGCCGCGCTGCGGGCCGACTTGCAAGTGGTCGTGGCCTTCCGGATGCTGCCCCGCGCCGTCTGGGAGATGCCCCCGCTGGGGACCATCAACCTGCACGGCTCGCTGCTGCCCAGCTACCGCGGCGCGGCGCCCATCAACTGGGCCGTCATCCGCGGCGAGACCCGCACTGGGGTCAGCACCTTTCGCCTCAAGCACGAAATCGACACGGGCAAGCTCATCTTCCAGGAAAGCCTGCCCATCGGCCCTGACGACAACGCCGGAACCGTACACGACGCGCTGATGCGCCTGGGTGCGCCGCTGCTGCTCCGCACGGTCGAGGCCATCGAGCGGGGCGACTTCCCGCTGGTGGAGCAGGACCGACTGCCCGCGCCGCCCGAGCACGCCCTCTCGGCCCCCAAGATCTTCAAAGAGCACTGCCTGCTCGATTTCGCACGGCCCGCGGCCGAGCTGCACAACCTGGTCCGCGGCCTCAGTCCCTACCCCGCCGCCTGGACGCGCTGGCGCGAGAAAGGCAGTGGCCAGGAGTTCGCCATGAAGGTCTTCTTGAGCCGCCCCAGCGCCGAGCGCCTGGACGAGCCTTGGGCCACCGACGGCAAGACCTTCCTGCGCATGGCCACGCCCGACGGGTGCCTGGAGCTGCTGGAGGTGCAATGGCCCACCAAAAAGCGCCTGGCCATCAGCGAGTTCCTGAAAGGATTCCAGCCCGAGCGCTACGAGCTGGGCTGAGCCTGCCGACCAAGCCCTAGGCCTTGGCCACGAACGGCTGCTTGCCCGCGAAAACGATGGGCAGCTTGAGGATGCGCTCCGGCGCTATCTTGTGCGACAGCAGCTCGGCATGGTATCGGTTCCGCTCGATTTGCTCCAACGCTTCCGCTAGTTCGGCCTGGACCCTCTGGTGGAAGCTGGTCCCGCTTTCGTGGGGTTTTTGTTTGTCGATTGTCTTGATTTCTATCACGACACCGTATCGGCTCTTGTCGTGCGGTATCATGAGGATGTCATAACGGCCTTCACCGCTTTCGCGGTTGGATCGGACGATGTACTCGTCGCCCAGCAAGGCCAACAGTCCCAAAACGTAAGCGTGGAAGACGTATTCATTCCCTTTCTGGGTATCGAAATAGCTGAACGTATCGCCCATCACCTGCCGGAAGGCTTTTTCAAACTCAGTTGGTCGATTGGCTACCAGCGCGTTGGCCATTTCGGCAAGAGAGGATTTGTTGATTTTGACCTCCGTCTGCAACCATTCGATGATGGTATCCTGAAAAACAGTCTTGACCTCGTAATTGGGGATGCGCAGCTCGTATTCCTTGCGCGAAACATTGTTCCGAACGGTCAGATACCCTGCATATACCAACAAAGTCCAAAGCATCTCTTTGGGGCTATCCCAATCCGAAAAAACAAAATTCTCCTCGATTTCCTTGACAATGCTCTGGCCGTTGATCAGCTTGATCAGTTCCTGACGGGTGGCATTGGCATTTTTCTTCTTGATTTGATTTTTGATCAGTTCGTTGGAGCTGGTGTTGGTCCAATATGGCTTGAAACCGTCTTTCGGGTTGAGGGCAAAATTCAGGATTGACCACGGATTGTAGATGGATTCGGTATTGCCGAATTTGTATCCGTTGTACCACTTTTTCACCTGTTGGTATTGCTCTTCCAGTTCAAAATCTCGAAGAATTTTTTCCACTTCCTTCTCTGTGAACCCAAAGTGGTCGGAGAAGCGGTGGTCGAGGAGGGAATAGGCGCTCAAGTTGTTCAGGCCCGAGAAGATGCTCTCCTTCGAGATGCGGAGAATGCCTGAAATGATGCCTTTGTAGAGGTTCAGGTTGTCCTTAAAAGCACCGCTTAGCAAATTGCGCATGAAGGAGACGACTTCTTCGTAGTACTTCCCGAAACCGGCCTGGATGGGAGTGTCGTATTCGTCCATGAGGATCAAGACGTGCTGGCGATGGAAGCGGCGCAGGTAGCCGCTCAGCATTTTCAGGCTGTTCTGATAGTCGGTGGTCTTGGCCGTTTTGTTGATGATGGACAAGAACTCTTGCTTCTCGTCGTCGAAGAGGGTATCCCCTTCGAGCAGGTAGCGATGCTGCCGGTAGGCCTTGACCAGTTCGGCGACAATCAATTCTTGACAATCTTCCCAATGGTTTGCCTTGGCATCTTTGAAGCTCAGGCTGATGACCGGGTACCTTCGGTAATGGTCCTTGGAGGCATTGTCGGCCTTCCAGATGAGCAAGTCCTCGAAGAGATTCTGGGCATCGGTCTCGGTCTTGTCGAAGAAATATTTGAGCATGGACAAGTTCAAGGTCTTGCCGAAGCGGCGGGGCCTCGGAAAAAGCAGGACGCTGCTCTCCGCTTCGACGACCTCTTGGATGAAAAGGCTCTTGTCGATGTAGTAGGCCTTCGCTTGGATGGTGTTTTTGAAGTCCGAGTTTCCCAGGTCGAGTTTCTTTCGGGGCGTCATCTTCTGGGGAATTTTTGGGTGGGGCGCTGGTGGGGCTGTTTCTGGCTGACGGACAGGGCGGGACTCCGCTCAGTGGCGGATGTTCTCGGTAACGATATGGCCGTCAAAGAGTTGGACTACTCGGTGGGCCTTTTCGGCATCGGCCACCGAGTGGGTTACCATGATGATGGTCGTGCCGTCGTTGTTCAGTTCGGCGAGCAGCTCCATGACCTCCTCGCCGTTGGCCGAATCGAGGTTGCCGGTCGGTTCGTCGGCCAGGATGAGCTTGGGCTGGGCAACCACGGCGCGGGCAATGGCCACGCGCTGCTGCTGCCCGCCGGAAAGCTGCTGGGGAAAGTGGCCTCGCCGATGGGCGATCTTCATGCGCTGGAGCACCTCCTCGACGCGGCGCGCTCGCTCGGAGGCGGAGACCTTGAGGTAGCGCAGGGGCAGTTCGACGTTCTCGAAGACGGTGAGCTCGTCGATGAGGTTGAAGCTCTGGAAGACGAATCCGATGTTCTGCTTGCGGAGCTGGGTGCGCTGGCGCTCGCGGTAGTTCGAGACCTCGATGTCGTTGAACCAGAACTTGCCGGAGCTGGGGTTGTCGAGCAGGCCGAGGATGTTGAGCAGGGTGGTCTTGCCGCAGCCCGAGGGGCCCATGATGGCCACGAACTCGCCTTCGCGGACCTCGAAGTTGACCCTGTTGAGGGCGGTGGTCTCGACCTCGTCGGAGCGGAAGACCTTGACCAGTTCTTCAGTCTTTACCATCGCTTGGGCGTTGTTGGTTATGCGGTTCGGATTGGTCTTCAAGGGATTATCTCGCGGAACATGCGCACGGAGAGGAAGGCCAGGAGCAGGGTTACGAGCCCGACCATCGACCAGAGCAGGGCTGTCGGCACCTCGAGCATCTTGGCCTCCTGTTCGGCCTGCGCGGGGCTGGGCAGTCCATGGATGTGGACGGTGGGGATGGTGTCGGGGATGCTGTCGCGGAAGTACTTGAGGTCGTAGAGCGGGGGCGAGAGGCGCTCGTTTCCGAAACGCAGCTCGTAGCGCTTGCCCGCCTCTAGGTAGGCCGTCAGGTACTTGTTGAGCTGGTAGGCGTTGGCAGAGACCATGCGCAGGGGCGGGCTGTCGTCGTTTTTGACGCGCAGGTAGAAGGTCTGGGCCTTGTAGTCGGAAAGGTAGAGGATGTTGCCGCCGTTGGAAGAGACGTAGAACTGGCGCTTGGCCTGGTCGAAGAACTCGACTTTCATCTTCTTCTCGCTCAGGGTGTCGAGCTTGCTGAGCTCGGCTCGGCGCATGTAGAAGACGGGCCCTTCGAACTGGAAGGAAATGCGGTCGATGTAGTGCTCTTGGTCGAACTTGATGGTGATGAGCGAGTAGCCTTCCTCGATCGTGTCGTTCTGCGTGAAGTCCAAGGGCTTGATTTCGGAGTAGTTGTAGCGGGTCGGGCCCAGTTCGTAGTTGAGGGCCTTTTCGACGACAACGGGCTTGTTGTTGTAGTCGTAGAGGAGCAGTTCGACGAAGGGATAGTCGTTTTTGGGAAAGTCGAGCAGGGACAGCCGCATGAGGCCGTCGTCGTCGAGCTCGGGGAAGTAGGGGCTCGACTCCTTGAGGATGAACCAGTTCTTGCCATCCTGGCTCCCGCTCATCTTGATCCAGACCTCGTGGTCGGTGGGCTCGATGAGCAGGAAGATGTTGTCGAGCTCCTTTTTCTGGGGATTGGCCAGCCGCAGTCGGGTGTGGCCCTTGCGGCGCTGGTGCTTGTTCTCGTCAATGGCCATTTCGAGGCTTTCATCGCCCATTTCGGCGCGGCGGTCGATGCGCTGGAGGTAGGGAACCTCCTTGCCGTCCTGGTCGAACAGGCGAATGTCGGCGTAGTTGTGGTTGAGCCGGGAAGTGACCTCCGGGGGCAGGTAGATGTTCTGGAAGCCAGTGGTCTGCGGGGGTGTGATGGTGGCGATCCACTCGAAGCGCTGGGCGTTGGCGGCCAGCGCGGCCATGGAAAAAGCCAGCAGTAGGGTCAGGCGCGGAAGTGTGGGCATCGGCTTGTGGGGATTTGGGGGGAGGTCAGGCGTTGTTCTGTCGCGCTTTCTCGCGCTCGTCCTTCTGCCGTTTCATCTCCCTAAGGATTTTCTTTTGTTGTACCATGGCCTTGAGCAAGATGGGAATCCAGCCGATGATGGGCACGAAGAACCAGATGGTGAGGGGGTTGCGTATCATCATCCAGAGGTAGGAGAAGAGGCGGGTGTAGATCTTCTCGACTTTTCCGTTCTTTTCGTACTGGCGTTCGAACTCGCGGAAGATCATGGGCCAGCCCAGCGGGGTGTTGTAGGGGAAGAAGCGCCATCCGCGGAAGAACGCGGGCCAGAACTCCTTCATGTCGAAGGGCCTCTTGCCGTGCTGGCGGACGCTCTCTTCGAGCTCGGCCTGCATCAGCTCGCGGACGCGCTTGGCGATCTTGGCGAACTCGTCCTCGGTGATCTCGTCGTAGGGCTTGTCGATCCACTGGTAGGGGCTGATGCGCTTGCCCATGACGTAGGTGAACTTGGCGGGCAGGGCGTAGTAGAACGCCCAGGGCTGCAAGGGCAGGAGCAGCGACTGGACGGCCACGGGCATGTAGGGGATGCCGACCTTCTGGACGACCTTGTTCAGCCAGTCGGACTTCCAGGAAAAGGGGTTGGTCATCTCGCCGTTGACGGTCGAGAAGGGGATGATGTCGGTCTTGTACTTGATGCTCTGGCGGATGAAGGAGGTCGAGAAGCGCTGGAGCTGGTAGCGCCGGTTCCAGCCTTTGCCGATGCCGGGCACCCCCTCGGGGAAGATCATCACCTCCATGTCCTTCTGGTTCATCATGGTCTCGAAGTTCAGGAAGCTGGCGTCGATGCCGCCGGCGCGCTTCCAGAAGTTGCGGAGCAGGAAGGGGCACATGAAGGCGGAGGCCGAGAGCATGGGCGAAGTCAGCGGGCGCGGCACCTTCGAGAAGTCGTAATCATGGATCCGGAGCAGGCCCGAGAGGAACACGATGGCATCCCAGGGGAACGACATGCCCGAGTGGTTGCTGGCGTAGATGAGCGGCACCTCGGGGTTGTTGCGCTCGGGCATGTGGTCGAAGCCCACGAACTTGGAGCGGAAGTAGGTGTCGTCGAGCGGCTCCATGATGTTCTCGCACATCTGTCGGGAGTATTCGGGATCGAAGTCGGACTCGGCGATGAAGCTGTTTTGTGCAATTTCGGCGGGGCTTGGGCTGCGCCGCTCGGGCTGCTGCCGCGATTTTCGGGATTCACTCATGCTCTTTGGGGGTTTTGTGCGCAAATTAACAAAAATATCGGCAAGCGGCCTTTCGCCCCCCAAGGAAAAATGGCCCGGCTTGATTCGGGGCCCAGGCGCGAACACAAGTATCTGGACTAGGCTGGCCCAGCGTCGGGGCAAGGGTCTCCAACCCAGCCCATGCCGCCCTGCCAGGACGCTTGAAACGACAAGCCCTCGACCGCGTGGACCTTGGCAATGGCAGAAAAGCCCGGGCCTGCTCGCGGCTTGAAGAGAAATGGTATTTTGGTGGCCAAATCCAAGCCCCCGACGACATGACCAAGCCGCGCGCTGAAAGCCCTCCGATACGCCCTGCCGCCTGGCCAAACTTCGTGGCGCTCCTGCTGCTCCTCTTGGCCAACACCCTCACCACCAGCGCGCAGATCAACCAGGACATCGGCGACCTCTACGCCCGCACCAAGCAGGTCAACCAGTTTTTCCGCCGTTTCAACGCCGAGGAGGACAAGATGGGCAAACGCCTCTACCTCGGCGACTCGCTCTACCACGACCGCGCCTACCGGCGGAGCTACTTCCCGGCCCTCTTCGAGCTTGACTACCAGCTCATCAGCCCCGAAACCCGAGAGGCCTTCACCCAATGGGTAAGCCAGCCCGAAGCCCCGATCTACCTCGACTTCCACGGCGGACAATGGTTCGCGCAAGTGCAGGCCCGCTTCACCACCGCCAGCGGACGCGCCGAGACCGCCACGCTGTTCTTGCAGCTCCAAGAAGAGAGCATCGGCTCAAAATGGGTGCTCGCCGGTGCCTTCCTGCCCCGGTACGACGAGCTGTTCTTCCAAAACCAAGAGGCGCTCCCACCCTACGGCCTATTCCTCCACCCGCTGAGCCACGAGCTCGACTTCATGAACCTCGACAAGGTCTTCGAGGACCCCTCGAAGACCGAACTGTACGCCAGCCGCGACTTCCTGCCAGACCACTTGACGCTCCTGCTCCTCGAGCTCAAGAACGGGCAGATGCGGTTCCAGTCCGTCGAAGGCACCGAGTTCCACTTCTTCCAAATCCCAGGCTGGTACTTCCGCCTGAGCTTCTTCAACCGCGCCGGGCACAACACCGGCTGGCTCATCTCGAACCTCATGCAACTGGACGAAGAGCAAAAAAAAGAACTCATCAAATTCATCTCACATGGAAGCATCCCCTATTAAAGTCATTGCCCTCGCGGCGATCTTGCTGATATTTCCCACCTTCGGGAACGCACAAGCCGGAATAACACCCGAAAAGCTGAACGACTACAAGGAGCAGATCACCCGCCTGGTCAAGTACGTCGAAGGCACGCTCAACTTCCTGGGCGACAGCCTTTCGTCCAACCGCGAAAAGGACATTGTCATCACGCAAAGCTATGCCCGCGTCTTCGTCGATGACAAGGTGCAAATCGAGGACGACCTGGTGGCCAACCGCGACCAGACCCTCTTCAAGGACGTGCAATCCTACCTCAAGGACGTGGACTTCTTTTTCCGGAGCGCCCGCTTCCAGCTCGAAGTGGAATCCGTCGAGCTGAAAGTCAAGGAAGATGGCCAGCCCTACTTCATGGTGGACATGCAGCGCGAACTGGTGGCCACCGACCTCGACGGACGCCCGGTCCGCAACCTCCAGACCCGCCACATGGAGGTCAACCTCGACCCCGTCGAGGAAGTCCTCAAGATTGCCAGCATCTACACCACGCCGCTGAACCTCCGCCAACAGACCCTGGCCTGGTGGCACAGCATGGGCGCCGACTGGAAAGCCTTCTGGCTCAGCCGCGCCAGCATCGCCAACGCCGACACGATGGCCTTCCTCAACAACATCCTGCAAACCGAGACCCTCGACCTGAGCGGCACCGGCCTGAGCAACATGGCCCCGCTCGAAAAAATGACCCAGTTGCGCGAACTTAGCCTGGCCGGGCTGCGCGTCAACAGCACCTACGCCCTGCGCAACCTCTCGCGCCTGGGCCGACTCGACACCCGCGGCACCCTGATCGAGGACTACGGCCCCATGCGCTTCGCCGTCAACCTCACCGAGCTCGACGCCAGCAACAGCCCACTCAAACGCCTCGACGGATTCGGGCAGTTCGCCAGCCTGCGCACGCTCAACATCGCGAAAACGGCTGTCAAAGACCTCCAACCCCTGGCCAGCCTCCGCCTGCTCGAAAATCTCGTGCTCGACCAAAGCCAGGTCGAAAACCTCCAGCCCCTGGAAGGCCTCGCGCAACTCGCCAGCCTGAGCTGCGCCGGAACACGCGTCAGCAGCCTCGAGGCCGCCAAGCAATGGACCCAACTCAAGCAGCTCGACATCAGCGGAACAACCATCGCCGACCTCTCGCCTCTGGCCAACTGCACGATGCTTAGCATCTTGATATGCGATGGCAGCAAAATCACCAGCCTCATGGCCCTCGAAAACAACACGCAAATCACCAATGTCTATGCCGACAACACCCCACTAACGGCCGCCGAGGTGCAGGCCTTCCTCCAAAAGAGAAGCGCGACGCTCGTCGTCTTCCAATCCGAGCAGCTCAGCCAATGGTGGATGCTGCTCAGCTCCCCATGGAAACAGGCCTTCGGCGAGCACATCGACATTTCCCGCACCCCCAAAAAAGAAGAACTGCACGCCCTGGCCAAGCTCCGCAGCCTCAAGCTCGATGGAAAGACGGGCCTAGGAAGCCTGGCCCCGCTGGCACAACTGCCTCTCTTGGAAGAGCTTAGCCTTACTGACACCGACTTGGCCGACCTCTCGCCCATCTTTTCGCTGGGCAGTCTCCGCCTGCTCGACTGCTCGCGAAGCCCCGTGACAAAGCTCGACGGCATCGGCAGGCTTCAACGCCTGGAAAGCTTCACCGCAAGCGGATGCCCCATCGCCGACGCCAGCCCGCTGGCCGAATGCACCAGCCTCACCCGCGTAGCGCTCGACAAAACACGCATCACCGACCCTAGTCCTCTCGCAAAATTGAGCATGTTGCAACTGCTGGACCTCGACGGAAACCAGTTCACGCCCCAGCAAATCATGCCCATCTGGGAGAGAACACCCGCGGCGCTGGTCATTTTCCAGACCGAAAACCTGGCCGCCTGGTGGACGCAGCTCTCCCTGGCCTGGAAGAAAATCTTCCAAGCGCACAGCAGCATCGACCTGACTCCCAACGCCGAGCAACTCCACCGCCTGGTCAGCATCACCGAGCTCACCATCATCCCCGACGAACGGAGCCAGATAACCAACCTCGAACCGCTGCGCCAATTCCATCTGCTGCGCTACCTGAAAGTCTCCGACACCCAAGTGGCAGACCTTGGCACCATCCAACACCTCAAAAAACTAAACTACCTCCAGTGCTCGGCCTCCCCCATCGCCGACTTGGGCCCTATCGCCCAACTCACAGATTTGGAACAACTTCACATTCAAAACACATCCGTCAGAAGGCTCGACCCCATACAAGCGCTGGCCAAGATGCGCATCCTCAACTGCTCCGGAACCGAAATCAGCAACCTGAAACCGCTCGAGAACCTACGCGCCTTGGAAGTGCTCGAAATCACGAACACCGGCGTCATGATGCTCGGCCCCATCTCAGGACTGCCCAAGCTCCGCAGCCTGAAATGCTTCAATACCCGCGTGCCGGAAATGCTCATCAACAAATTCAAACAAGACAACCCCAACTGCGAAGTTGTCCACTATTGAAATGGCTCGGGAGTCAGCCAAGGCGAACGCGAATCCTTCAGCGAGAACTTGTAGCCCACAAAAAACATCAGGTAACTGTCCGCGAAGTTCAACTTGGCCGCCTTGGCATGAAGCAGGTCGAACCGATTGATCCAGTGGAATCCGGTATAATAGCGTTTGCCGTTGTACCCACCGTGAAGTCGAAAAACAGCGTTGACGGGAATATCCCAATAACGCGTCGTGGTCGCTTCACCTTCTTCCGCCATATGCCGCAAGCCCGTGCCCACAAACAGGATCGGGTCGAGGAAGAAACGACGGTAAACCAAGGTGTAGGCATAACCCGAAAAAACGCTCGCCCCCGTGCTGGCAAGGCTGCCGAAGTAAGGGAAAAGACCAGCGGTATCGGCACTGAACACATTGGCGTTCAAGTTCCAGCGCATCACTTCGGCCATCACCAGGGGCGAACCTGCCGAATGCTTCTGTCGCTCCGAATACTTCCGTGTCGCGTTGAGCGTGTATTCGTTGGAATTGAAGACCCAGAACATCTGCCCCCCCATGCGCTTGAAGCTTGACTCCGGCTCGAAGGGAAGATAGCCGCAAAGATCGCAGGGCGGCAGCGTGTAGTTGTATAGCCCCTCGAACTTGCCATAATAGCCCTGCAAAAAATACCTTCTCCCACTAAGGTTCAGGCGAACATCCATGAAAGTGGAAGGCGGGTCGTCGCGGCGAGGCTCCAAAGGGACGATGAAGTTGACGGCCACGTTCCGCCAGGTTCCACCGATGCCGACGCTGTTGCTCACCACCGGCTCGATGGTCGTGTAGTCGCGGTTGTTCACCAACGAAGCCACCGAACCATCGACAGGGTGCATGACCTGGATCTGCTGCCAAGGATGGACGTAGTTCAACCGAAGCGAAAAGGTGTGCTGGTTGGTTTCAATGTAAAAGGTATCGGTTTGGGCAGATGCGGCTGTCCCCAAGACGAACCAGAAAAACACGAAAAATGCCGTCCTGTCCATAAGCCCTTTGGTTAAGATTTCAGAGTGTGAAAGGTGCGTTGAAAAACTTGTCGAGCAAATCCAAGGCCGCCTGCTCGTGGCGAGCCGCTACCCAGAGCTCGGCCCCGTCCAGGGAGCCCGGCTGAATCCATCCGGCCACGATGCTGGACTGGTGCAAATCCCTGAAAAGCAAAGGGATGCCACTTTCCTCGACAAAAGCCTTGGCCCCCAGCGCCTCGACAATGCTGCCGCGGAAAAGCAGCACCAATTCGTCAGGCCTTGCCATTCTTCTTGTCTTTGAGTTCATGCTCGGGCAAGCGCTCGCCAAAATGCCGGACGATGCAGAACCGCTGCGGAAAAATCATATCCGCGACACGCCAAGGGCCCTTGTCGTCGATAGCATAATGAACGTCCATTATCTCGACGTAATCTTGGGTATAATCCTTGAGCACTCCGTCGTATTTTGTAATCACGCCCCCTTTGATAAGCTCAAAAACAACCCTCCGCCCGATGTACTGCTCCAACAAAGGCTCGTAAGCAGTACCCACAGACTGGAGAAGTTGTCCCTGCATTTTAGAAACGTACTTGTTCTGGCTTGCCAGCACCTCCCCCGTCTTGCCGACCTTCTGGACCTGGCTGACAATGACCTGCAAAACCTCTTCGAGCGAATCCCTGATGGTCTTGAAAAAGTTGCCCAGCCGACGCTTCATGCGACGCCAAAATTTTGGCCGATAGGTAGCCGCCAACTCCTTGTCTCTCCGGGCCTTGGCCTCTTCGTCGAGCAAATCGTGGAAACGGATGATTGTCAATATTTGCTCGAACTCATACTTGTAAAACATGTAAGAAGAAGTGAACAGCCCCTTGTCGTCCTTGACAGGTTCTGGAAAGCGGAACTCCAAGCCCGTGCTTTCCACGTCGAGCAATCCGCGCGCGACCTCCCGACCATCGACATGCTGGAGAACCGCCATGTCTCCGTCAAAATCGAGAAGGCATTTGTCGCGGCTACGGCGCCGGAGAAACGCACCGAACAAGGCGCTAACAAAGATGAAGATCAGCGTTAAGGTCAATGAATCCATTTCCATGTGGCTCGGCTTTGTTAAATTTTTGGCTAAAGATAATCCAAATCGATCAGCGCGCAAGGGCGCTCTCGCCCTCAAGATCAGCGAGGCATGGCTTTTTTTTGCATTTGAACCCGACAATTCCTATCTTCATGGCACAAAATAAATCCCCGAAACGCTTCAATCCTCCAACACATGAAATGGTTTTTCATCACCCTGCTCGCCCTTTCGGCCTTGCTCCTCGCGACCAACCCGAACGAGGCGGACTTCAAAGAGCACCTGCGCGTCCACATTGATCAGCTTTTGAAAGATTACGTGGCAGACAACACCGGCGCCAACACCGGCGCAGGAAGCCTTCTCGACCGGGCCAGCAACGCGCTGGCACGCCTGAGCGTCAACGAAACCGAACAGTTCATCGAGCGAAAAAACTACTACCTGTTCAGCCAATACACCTACGAATTGCCTATGTTGGGCGATGACAAGAAAATGACCTTCATCGGCATTTTCAACAACTTCATACAAACAGAATGAAAAATTCATGGTCCGCATTCCTACCTCCTCGGTTGCTGCTGCTGCTCTGGCTTGGGGCAAGCCTCGCGGCAGGCTGCGCCGACGAAGACCGCTACAGCCCCTCGGATGCGATTTACTCGCAGAACACCGAGGTGGAATTTCGGGAGATCATCCTGATCGTGAAGCCCTATCTCGAAATTGAGGACCAAAGGCATTACATCTTGGTTCCTCAAATCAAAGCCTTGAGCATCAGCATCAACGAAAAGCCTTGGGGCAGCTTCGACTCATTCCTGCTCGATACCAGCGGTCGGCATTCGGAGCCGGTCCTGGGCTTCGCGACCACCACCGAGGAGGTGAAATACGCCTTCTCGGCCAGTTACCAGACCGACAACGACACCCTGCTCACCGCCGGTGATTTTGCCGAATTGCTGGTCAACATGCAGGTGCTCCAGCCTGGATTCCACATCTGCATGGTCGATTCGTTCCTGCTGTCGCAAAACAATGGAAGCGTAGCCACGGCCAAGCCCTACATCCTCGAATTGCTGGAAGTAACGCAAGGACAAACCAGCGCTTTCCTGGGTGAGTTTGAGGTCAAAATCACTCCTTAAATCCTATCGCCATGCGCTTTGAACGCCTGCTTATCTTTCTGCTTGTTGCATCTTTGGCAGCCACCTCGTGCGAAGAGTATGCCACCGCGACCATTTCCATCGAAAACCAGTTGGGCGAGGTGCGAATTTCGTCCTTCCGCATGGGCGATGTTTCAGTTTACGGTTCGCTCCTGCCCGGCCAAAGCACCGACCCGACCTCCATCACCCTGCTCAAGGAGGAATTTCCCATCGGTGGAGAACTAGAGTTTTTGATGACAGCAGGATCGAACGTTGTTTACTTGCGCACCCGCGAAAGTTTCCAACTCAATGCTGACCAAAACCTAGTCATCACCATCGGCCCCGACACCGAGGTCTATAATCCCATACTCGAATGATCAGCATCAGGGAAAATATCGAATGGGCGAGCAAACATTTGCATCGCGTTTTTTCTGAAAAGGGAATGTTGATCTGGGGGCATTTTTTCTTTGCGGTGATGCTCGTGCTCAGCGCGTGGCATTACCTGCCCAGGGTACTGAGCTACGACAGTTCCGCGCAACTTTTCAAAATCATCTACTTCGACCAGATCAACATAGAGGCAAGCCGCTACTCGACCTTCTTGACCCAACTGCCCACGAGGCTTGCCTTGTGGCTCGAACTTCCGCTTCGTTGGGTGCTGCTCATCTTTTCGGTTTCATTCACTGGCGTTTACTACATTGTGTTTTTGCTCAATGCCTATTGGCTCAAACACACCAAAGCAGCGCTATTGACAGTGCTTGTGCTTACCCTTGGAGTGACGCACAACTTCTTCTATATTGTAACAGAAACCCATCAGGCGCTTGTATATTCTACGCTGTTTTATGCCTGGATAAACATGAACCGACCGATGAAACCCATTTGGGACTACTTGGGGGCTATCTTGGTGGCTGCTCTTGCTTTTTTTGCGCATCCTGTCGCTACTTTCACCCTGCTGTTTGCCATTTTGCACAAAATCGTGTTTGACCACGGCTACAAGAATGCCAAAAGCTATATCTTGATTTCCCTGGTCGGCGTCCTGGTTGTTCTCAAGGCTGCGGCAGTAGAATCGAGCAGCTATGAAGGGAATTTGTTGGGCAATATCAACGAAATGCGCGAAGTTTTAAAGAATTGGCGTGGCCTTTATCCTTTCACCTTCGTTCTGCACCGAATCCAAGAAACCTACCTCATGATTCTGCTTGTCGCGATTTTGGCTTTGGTGATGCACGCCAAGAGAAATGCGTTCTTCAAGTTCAGCATCTTGGGAGTTTATATCTTCGGCTTCTTTGTGTTGACGGCGGTCATTTACCACGCAGGCGATTGCGACGCGCAAATGGAAAAGGACTTCATGCCCCTGAGCTTCATGCTGGGCATTCTTGTGCTGCACTGGATCGATCATGAGCGCAATCTCTTCAACAGAGGTGCATCAGGAACGTTGGTTGTTGCGGTCTTCTTCCATCTTTTTCTGATGAACAAGACCGCCAGGGTATATTACGAGAAACTGGATTTTTACCAGCAAATCATCAGCCAGGCGCAAGGGCATGACAAGAACTTGATTCCCAAAGCCATGCTCTCTCCGACTGTCTTTGTCAACTGGCCGCTCTCGACTGAAACGCTGATGTTGTCTGCCTTGGAGGGACCCGAAAATTCCACCACGTTTTTCGTGGCCGAACATCTGCCCGCAGATTTGAACATCAGTGATTCCACGCTGTTTTTATACGCGAGTTGGTGGCCACAATTCAGCACGGACCAGCTACCCAAGCACTATTTCGATCTGGAAGGCACGTACCAGAACTTCCCACAACCTTGAACTCCATGACCCAAGCGCCAAAACACCGTGTTCTTAGGCTGGTCCTCGGCGACCAGCTCAATCGGCTGCACTCTTGGTTCGAGAAGGTTGAGCCGAACGTGTTTTACTTGTTTTGTGAAATGCGCCAAGAGACGGATTACACCGTCCACCACATCCAAAAGGTCGTAGCCTTTCTCTTGTCCATGCGCCGATTTCGGGACGAGCTGGCCTCCGCGGGGCACAACTGCGTCTATTGGGCACTCGATGATCCTGATAATCCGCAGGAACTGGGCGCGATCCTGCGCCAGCAAGTTGTTCGGCTGAAAATCGATCGTTTCGAGTACCAGGAACCTGACGAGTGGCGGCTGGACCAGCAGCTCAAAAACATCGCGCAATCCATCGGAATCGAAAGCGCTTGCGTCTCCTCGGAACATTTCCTGGGCGAGCGGGGCGAAGTGGCCAAACATTTCGCCGGCAAGAAGCAATGGCTGATGGAGAGTTTCTACCGCATGATGAGGAAAAAACATAATATCTTGCTTCAAAATGGCGAGCCCTTGGGGGGGAAGTGGAATTTGGACTTTGAAAACCGCAAAAGATTGCCCAAAAACCACAATCCCTACGTTCCCAAAATCTATCCTCGAAATGTCGAAGGCTTGGTCGAGATGATACACAAGTCGGGCGCGAAGACGTTTGGCTTCATCGACCCAGAGCGCTTCATCTGGCCCAGCAACCGCCGCCAAAGCCAGGACATGCTGGCCGAGTTTGTCTTGGAAAGGCTTCCGCTTTTCGGGACTTTTCAGGATGCCTTGTCGGATACGCATTGGAGCCTGTATCATTCGAGGCTATCCTTCGCGTTGAACACCAAGATGTTAAATCCGCTGGAAGTCATCAGGATGGTGGAAGGCCGGCACGTGGCCATGCCCGGCGAGGTCAGCATCGCGCAGGCGGAGGGCTTCATCCGGCAGATCTTGGGCTGGCGCGAATATGTCCGCGGGGTCTATTGGGCGCACATGCCCGCCTATGCCCAGCATAACTTCTTCGGGGCCAGCCGGAAGCTCCCCGGCTTTTACTGGACGGCCGAGACAAAAATGCGCTGCATGGCCCGAGCCATCGGCCAATCGTTGCGCTGGGCCTACGCGCACCACATCCAAAGGCTGATGGTAACGGGAAATTTCGCCATGTTGGCCGAAGTCGAGCCGGCGCAAGTCGAGCAGTGGTACCTGGGCATCTACATCGACGCCCTGGAATGGGTGGAAATGCCCAACACGCTGGGAATGGCCCTGTTCGCCGATGGTGGAATCATGGCGAGCAAGCCCTACGCGGCCTCGGCCAACTACCTCAACAAGATGGGCGACCACTGCGGGCAGTGCTTTTACGACCCCAAGAAAAGCACCGGAACCAAAGCCTGTCCGTTCAATAGCCTTTACTGGAATTTTATCGCAAAAAACACCGATAAATTCTCACGGAATCCACGAATGGCCATGCCAATCAACACTTGGGCCAACATGGATGCGGACAAAAAGACTGAACTTTTGCGACAGGCCGAGAGTTATCTTTCTGACTTGGAAAACCTCTGAGCAGGTTTGCTTACTCGCTCGCTTTGAGCCTGATCTTGTCCCAGTCGTAGGTTACGGATTCGAGAAACAAGGCACGGGCGGGCATCGACTGTCCGGCGTCGCAGCGGTCTCGCGCCTCGATGACTTTGCGGAAGCCTTGTGGGTCCATGCGTCCCAATCCTACTTCGAGCAAAGTCCCAACGATTGCGCGTACCATGTTGCGAAGGAATCGGTTGGCAGAGAGCTCGAAAATCAGCATTCCGTCCTGTTCCCGTATTCCAACCGAATGGAAGGTGCAAAGGTTGTGCTTGGCGTCGGAATGCAGTTTGCTGAAGCTGGTGAAGTCTTCGAATTGGAAAAGCAGCTCGGCAGCCTCGCGCATGGCCGTGATGTCGAGCGGGCGAAAAACATAGTGGGAATAAGCCCTGGAAAACGGATTTTTTCCCAATGAAACAAAGTAGTGATAGGTTCGGCTCTGGGCATCGAAACGAGCGCTGGCTTCGGGCTTAACCTCGAAAATCTCGCGCAGGACAATGTCTTGGGGCAAAAATCGGTTCCAGCGGTACAGTAGCACGGGCAAATCCAGCTCGCCGCTGTGGTCGAAGTGGGCGTAGAAGTCTCGGGCATGCACTCCGGCGTCAGTTCTGCCGCAACCGAGCAGCAATACTGGCGCGCCGACAAGGTGCTCGAGCGTCTCTTGCAATTTGCCTTGTACCGAGACGAGCCCTGGCTGTACCTGCCAGCCGTGGTAGGCCGTTCCATCGTAAGCCAGTCGGACGAAGTATCGCCTCATCCCCATTTTTGGATGATTTGCAGGTAATTCTTCTCCTTTCCGGCCTGCCAGTTCTGTTGGGCGAAGGGTGTGAAATAGCGGTGTTGTGCGAAAAGTTGCTTGGTTTGGTGCCAAAATTCCGATTCCGGGATGATTCGCCCGGTAGCGTTCCACTCTTTGCGCAGCAGTTCGGCCCGCTCGAAGTAGTCGTCGCGCGAAAGGTGTACCATGTCGGCATCGCAAAGGGCTTCGGCCAGGAGGCTCTTAGGCTTGCGGTCGCGGGTGGCGTCAATCAGCGCGACGGCTTGAGCGATTTCACTTTCGCGGAAGCGGTGCAGGCGCAGGAAGTCCTTGGCCATCAGGATGCTTTGTGCTTCGTGACGCTCGTGGCCGTGGATCATGCCCACGTCGTGGAACCAGGCGGCGAAGAGCAGCATGTCCTGCTCTTCTTCCGACAGCCGCAGCTCGGCGGCGAGCATCCTTGCCGCCGCTACCACCAGCTCGGTGTGGTTGATGTCGTGGTAGTGGTAGCCCTTGGGGAGCTCCTCCATGAGCCGTTTGCGGACATAGGCCGCGGAAAGGATGACTAGATGCACGGTGTTTAGATTTTTCGGATGGAAGAAAGAGGAAGCCAGCCCAATTCGCCATCGCTGAGCCGAATCTCGCACCACTGGCCGAGACTGTCGAGCAGCTCGACCTTGGTTCCTTCGTGAATTTCAAAAAGAACTTTGCCGGAAGGCTCTGGCGAGCTTTTTACTTGGACTTTGCCTTCAAAAACGATGGCCGTTCCTTGCCCGTTGATCTGCCCGTGTCGCTCGATGGCAAAAACAAGACTTGCCATGGAAAAAAGAAACAAGGTCAAGGCGGAAAAAAAAGCGGCTTTTCGGAAAATAGCACGTCCGGAAAGAAGAATGGCCACAAACAGGGCCAAAGTGAGCACGAAGAACAAGCTGCTCCAGAAGGCCCAGCTACCGGGCATGGCCCAACTGGCCAGCCACTCGTACCACTGCCGCAGGAAAAAAGGCTCGATGACCTCCAACTGGTCGATGGTCATGGCCTGCGCCTGTTCGAGGTTGTGCAGGATGTCCTCGTCGCCTGGGGCCAGCAGGAGGGCCTTTTCGTAGTGCAAAATGGCCAGGCTCAGGCTGTCGAGGCGGAAATAGCAGTTGGCCAGGTTGTAGTGCAGGGGCGCGGAGCTCAGCCCCTGCCGCAGGATGCCGTGGTAGGCTTCGGCCGCCAGGGCGAAATCGCCTTGGGTGTAGTGCGCCATGGCCTCCTGGGCCAGCTCGCCGGGCGTCTGGGCCTGGGCCGCGCACGAGGCCCCAACCATGAGCCAGGCCAGCGCGATTGCCAAGAAACGCTTCGTTCTGCTCATCATCATGACTTGGATTGGTGCTCAATTCGGTTGAAGACATCGCTGGCCTTGCGGAAAAGCATGTCCATCTGCGAGTTGTCGGTGCTGGGGGCGTAGCGGGCGAACTCGCAGGCGTCGATGACCTCGAGGAACTCGCCGCTCAGGCTCTCCGGTATTCCCTTTTCCTGGAATTTTTCGATGGCCACCTCGCGCGAAAGGGCGGAGGCGGGCACGCCGAACTTGTCGCTGAGGTATCCCCAAGAAGCACTGAGGAGCTCGGCGTAAAAAAGCTCGCTGTTCAGCGCCCGCAGGTGTTCTTCGGCGGTCTTGAGGCGCTTGCGGGTAACCTTGGCGGCGCGTCGGTAGCGCAGCTCGGCGACGTTCTCGAGGTCGGAGGCCTTCTTCTTGCGGAAGAGGATGAAGCCGACGAAAGCCAGCGAGCTCAGCCCATAGCTCATGTAGAAAGGCAGGCTGCGGAAGAAGCCACGGCCAGAGGGGCGGAGGCCCAGATCGCCCGGCTTCAGGAAGCGAATGTCCTCGGCCAGGCCCTCTACGGTCTGCTTGTTGACCACGGTGGACGTGCTGGCCTGCTCCTGCCCGGCGTCGATGTTGAGCACGAAGTCTTCGGAGCTGACGGTGAAGTACTTGCGCTGCTGCGGGTCGAAATAGCTGAACCGGATGGCCGGCAAGGTGAAAACACCCGCTTGCCGGGGTATGACCAGGTAAGTGAGCACGCGGCTGCCCTCAAGGCCGGCGGCGGAGACGGTGAACTCGTTCTTGACTTCCGGGTCATAGACCTCGAAACCCTGCGGGAACTCGATCTTGGGCGGCTCGACCAGCTTGAGGTTGCCCGAGCCGGAGAGGGTGACCGTCAAGGTGATGGCGCTGTTGGCCTGGACCTTTGTCTGGTCGATTTCGACTTTGAGGCGGAAGCTGCCGACGGCTCCGTTGAAGCCCTGGGGCTTGCCCTCCTCGGGCAAGGGCAGAACCGTGATGGTCTGGGGCTCGGAACGGACGGTCTTGGTGGCCGACTGGGTCAGGGGGCGGCCCCACCAGTCGTAGCGGCCGGTGGGTTCGCGCACCTCGGCGACGACCTCGAAGGCGTCGATGGTCACCTGGCCCGAGCGCTGGGGGAAGAGCGCGGTCTTTTGCAACATGCCCACGCCGTACTCCTTGCCGTTGAGGGTCGTGCGGCGGAGGTCAATTTGGCTGGGCGACTCGATCTGCTCGGCCCAAAAGCCCGTGAAGTCGGGGAAGCTGACATCCTGGAAACCGGTGAGGCTCAAGGCGCTGTAGATTTCCATGGTGGCCACGAGCGGCTCGCCGACATAGACCTGCCGCTTGTTGAGGGTTACTCCGGCGAAAACGTCTGGAGATCCAGACCCTGCGTTGTTGCTATCGGCCCTGCCAGGGGCAGCGTTGGGTGCGGAACCAGCCAAGACCTTGATGGTGACGGGGTTGGAGGCGTAGGTCCGCCCCCTGGACTCGATTTTCGCGGGGGCTATGACGTAGTCGCCCTGCTGTCGGGCGCGCAGCACGTAGGTAAAGGACTGGGTGACGGCGCCGTTGACGATGGTCGTGCCTTGCTGGAGGCCCAGATAGTCGAAACCCTCGAAGCTGGGGGCTACCAGGCGGCTTCCGTTGGCGTTGATGGTGTAGGTGAGTTGGAACTGTTCGCCCACGCGCACCGACTGGGGGGCCGATGCCTTGAACTCGACCTGCGCCGCCACCCACAGGGGCAGCAAGAGCAACGCGATGGCTAGTAGTCTCTTTTTCATGGGTCATAGGGTTTTTCGGCAGAGGCCGCGCTGGGGCGCGGGCCATCGGCCAAAGTGAGAACGAGCGCGAGGACGCCTGCCGTGCGTGGCCAGGCGCCCTTCTGGGCGATGGACAAGCCCGCCGCCGAGGGCCGAGCGTTGCAGCTCACGAAGGGTTGTCGGACATCCATCTCCAGTTCAAAATTAGGTTTTGTATCTGAAATTCAATCGCATGGAAAGCAAATGCCTCGAAGATCACCAGGTTTTGCCGCTGGCGTTTTTGGCGGGGGCGGCTTGGCGGATCTGGTCGTGCAGGTTCTGCTCGTCGTCCTCCAAGGCTTCCAACATGCGCAGGGCGTCCTCCTGGGAAATTTGCCCGGCGATGGGCTCCTGGCTGTCGGGCACTCCGTCGTTGTCGGAGTCCGTGTCTTGGAAATCAGGCGTTCCGTCTCCATCGGTATCCTGGGGCCGCTGGGGATTGCGGCCAGATTCCTGGTGGTCGGGGCGCCCGTCGTTGTCGGAGTCCTGGTCTTGGTGGTCGGGTGTGCCGTCACGGTCGGTGTCTTGGGGCTGGCCGTTGTTCTGCTCGGTCGAATCGGGCATTCCGTCGCCGTCCGAGTCCTGGTTCTGCGGGTTGTCCTGGTTCTGGTTTTCGTCCTGGCTCTGCTCTTGGTTTTCGTTCTGCTCCTGGTTCTGGTCCTGCTCCTGGTCCTGGTTCTGGTCTTGGTCCTGGTTCTGGTCGTCGGGGTCTTGCGGAGGTTGGTTCTGCTTGAGCTGGTCCAGGATCTTGTAGGCGAAGGCCAGGTTGTACCGGGTCTCCTGGTCTTGCGGGCGGATCCACAGGGAGTTCTTGTAGGCTTCGATGGCCGCCTCGACATTGGCGATGAGCTGCTTGGGGTCGGCCTCCAGCTCGCCGGCCTGGTACTTCTGGAGGGCCGCGAGCATGTCGATGGGTTGGCCCGAGCGCATCATTTGCGAGGCGTGGAGGGTCTTCATCAGGAAGCTGTTTCCCATGTTGTGGAAGATGTTGGCCATCCGCCCGGGATCCGAGGTGGCTTTGGCCAGGGAGTCATAGACGCTCAGGGCCTGGTCGAACTTCTGCTGGTTGTACAAGGCTCCGGCCAGGTTGTAGGCGGCCTCGTAGGACCGCGGAGCCAGGCGCAGGGCCTCGCGGAAGCTGACCTCGGCGTTGTTGTAGTTGGAATCGGCATACTGCGCCACCCCCTCGCGGATGAAGCGCCGCTCGGCCTGCGCCTGGCTCGCGCTGGGCAGCAACATCGCGCCAAGGGCAGCGAGCAGGTTCCATATCCAAAAATGACGTGCTCTCATAAGGTATCCGTGTTGCGTTCCACCCAACGTTTGTAAAAATTCGAGTTTTCGCTTTTCTTTTCCCGAACAAAAAAATCGAGCGACAAGAGGATCAGGGCGGCCCCGACGAAATAGGCGAAGAGCTCCTCGTAGTCGAGGGTCTTGGCCTCGAACTCGGCCTTCTCCATGTCGTTGATGCGCGCGTGGACCAGCTCCAGGCCCGACTGGGCGTTGTTGGCCTGCACATAGACCCCGCCGCCGGCCTGGGCCACGTCCATGAGGATCTGCTCGTTGAGCGCGGTCAAGGCGGTGCCTCCCCCAGGCTTCTGGATGAAGCGCCCCTGGCCGGAGCCGTCGGGGATGGGGACGGAGTCGGCCAGGCCCATGCCGATGGTGTGGATGATGATGCCCTTTTCGGCGGCCAAGCTGGCCTGCTCGATGGCCGCGGCCTCGTGGTCTTCGCCGTCGGAGATGATGACCAGGGCGCGCTGCACCCGCTCAGTGCCCGAGAAGGACTTGGTGGCCAGCTCGATGGCGGCGCCCAGGTCGGTGCCCTGCTGCTCCACCATCGAGGTGCTGACGCTGCGCAGGAACATCTGGGCGGCCGAGTAGTCGGCCGTGACCGGCACCTGGACGTAGGGCCTTCCGGCGAAGACGATCAGGCCGACGCGGTCGTTGACCAGGCGCTTGAGCATCTGCTCGATGGCCATTTTGGCCCGGGTCAGGCGGTTGGGGCGGATGTCCTCGGCCAACATGCTGCGCGAGACATCCACGGCCAGGATGATCTCGGCGCCTTGTCGGGTCACCTGCTCGAGCTTGCCGGGCAGGCGCGGGCGGGCGACGGCCAGGATCAGGAAGCCCAGGGCCAGGGACACCAGCACGAACTTGAGGACAGGACGGCCGCGGGAGAGCCCCGGCATGAGCCGACGGACCACTTCCCAGTCGCCATAGGTGCGGATGGCCTTCTTCTTCTGGGCCTGCGCCAAGCCGAAGCCCACGGCCAGGAGCGGCAGGGCCAAGAGCAGGAGCAGGTATTCGGGGTGCGCGAACTGGAACATGGCGGTTGGGATTCGGAGGGAGGTTTATGGAATGGTGCGGAGCAAGGTGTGGCGCAAGACCAGCTCGAGCAGGACCAGCAGCGAGGCCCATGCCACGAAGGGCCAGAACTCCTCGGTGCGGCGGCTCTGCTGCTGCTCCTCGATCTTGGACTTCTCCAACTGGTCGATCTGGTCGTAGATCGAGCGCAGGGCCTCCTCGCTGTCGGCCCGGAAGTACTTGCCCCCCGTCATTTGCGAGATCTGGCCCAGCATCTCCTCGTCGATCGTAACGTCCATCTGCTGGTATTGCGTTCCGAAGGCCGTCTGGACCGGGAAGAGCGCCTTGCCGTAGGAGCCCACGCCGATGGTGTAAACCCGCACGCCAAGGGTCTGGGCGATCTCGGCGGCCGTCAGCGGGGCGATGGTGCCCTTGTTGTTGACGCCATCGGTCAGCAGCACGACCACCTTGCTGATGGCCTGGCTGTCCTTGAGCCGGCTGACCGAGGTGGCCAGGCCCATGCCGATGGCCGTGCCGTCCTCGAGCATCCCGCTTTGCAGCTCCGATAGCTGGTTGATGACCACCGGATGGTCAGTGGTCAGGGGGCTTTGCGTGAAGCTCTCGCCGCTGAAGACCACCAGGCCGACGCGGTCGTTCGGGCGGTTGATGATGAAGCGGGCGGCCATTTCCTTGGCCACCTCCAGCCGGTTGGGCTGGAAGTCGCGGGCCAGCATGCTGCTCGAGATGTCCATGGCCAGGACGATGTCGATGCCCTCAGTGGTGATGTCGGTCCAGTCGTCGCGGGTCTGGGGTCGGGCCAGGGCCACCACCAGCAAGGCCATGGCCAGCAGGCGCAAGACCAGCGGCAGCGGCCGCAGGTAGGCGCGCAGCCCGCTGGACAATCCCACGAAGGGCAAGGTGCTGGATACCTGCAAGGTAGGCTCGCCACCTCGCCTGCGGTAGCCTTGCCAGAGGGCCAACAGGGGCAAGAGCAGCAGCAGCCAGAACATCTGGGGATAGGCGAAGATCATGGTCGATGGTTTTCCGGGGTCGGTTTCGAATCATTCTCGGCGGCATCCGCCTCGGCGGTCTCCTGGGGCGCGGTCTCGTCCACGAAGGCGTGGGCGTGGGCCAGGTTCGCCTCGTTTTCCTGCGGCTGCGGGGTGGCCTTGGCGAACTTGGCCAAGTCCGAGGACTCGAGCACCCGCTTGAGGGCGATGTAGGCCTTTTCGGGCACGCGCTGGTCGTACTTGGCCTTGAGGGCGATCTGGTGGCTGGTCAGCTCCATGGCGTTGATGCCGAAGCGGCGCTCGAGGTAATGGCGCAGGATGTCGGTCAGCTCGCTGTAGTACTCCTTGACCTGGTTGTTCTGCCAGAGCTGCTTGGCCGCCAGGGCCTCGAGGCTCATGCGGGCCTCGACATGCGGCGGGTAGCGCGGCAGCGCGTCCGCCTCGGCCTTGCGCTTGCGGGCGAGCCAGCGCATCCACAGGAAAAGCCCGGCGGCCAGGACCAGCAGCAAGATGGAGAGCCACCAGCCGTAGAGGGCCCAGAACTCGTCGAAGTCGAATCCGGTGTTCTCCGGCCCCTTGAGGTCGCCCATCGAGGGGTTGCTGGGGTCGATTTCAGGCTCGGACACCACCAGCCGCAGCGAGTCGGCGAACAGCGTGTCGGGCCCGGCCGGGGCGAGCAGCACCACGGGCAGGCGGGGCAGCGCGTACTGGCCGCCCCTGTCGCTGGCCAGGAGGTAGCCCCTCCGCAGGCGCAGGCGGCCGTCGGCCAGCGCGGTCGTATCGACCACGAACTGCTGGCGGACCTCCACGTGGGCGGCCAGGGTGTCGCCCAGCTCGGGGAAGGCCACCGCGGTTCCGGCGGGAACCTCCACCCAGAGCCAGAGCGTGTCCCTTTGCATGGTGACGACCTCTTGCTGCGAAAGCTGGGCCCGCGCCATCGCCTGGTCGAGGCGCTGGGCAGAGGCCGGCGCCGCCCAGCAGAAGGCCAGCAGCAGGGCCAGGGAAAGATTCCGTCGCATAAAGCTCGTTTTCAAACCATTCGTTTTTTGAAGAGGTTCATCAGCGGCAGGACGTAGTCCTGGTCGGTGCGGATGCTGACCAGGTCCACGCCGATCTTGCTGAAGATCGACCGCATCTGCTGGTCGTGGTTGACGAACCAAGCCCGATGGGCCTCGCGGACGGCGCGGCTGGAGGTGTCCACCCAAAGCTGCCGCCCGGTCTCGGCGTCGAGCATGTTGACCAGCCCGATGGGCGGCAGCTCGGCCTCTCGCTGGTCGAAGACCTTGACGGCGATGAGGTCGTGCTTGTAGCTGGCCACCCGCGCGGCGGTCTCGTAGCCCTTGTCGATGAAGTCCGAGATGAGGAAGGCCGTACACCGCTTCTTGATGGCCCCGGTGAAAAAGCGCAGGGCCTCGGCGATGTTGGTGCTGGGCGTAGGGCTCTCGAGGTCGAGCATCTCGCGGATGATGCGCAGGATGTGCTTGCGGCCCTTCTTCGGGGGGATGAACTTCAGGACCTTGTCGCTGAAGAGGATGATGCCGATCTTGTCGTTGTTCTGCATGGCCGAGAAGGCCAGCACGGCGGAAAGCTCGGCCACCAGGTCGCGCTTGAGCTGCTTGCGGGTTCCGAAGAGCTTCGAGCCGCTGACATCGACCAGCAGCATGACGGTGAGCTCGCGCTCTTCCTCGAAGACCTTGACATAGGGGTGGTTGAAGCGGGCCGTGACGTTCCAGTCGATGTTGCGCACGTCGTCGCCGAACTGGTACTCGCGGACCTCGCTGAAGGCCATGCCCCTACCCTTGAAGGCGCTGTGGTACTCCCCGGCGAAGATCTGGGAAGAGAGCCCCTTGGTCTTGATTTCGATCTTTCGGACTTTCTTGAGCAGCTCGGAAGTGTCCATGTTCGATGCGGGTTATCCGTGAAAAGCACAGGGAGAGCGGTTCGTCCGGCTCAGGGCACCTCCACCACGTTGAGGATCTCGTAGACGATGTCCTCCTGGGTGATGTTCTCGGCCTCGGCCTCGTAGGTCAGGCCCAGGCGGTGGCGGAGGACGTCGTGGCTGACGGCCCGGACGTCCTCGGGCACCACGTAGCCGCGGCGCTTGATGAAGGCGTAGGCCTGCGCGGCCTTGGCCAGGCCGATGCTGGCCCTGGGCGATGCCCCGTAGCCGATGAGCTGCTTGAACTTGCCCAGGTTGTGCATCTCGGGGAAGCGCGTCGCGAAGACGATGTCAACGATGTACTTCTCGATCTTCTCGTCGATGTAAACCTGCTTGACCACCTCGCGGGCCCGCAGGATGCTCTCGGCGGAGACCACTTGCGAGGCCTTGGGGAAGTTCTTGAGCAGGTTCTGGCGGATGATGGCCTGCTCCTCCTCCTTCTTGGGGTACTTGATGACGACCTTGAGCAGGAAGCGGTCGAGCTGGGCCTCGGGCAGCGGGTAGGTCCCCTCCTGCTCGATGGGGTTCTGCGTGGCCAGCACCAGGAAGGGCTCCTCGAGCGGGAAGGTCTCGGAGCCGATGGTCACCTGGCGCTCCTGCATGGCCTCGAGCAGGGCGCTCTGCACCTTGGCCGGGGCCCGGTTGATCTCGTCGGCCAGGACGAAGTTCGAGAAGATGGGGCCTTTCTTGACGGTGAACTCCTCGCGCTTCTGGCTGTAAATCAGGGTGCCGAGCAAATCCGCGGGCAGCAGGTCGGGCGTGAACTGGATGCGGCTGAACTTGGCCGAGATGCTGTCGGCCAGCGTGTTGATGGCCAAGGTCTTGGCCAAACCAGGCACGCCCTCGAGCAGGATGTGCCCCTTGGAAAGCAGGGCGATGAGCAGGTTGTCCATCAGGTTGCGCTGGCCCACGATGACCTTGCGCATCTCCATGAGGATCATCTCCGTCACGGCGCTCTCCTGCTGAATCCTTTCGTTGAGTTCTTTGATGTCCAGATTTTCCATTGCGGTTGTTTTGTGCTGGTTTGGGGCGGAGTTCGTGCGAAAAACCTTGCGAATTTAAGCGGACTGGCTTGTCCAACAAAGGAAGGCGACGCCCTTGGAGAGGAATTTTCAGGAATTTAACCAGTCCTTAGGCTTTGGCAGGGCCTATCGTTAACGAAACCAAAAGCCTAAGGCGCAAAAAAAAAGCAAGCCTTGGGAAGCTTGCCTCTGTTTGGGGTGGGAACAGGCGTTCTCAGCGCGTGTACTCCACCAGTTCGATGTCCAGCTCGGTCACGTCGGCGTATTCCTCACCGGCCTCGATCATGTCCTCGTCATCCTCTTCGTAGTACCATTTGACAAGCACCTCGTTGCCGGCCTGCTCCATCTCGCGGATCTTGAGCATGATGGTCAGAAGCAGCTTGGAGGTCGCGGTGTTGAAATAGACCAACTTGAAATGGAAGACCGTCAAATCGTTGGGGTCCTGCGCGTACTCCTCTAGCCAGCTTATGACCGGCTGGTAGAACGCGGTTACGTCATCCGGCAACGAACGTCCTGATATTTCAAAGAAGTTGGCATCCTTGTCCAAGTTGACAGTAGGAGTCGAATAGCTTCCTTTTATCGTTAGTGCTTCCATGTAGGATCTTTTTTTTTGTTCTGGTTTCGACTTTGGGACGAACGCGATCATCGCAAATGTAAAAAAAAACTAGCGTAGCCAAAGCGGCCTCTTCAAAAAATCGCCCTTGGCCGCCAAAATCCGCTCCAGGGACGATCAACCCTCGTTGGGAATCAGCTCGATGGGCACCTGCACAACGTCCATGTAGCTCTCACCGGCCTCTTTCATGTCGTCGTCGTCGCTGTCGTAGTACCAGCGGACCAGCACCTCGTTGCCTGCCTCTATGACCTTCTCGAGCTTGAACATGATGTTCAGGAAAAACTTCGAGGTGGCCGTGTTGAAGTAGTTCAGGCGGAAGTCGAAGTAGGTCTCCGCGTTGGCCGAATCCGCGTAGCGATCCAGCCACGAAAGGACAGGTGAGAAAAAACCCGCCGGGTCGTGCGGGGTCGATATGCCTTCGATGGAAAACTTGCCGCTGCTTTTGTCCAGCGTGACCTGCGGGCTGACTTTGGTCCCTTCGATGTGGAGTGCTTCCATGTTCTGATGAGCTTTGGGTTTGTCCTTGAGGCAAAACTAAGCATTTATCGTTGGAAACGAAAGCCCCCCCGGCTCGCGTGATATTTTCCGACAAGAACAAGCCGCGACCTTTCCGGGGCGCGTCCCCCAGAATCGGGACAAAATGCCCAAGCAAAAAAAGACAACACTCCATCGCGCCACCCAAGCGGTTCCACCCTCGAACAGGGCAGAAGCCGCACCAGCAAATCGAAGCGCCCTTTCTGGCCCTCCGCTGTCGGACTTGGCCAATATCTTCTTATTTTTGAAAACCCCCGCCGAACGAGGCCCGGCGGCTTCATCCGAAAACCAAACGAAACAACTTCTCTGAAATGCGAACGAAAATCCTCCTGCTTTCCCTGCTGATGGGCGCCTCGCTGAGCGGCCGCGCCCAATTTGAGCTCGACATCAAGAAATCCACCCAGGCCATGAATCCGGCCGGCATCGGCGTCAACTTCCTGGTAGGTCCCGACGCCGAGCTGTTCCAGCCTTCCGTCAAGGTCTTCGGCTCCGGCCTGCTCGACTTCTCAGCTTCCTACACCCTGCTGCCCTTCTGGAAAGAGCTGACCCACAACCTCAACATCGGCTTTCCCGTAGGCCTGCGCGTGGCCAAGTACCGCTTCCAGGACAACCTCCAGTTCACCGGAATGCCCGACGGCTCCGTTGCTATCACCCTCGACGAGGATCCCACCCACGCCTACAACTCGTCCTTCTTCAACTACGACGGCAGCAAGCTCGTCATGGGATTCCTGCAGGTCCCCCTGGCCTTCCACAGCACCAACGCCTTCGGCATCGACTTCTACGGCTCCATGTTCTACAACCGCTACCTCTTCGCCTACCACAAGCTCCGCTACCGCGTCAACGACGAGCGCGTGCTCGACATCACCCGCAACAGCCAGATGAAGGACCTGCCCTTCACCAAGGACCAGTTCGGCATGACCGCCGGCATCGCCTTCGGCAACTTCGGCATCGGCCTGACCTACCTCTTCACCTCGCTCTTCGAGTCTGGCCAAGGCCCAAGGGTCAACGAGATGCGCGTGGGCTCCACCTACAACTTCTGAAAGCCGCCCGCCAGGAGAGACGAACGTTGGCCTCGAAAAGCGAAAGGGCCTCCCGCCGCGGCGGGAGGCCCTTTCTGCTCGTGGCGCGGCGCGCCGTCAGCCCTTGTACAGCTCGGGGATGATGGCCTTTTCCAGGAAGCACATGGCCTCCAGCACGAACATCGAGTGCTTGAAGGAGAACGGCTGGCCCTCCTGGCTCTCCTTGTTGGCCTTGAGCCATTCCGGATCGTTGAGGATGAAGCTCTTGAGCTGGTCCCGAAGGCTGGGAACCTGCTTCTGGAGCGTGGCCGTGTTCCGCACTATGCCCGACTTGACCGGCCCCACGAAGTCCAGGAAGATCTTCAGGAACTCCTCGAAGCGCACGAACTGGTCGGGGAAGGAGATGCCGAAGTTCATCTCGGCCAGGTGGTCGGGCCGGATGACGTCGTCCGGCTTGAGCGCGAGAGGCTCCTGCCCCTGGCGCCGGAAGGTGAAGCCCTCCTCGCCGAAGATGTCCGAGTTCTCGCGCAGGTCCGCGTCAGGCATGACCCGCTGCGGCGCCGAGAGGCCCTTGGCCACCTCCGACTTGTTGTCCTTGCGCACGTCGTCCTTCTTCCGAAGGGTGATGTTCTGCCCGCCCTGGCCGAAGCCGGCGCGGAAGCAGTCATTGTAGTACTTCTCTGAAAGGTGCTTGCCGGGGAACACGTCCAGCCAGTCGAACACCCGCCCGCCCTTGCCGAAGGGCATGAAAGTGACCGTGCGGATGCTGCCCAGGTCCTGCGGATGCTCCTGCGCCGTCTTGGCGATCAGTTGGCCCGAGTAGAAGAGCAGCACGCCCGTCAGGTAGGCCGGAATGGCGAAGAGGCCGGGTACGCTCTTGCCCATCGCGGCATAGAAGTCGTGGAAGTCCTTGTCCTCCAGGCGGTCCAGGATGGCGTTGAGGTAGAACGGCGCCGTCTCGGGCTTCTTGGTGATCTGGTCGATGTTGGCCACCTTGATGCGGCAGCGCGGACTGGCGTGGTAGCTCAGGATGGCCTGGCGGCTCTCGGCGAAGCGGCGCACCACTTGCGAGAACAGGCCGGCGGCCATGCGGAGCGAGCTCTGCTTGGTCATGCTGTAGGCCATCTTGCTGGCCAGGTTGCCCACCACCAGCACGTCGCTGGTGCTGCCGCCCACGTCGATGCCCAGCAGGATGCTCTTGTCGTCGGGCATGGTCTTGGTCATGGCGTAGTTGCAGACGGCCTCGGCCTCGGTGCTCGGCTGGTAGCTCACCTCAACTCCGCGCCCGGCGATGGGAAGCTCGCGCAGCTCGCCGTACATGAGCTGGTACTGGTTCACGTCCAACTGGCTGAACGAGCCCGGGTAGGACCAGCGCAGCTCCGCCGGCATCATCCTTTTGGCGTAGAGGTCGGCCGCGACCATCACCCAGAGGGTCTTCAGGTAGGCCGTCTTGGTCTCCTTGCCCTTGTTGTCGGTCAGCCACTTCATGCTGTGGTGCAGCGTGCCCGCGTTGGTGGTGATGGTCCGCTCGTCCATCTTGTGGATGATCAGGTTCGGCTCGAAGATGGGCACGCCCCCCGCCAGGGCCTCACTGCCCATGCCCTGCGGCACGTATCGGGGCTCGTGGTCGTGTACCCACGACTTCACCTGCCCGTTGGCGCTCGACTCGTTCTGGAAGAACAGCAGCTCGTTGCGCACGGCCAGTTGCGACTTGTCGGGGTCGAACACCTCCGAGCCCAGCAGGAACACCCGCCGGTTCTCGAAGCGGATGGGCATGGCCTCGTTGTCGCCAACCTTCGAGTAGCTCACGCAACTGTTGTTGCTGCCGAAGTCGATGCCCACCACCGCCTGGTCGAAGTTGGTCTCGTGCGAGAGGTCCGGCATCTTGTTGTCGCCCATGCTGTCGTCGTTGGGCTTCTTCATCATGAGGTAGCCGCACACGCGGTCCACGCCGTTGATCCGCGAGCGGATCTCCATGCCGGCGAAGGGCTTGTTGGCGCGGAAGATCTCGTAGGGATGGTCGTCGCTCGTGGCGATCTCGACGGGGTATTTCACCAGGCGCTGCACCTCCAGGTCGCTGTTGTAGGCCCGTTCCTCGCCATAGACGATCTCGCCCTGCTCGTTGCTGATGTAGCCGCCGTTGTAGCCCGTCCCCTCGACGTAGTCGCGGTAGAACGGCACCAGCTTGACCTCGGTGGAGTTCGACGGATATTCCGAGTAAAGGTAATAGGAGTTCCAGTCGCGGGAGATGAAGTTCGGCCACATGACCACGTTGCGCTGGGCGCCCGTCAGCAGCTTGACCTCGTACTGCTTGACGATGGGCGTCTGCCGCTTGCCATCCACCCTAAGGTAGAGGCTGACCGTCAGCTTGAAGTTCGAGAAGCTGGCCTGGAGCTGGTGGTATTCCTCCGAGTGGCCCACGAGCTCGCCCACGCGGTTCTTGAAGATCTTCAGGGCGTAGGTGCTAAGGGGCAGCGGGAAGTACCAGTGCTTTTTCGAGTCCTGCGGGTCGAGGGCCTTGAGGTACTGCACGGCCGACTTGTCGAGCGGGCTGCGCGGGTCGAGCTCCTGGAAGCCGTAGATGAAGCTGTCCTGGAGCATGAGCTGCTGGATGTCAACCGGCTCGCCGTTGCCTTGGTAGCTGAAGACGCCGTTCTGGTGGAAGAGCTCCTGCTTGACGCGGAAGAGCGGCTCGTAGGGCTGGGCGAACTTGAGCTCCGAGTCGAGGGCTCCTTCCTCGGTGATGTTGTGTCCCTTGGCCTTGATTTCGGAGGCCCACTGGCGCAGGAAGTTGAACAGCGACTTGAGGTCGTGCTCGGGCCTGCCGGAGCGGTTGGCGTTGATGGATTTCTCGTACGGGGGGATCTTGTCGAGCAGGTTCTTGATCAGCAGGTAGAGCTTCTGGAGCTGGTCGTTGCTCAGGTTGCCGATTTCGAGCGGGTCTTGCAGGCGTCCGTCGCGGAACCAGGTCAGGCCGTTGCCGGCGGGCAGGCGGCTGTAGTCGATGCCGGTGAAGACCAGGGAGTAAGGCGAGGTCGCGCCCACCAGCTCGTTGTTGTAGTAGATGAGCTGCAAGAAGGGCTTCTCCTGCTTTTGGGCGCGCAGAAGCTCCGGCTCGCACCAAAGGTCGATGTCCTCGAACAGGAGGCGCCCGAAGGAGTTGGGGATGTTGAAGAGCGGCTCCCTTTCCTTGGGGTTCAGCGAAACCGGCTCGCTCAGGCTGACCCGGTCGGGGAACAAGGCCATGAGCGCCAGCAGGCCCTTCCACTCGGCCAGCAGGATCTTGTAGAACCCGATCAGGCCGGAGGTCTGGATGTTGGCGTCGCTCTGCGTGTATTTGAAGGCATAGCCGAAGGCCCTGGCCCTGGACCACACGTTGGGCAGGCCAGAGATGGTGCTGTTGAGCACCTCGGCCGTGATGTTGTCCAGCAGGTCGCCCGTCTCGATGCCTTGGATGTAAGGCGTTGACTGCTCGAAGGGTTGCCACTGGCCTTGGATGGCTTCCTTGCTGCCAGCCGAGCTTTTTATCAATAGTGCTTTTGCCATTTTCCGAGAGAATTTGCTAGCCAATTTAGCAAAGCTGGGCCAGAGTAGCAAAAAATGGACACTTTTTCCGCGGAAACAAGGAGTGGCCCACGTTTCAGAGGTTCAGCCGGCTCCTGATCTGGCCGACTTCCAGGTTGAGCTGGGCCAGGAGCTTCACCACGTCGGTGTTGGTCATGCCCTCGTAAGGAAACTCGCTGCTGATGTAGTGGACGAACTTCCAGACCTCCTTTATCTCGTTGGTCTTCATGGTGTAAGGGGGATAGGCCGGGTTCAGCGAGTGAAAATGGAAGCATCCATGCTCAAAGTCCTTTTCGAGCACCTTGAAGACCAGTCCCTCCTCCAGCGTCACCACGATGCACGCCTGCCGGGGCGAGAGGTCGTTCCAATCGAGCACGAACTCGCCCGTCACCCATGCGCCATCGGGGATGGGCAGCATCGAGTCGCCCTCGATCTGGAAAGTCCGGTACTTGCGCTGCCGCGAAAGGAAGGGCAGTTGGAAGCGGGGGAGCTCGCGGATGAAGTTCGGGTCGGCGAAGCCCCGCGTGTAGCCGGCCTTGGCGCGCTGGTTGACCAGCTCGATGTTCTCGTTGTCCTGGCTGTCAACAGTGCTCACCAGGATGCGCGTCTTGGCGCCCTTGACATACACGTCGTTGCCGCGCTCGAGCTCCGAGAGCTGCATCTCGCCCAGCTTCGAGAGGTCCTCGCGGATCAGCGTGTCGATAGAGATGCCGAAGTAGTCCGAGAAGCTGACCAGCCCGGCCAGGTTCGGGGTGCCGACGCCATTCTCGTAGCCGCTCAGGGTCGGCCGACGCATGTCCAGCAGGTCGGCCAGATCGTTCTGCGTCTTGCCCCGGCGCTTGCGCAGGAGCTTGATGTTGCTTTGGAAATACATTTCAGGAGTGGGGTTTTGGGGTGGTGGATTGATGTCGAAATCCAAATCCGCATTCGGATTGAATAATAATCAAAACTAGTCATTCCTAACCAATTTGCCAAAAATTCCATCGGAATTATTGTAAAAAAGATGCAAATTCGTACCGGCCCATCCATCAGCCCCACCGAAAGCGACGCATAGCCCCCCAACAGGTTCGTGGGGAATCGCCATGTTGGTTGCTGGACAGCATCCCTTGGTGGCTCGATCCTACTCCTCTATCCTCACGTCCGCCTCCACGCTCACCTTGGGTTCGAACCGCTTGAAGAAGCGGCCGTTGGATGTTCCCCGTTTCAAGGTGCGGCTTTCTGGACTAAATCCCGCCAAGGGCTACAGCCCAGCCAGCTCCTCGGGCGCGAGGCCCGTGGTCCGGGAGATCTCCTCCGGCGAGACGCCCATGCCCTTGAGCATGCGGGCCACCTCAACCATCCTCCGCCGGGAGTCCGCCTCGCGCCGCTCGGACTCCTCGCGCTGGCGGCGCTCCTCAGCCTCGCGCCTGGAAGCCTCGGCCTCGCGGCGCTCGGACTCCTCTCGCTGGCGGCGCTCCTCCTCCTCCCGGCGCTTCGACTCCTCGAGGGCCGCCTCGAGCTCCACCACGCTCGCGTAGTACTCCTCCTCGGCCTTCAGCCGACGGACGATGTCCTCCTGCCGCGTCCCCAGGTTCAGGTAGGCCGCCAGCTCTCGGGCCACCTCGTCCTGGGGATCCTCCTCCAGCTCGTAGATCGTGTTGCTCTCCTCCGAGTCCAGCTTCTGCCGGAACAGCCGAAGGACCGCCTCCTGCCGAGAGCCCCGCCACACGTAGCCCGCCGGGGGAACGGCCAGCAGGAAGTGGCTCGTGTGCGTCAGCAGGCCCACCGTCCTGCTCTCCATCTCCAGGACGGAGCCGTCGATCCCGTCGTACAGCACAGGCCGCGCGACGACGTGCGGCACCCGGAACTCCGCCGGGCTGTAGCCCAGGATATAGACCGCTATCAGCGGGAGCGACGTCCGCTTCCGCGTGCCGTCCGGCTCAGTGTAGGCCTCCTCCTTCATGTAGCTCTCCCCCAGGTAGGTCCGGAAGCGGCCGACCGGGTCCGGGCTCCGGTACTTCTGGAGCTCTATCAGCACCTCCTCCGTCCGCCCGTCCGCCTCCACGATCGCCTTGAAGTCGAACCGCGTGTAGAACGGGTTCCCATCCTTGAGCAGAGGCA